>OGCI01001418.1_pt1 | contig 20088 bp, 23 predicted proteins | sample 1570021 | NCBI WGS metagenome assembly OGCI01 (sample SAMN06264664, study PRJEB24512) | hot springs metagenome | isolation source: Hot spring water | place: South Africa: Tshipise | collected 2015-06-21 | reverse complement strand
TGATTCTACATTGTATGAGAGTGCAGAAATGATAGGGATGAGTCGTCTGTATCAACTATGGCGAATTACTTTGCCGCTGTTGTCCCCCACTTTGTTTTTCGTTATAACTGTTTCGCTCATTCACGCTTTTCAAACGTTCGGACAAATTGACATATTGACGAAAGGGGGACCAATGAACACAACGACAGTTCTTGTATACTCTATCTACCGCGAAGCATTCGTTAATTACAACTTCGGATTTGCAAGTGCCCAGGCGATTATTTTGTTTTTCATCGTTTTAATTGTGACTGTTGTACAATTTACTTTTGCTGAAAGGAAGGTGCATTATCAGTGAGCCTTCTAATTAAAAAAATTAGTCTATATGCAATATTAGTTATTTGTACCATCATCATGATGTTTCCAATTGTATATGCATTTTTAATTAGTTTTTTAAGCGGTGCGGAGTTATTACAGGGAAAATGGTGGCCAACAACTTGGTCAATTAAAAATTATGTTATAGCTTTTGAAAAAGTTCCTCTTGGTCGTTATTTATGGAACAGCTTTGTTGTCTCTTTCATCGTTATGGTTGGGCAGCTAGTTGTCTCTAGTTTGGCAGCATTTGCATTTGTATTTCTTCGTTTCCCTGGGAGAGATCTTTTGTTTTTCCTAACCATTTTAACAATGCTCATTCCTTGGGAAGCGACGGTTATTCCAAATTATTTGACCGTCCAATCTTTTGGATGGACAAATAACTATCTTGGTTTGACAATTCCTTTTTTTGCATCAGCATTCGGTATTTTTTTACTCCGTCAACACTTTAAGACGATTCCGTTTGAATTGTATGAATCAGCACAAGTGTCAGGAATGAAACATTTTCGCTTTTTTTGGTATGTTGTTTTACCGCTGTCGAAGACGAGTTTAGCGACTTTAGGAGTTTACAGCTTCTTAACGACATGGAACATGTACTTATGGCCACTTCTTGTGACGAATGATGAGAGTGTGCGTACCGTTCAAATTGGTTTAAAGCAAATGCAAACTCAAGAAATGGCTACTGAATGGGGGGTGGTGATGGCTGCAGTTATTATAATCATTTTACCAACGTTAATTTTAATATTTATCGGACAAAAGCAACTACAAAAAGGTTTAATGCAAGGAGCAATCAAATAATGAATAGGGGGAAAACATAGTGAAAAAGTGGATATCTACTTTGCTTATTGCATCAACTTTAGTTGGATGTAACAGCGGAAGTGACGAAACGGTATCAAAAACAAATGATCAAAAAAGTGAAGAACAACAAGTCCGAAAAACAGAAGTTGTATTTTGGCATGCGATGAGTGGGGACTTGGAAAAGGCATTAAACGAAATAGTTGCTGATTTCAATGCCTCACAATCAACAATTGAAGTAAAGCCTGTATTTCAAGGGACGTATGAAGAAGCGTTAACCAAGTTCAATGCGGTAGCAGGAACAAAAGACTCCCCGACTTTAATGCAAACATTTGAGATCGGAACAAAATATATGATTGAAAGCGGAAAAATCGAGCCTGTTCAAAAGTTTATTGATGAAGAAGGATATGACGTATCACAATGGGAAAAAAACATTGTAAACTACTATACAGTAAATGGAACGATTTATTCTATGCCATTTAACTCGTCGACTCCAGTACTCATTTACAATAAAGATGCGTTTAAAGAGGTAGGTTTAGATCCTGAAAAACCACCAATGACATATAGTGAGTTGAAAGCGGCCGCAAAACAGTTAACGAAAGACGGCAAATACGGATTTTCGATTTTAAATTACGGTTGGTTTTTTGAACAGATGCTAGCTGTTCAAGGTGGCCTTTATGTGAATGAGGAAAACGGTCGAAAAGGTGAAGCGACAGAAGTAGCTTTTAATGGAAAGGAAGGGCTACGTGTATTTGAATTAATCTATGATATGTATAACGAGGGTACTTTTTATAATGTAGGTCAAAATTGGGACGACATGCGTGCAGCGTTTCAATCAGGGAAAATGGCTATGTATCTAGATTCATCAGCTGGGGTGCGGACGATTGTGGATAGTGCACCGTTTCAAGTAGGAGTGTCCTATTTACCGATTCCAGACGACGTAGAGCGGCAAGGTGTCATTATAGGAGGAGCTTCATTGTGGTTGATGAAAGATGTAGACGAGGAGAAGAAAAAAGCAGCATGGGAGTTCATGAAATATGTGACAACACCAGAGGTGCAAGCGAAGTGGCATGTGAATACGGGTTATTTTGCGGTTAATCCATCTGCATATGATTTACCAATTGTGAAAGAGCAGTGGGAGAAATATCCTCAGTTGATGGTAACGGTAAATCAATTAAAGGAAACAAAAGCAACACCAGCTACTCAAGGGGCATTAATTTCTATCTTTCCACAAGCTCGCCAAAAAATTGTAAGTGCAATGGAAAGTCTATACCAAGGTGTTGACCCAAAAGAAGCACTTGAACGAGCGGCAAATGAAATTAACCGGGAGCTAGAAATGGCGAAAAAAAGATAAGAGGGGTGCCCATCGAGGGCATCCTTTCATCATGTGAGAGGTGAGGTTGTCATGTACATTTATGCGCATCGAGGATTCAGCGGTGAATATCCTGAAAATACAATGATCGCTTTTCAACAGGCGTATGATTTAGGTGTAGATGGCATAGAGCTAGATGTGCAAATGACGAAAGATGGGGAGTTAGTAGTCATTCATGATGAGCGCATTGAACGAACGACTGATGGAATTGGTTATGTAAAAGACTTTTCTTATCGTCAACTTTGTCGTTTTGACGCAGGAAGCTGGTTTCATCCACGTTTTGCAGGAGAACGCATTCCAGCATTGACAGACGTTTTAGATTGGCTAGCTAATCAAAAGAGATCAATTGTTTTGAATATTGAGTTAAAAAATGGTATAATTCAATATGATGGGATGGAAGAAAAGTTACTCACGTTGCTGGATTCATATCGTTCATGGGTTCATCGTGTTATTATTTCATCTTTTTCTATTCAGAGTCTATACAAGATGCGGCAACTCGCGAAAGACATCAACCTTGCCCTGTTAGTGGAAGGAACTGAGCAAAACATATTAGATGTCGCTCGGTCGTTAAACGTAACAGAAGTTCACGTCGATTGGACATTTTTTATTTCAGCAGAAGGGGAGAAAGTAAGGCAAGAGATAGATACTTGTGTATACACAATTAACGAGGTATCATTGCTTAACAAGCTGATCGGAAGTGGCGTGAAAGCAGTTATGACTGATTTCCCTGATCGTATGATTAGGAGATGAAAGGGACATGTATTGGTTGTATTTGTCGATTGCAATTGTATTTGAAGTTTTAGGGACGACTGCAATGAAATGGTCGAATGGTCTCACCAATGTGTGGGCAACAGTAACGATGATAATTAGTTATGGGATTAGCTTTACGGCACTTGCTGTAGCTTTGAGAGGAATTGATGTATCAGTTGCTTATGCCATTTGGTCAGGGTTAGGCATTTTATTCATCTCACTCGTTGGATTTTTCTTGTTTCAGGAAATAATGAGTGCCAAAAAAGTGATGGGGATTATTTTTATTCTTTTCGGAGTTATCCTATTAAAAACAAGTTGAATAAACATGGGAGGTCATTTTATATGATCGTTACAACAACAAATAGCATTGAAGGAAAGCAAATTGAGCAATACCTCGGTTTAGTGTCTGGTGAGGTGATTTTAGGGGCTAACGTCGTACGCGATTTTTTAGCGAGCATTACAGACATTATCGGTGGGCGAAGTGGAACGTATGAAAGCAAGTTAGCAGAAGGACGTGAAATGGCTGTGCAAGAAATGGTGAAAAAAGCGCGCAATATGGGAGCAAATGCAGTAATTGGTGTCGATCTTGACTTTGAAACGTTGCGCGATGGCATGATGATGTGCATTGCGACAGGTACAGCGGTGAAAGTGAAGGAATAGAGAAGGAGGAGAAGAAGCTGAATCGGCTTCTTCTCTTTTGATTTATGAGAGAGTTTCATTTGTTTTATTGACTTACGTATAAGAATGGGATATGATGTAATTAGAAATTTATCTAAATATCTATTTTTTGGATTATATTTAGACATTTATCTAAATATCTAAAGGAAAGTAGGTGAAAAAGGATGTCGTTTAACGAAGCGTTTAAAGCGATCGCTGATCCAAACCGAAGAAAAATTCTTTCTTTATTGAAAAAAGGGGATTTAACAGCAGGGGAAATTGCTGAGCACTTTGACATGCAAAAGCCGAGTGTTTCCCATCACTTAAAAATATTAAAACAAGCCGATTTAGTGGAAGATCGTCGTGTGGGACAACATATTTATTATTCATTAAATACAACGGTGTTCCAAGATTTAATGAGTTGGTTTTACGATATATTACAAAAAGAAGGTGATGAATCATGAAAAAGCACTTATTTATTATCATTCTCATTGTGTGTAGCTACGTATTGAGCTTATTAGCCATTCCATATTTACCGAATGAAGTGGCGATTCATTGGAATGCTGCAGGGGAACCAGATGATTTTATGAATAAATGGTGGGGGGCGCTTTTATTTCCGCTTTTTTTAACCGGCATTACTTTTTTGCTTATTTATTTGCCGAAGTTTGATCCACGAAAAGAAAACTACAAGAAATTTGAAAACGTATATCACATTTTTTTACATGTGTTTGTCATCTTTTTCGTTATTCTACATGTGGTGACGCTCGCATATAATGTCGGGTTTTCTGTGCAAGTTGATATTGTTGTGCCTATCGGGGTGGGTGTTTTATTTATTGTCCTTGGCAATTACATGCCAAAAATCAAACCAAACTATTTTATCGGCATTCGCACTCCTTGGACGTTAGACAATGAAGCGGTTTGGCAAAAAACGCATCGTGTCGGAGGAAAAGTGTTTGTTATGATGGGTGTGTTGGTCATGCTAACGGTATTTGTAGAAAGTGTGTGGCGTTTTGTTCTTCTCTTAATTATCGTGTTTGGTGGTACGATTTACTTGTTTATTCAGTCGTATATCTTTTCTCGTCAATGAAAGGAGAGATCAGTTTGGTTGGAATGTCTGTTCAATTGTTTCTTTCTATATTTGTTCCTTTAGCATTCGTCATATATGGAAGGAAAAAAAGCTGGCTTTCTTGGAAAGCGTTTGGTGTCGGTTTGCTTATTTTTGTTTTATTTTCACAAGTGCTAGAGAAAGTTGTGCATATGCTTGTCGTTGATCCGAGCGGTACTTCGTTAAAAGGGATAAATAACGCTTGGGCATTTGTTGCTTACGGGGCTTTAACAGCTGGAGTATTTGAAGAGATGGGAAGATATGTCGGATTTCGTTTTATGTTAAAAAACAATCGAACGTATGGAGATGGGCTATCGTTCGGTTTAGGGCATGGGGGAATGGAAGCTGTGCTCATTGGAGGGGTTAGTGCCATAAATATGATGGTCATTTCTCATCTCGTGCAAACAGGTCAGTTTGAGCAAATTGCTTCCTCTCTTCCTGCTACACAAGTGGAGATGCTCAAAACAATGTTAAATCAGCCAGATTGGATGTATGTATTAGGGGGGATCGAACGAACATTTGCGATTGCGATCCATGTTGCGCTTTCTCTTCTTGTTTTGTACGGAGTTCGAAAAGGACAATTTCGTTATATTATATATGCCATTTTAGCGCATGCGTTCATTGATGTTGCTCCTGCGTTATATCAAGTGAAAATCATTTCGAATGTTTGGGTGATCGAAACAATCTTTGTTTTCTTCGCAATCGCTTCACTCGTTTTCATTCGACGTATAGCAGAAAAATTTTAAAAACATATTGCATCGAAACGCGTTTCATACCTTATGCTCGTGTCAAAGGCATAAGGGAGGGAATTTTATGGGTATATTGTATATTTTTATTTTATGTGCTGTTGAGTTAATCGGAGCGCAGTTCGCCATAGAAGCAGCCACGAAAGGAAAATAAATTGGTAACAAACATCTCCCTCACTTATTAAAGAGGGAGATGTTTTATTATGGTGATACATAAGTAATTATTTTCAAAGAAGAATAGGAATAAAAAATGTTACATCATTGTTGCTTTTCTGTGAATAAAGTGAGGAAAATTTATGAAAATTGTTTGAATTTGTTTTATACATATACCTGTATATGTTATAAGATAGTACAATTATAAATGTAAAAAATTTTTCCAAAAAAGAAGGTGGTTGCAAATGGCAAATATTATTGTTGTCGGAGGAAACTTTGCCGGACTAACTGCAGCGCTCGAATTAAAGAGAAAGCTAGGAAGTGATCATCAAGTAACCGTCATTTCAAAATCGCCTGTATTTGTTTTTATTCCTTCACTTATTTGGGTGCCGTTTTCGGAGAGGGAAATAAAAGATATTACGTTACCTGTTGAACCAATTTTATCTAAAGCAAATGTAAATTTTATTCATGCGGAAGCATTAAAAGTAGATCCAGAACAACAAAAAGTTGAAACAACGAAAGGAACTTATTCATATGACTATCTTGTCATGGCCACGGGTCCTGATTTAGCATTTGATGAGGTAGAAGGGTTAGGAGAAAATGGGAATGTTTCGTGTATTTGTAACCCGAAAGGAGCAATGGATACGAGAAAAAGGTGGCAAGAGTTTGTTAAAAACCCTGGTCCTGTGGTAATTGGTGCAGCACCTGCAGCAGGATGTGCTGGCGCAGCATATGAATTTTTGTTTAACTTTGAGCAACAATGTCGCGCGTCGGGGATTCGTGATAAAGTGAATATTACATGGGTTACACCAGAACCATTTTTAGGTCATTTTGGGATTGAAGGTATTGCTGGTGGAGAGACGATGCTTAAAGCATTTATGAAAATGTTTAATATTCGCTACATCACAAATGCAGCAATTAAAAAAGTGACAGAAGACACAATTATTTTGGATGATGGGAGACATCTACCTTATAAGTTTTCAATGATTATGCCTGCTTTTTATGGGGCGAAAGTAGTGCGTAATTCTCCTGGATTAGGAAATCATCGTGGATTTATTCCGGTTCATGACACGTATCAACATAAAGTTTATCCAAATATTTTTGCGGTAGGTATTGCGGCAGACTATCCAGTTTCCTTTAATACAAAAGTACCATTAGGTATGCCGAAAACAGGGTATCCTGCCGATGAATCGGCAAAAACAGCAGCTGAAAATATTGTTCGTTTAATTCATGGTGAAAAGGTGTTAAAAGAAAAACCAATGGGGAAAATTCCAGGGCTTTGTATTATGGATGCAGGTAAAAAAGAAGTGTTTATTGTTACGAATTCATTATTGAAACCGAGAAAATTTGCACTGTTGTTACCGAATCCGCTATATGATATTGGTAAAAGGCTTTTTGAAAAATATTTTATGTGGAAAACAAAAAATGGACTCAGTTATTTGCCATAATATGTTTTGTATAGCACTTTTAAGGTAAAACCTTAAGAGTGCTTTTTTACTCATGTATAAATATATAATCAAAAAATGATGAAGTGCGAGTTTTTCAATCATCGTGGTAAAATAAAGTAGAATTTTACTTTTCATACTGGGGGACTGAACAATGACAACGACAACGAAAGTAAAGACGGACATTGAAATTGCCCAAGAAACGAAATTAAAACGCATTCAAGACATTGCAAGCGAACTTGATTTGTTAGAAGAAGAGCTTGAACCGTATGGGCATTATAAAGCAAAAATTTCCCTCGATGCGATGAAGCGGCTAGCGACGAAACAAGATGGTAAAGTCATTTTAGTGACTTCTATTAATCCAACGCCAGCGGGGGAAGGGAAATCAACAGTTACAGTTGGGCTTGGTCAAGCGTTACATAAACTTGGTAAAAAAGTGATGATCGCGATGCGGGAACCTTCCCTTGGGCCAACAATGGGAATTAAAGGTGGAGCAACAGGTGGTGGATACTCGCAAGTGTTGCCAATGGAGGAAATTAATTTGCATTTCACAGGCGATTTGCATGCGATTACGACAGCTAATAACGCTTTAGCTGCGCTTATTGACAATCATATTCATCAAGGGAATGAATTACGAATTGATACACGTCGTATTGTTTGGAAACGAGCGGTTGATTTAAATGACCGAGCGCTTCGGAAAGTAGTAGTTGGTTTAGGCGGACCAACGCAAGGTGTACCACGCGAAGATGGGTTTGATATTACGGTTGCATCTGAAATTATGGCGGTGTTTTGCTTGGCAACCGATTTGCAAGATTTAAAACAGCGTTTAGCAAAAATGGTTGTGGCGTATAACGTGGATCGTCAACCTGTTACAGTAGCTGACTTAGGGGTCGAAGGGGCGCTTACGCTTTTATTAAAAGATGCACTAAAACCAAATTTAGTTCAGACGGTAGAACATGTCCCTGCGCTTGTACACGGTGGCCCGTTTGCCAATATCGCTCACGGATGCAATAGCGTCATTGCGACAAAAATGGCACAAAAACTTGGCGAATACGTCGTGACAGAGGCAGGATTTGGCGCAGATTTGGGGGCGGAGAAATTTTTACATATTAAAGCACGCACGGCTGGAATTGAACCATCAGCAGTTATCATTGTGGCAACGATTCGGGCGTTAAAAATGCACGGCGGGGTAGGGAAACAACAACTAGCAACTGAAAATATCGAGGCGTTGAAAAAAGGATTAAGCAATTTAGAAAAACATATTGAAACGATTCAAGCATTTGGCTTGCCGTTTGTCGTTGCCATTAACCGTTTTATTACGGATACAGATAAAGAAATTCAAGCATTAACGGCATTCTGTGAAGAAAAAGGATATCCTGTATCGTTAACGGAAGTGTGGGAAAAAGGTGGAAATGGAGGAATTGATTTAGCTCATAAAGTATTAGAAGTAATCGAAAATACAAAAAGCATGTACACCCCGTTATACGAATTAGATGAACCGATTACGGATAAAATCCAAAAAATCGCGCGCATTGTTTATGGCGCAAGCGATGTTTCTTTTTCCGATAAGGCAAAAAAGCAAATTGAACAATTTACATCATTCGGTTGGGACAAGCTACCGATTTGCATGGCGAAAACGCAATATTCGCTTTCTGACGACCCAACAAAACTTGGTCGTCCGACGGATTTCACGATTACAGTGCGCGAATTAAAACCATCGATTGGCGCAGGTTTCCTCGTTGCCTTAACAGGAGATGTCATGACGATGCCGGGGCTACCAAAACAACCAGCAGCACTTCAAATGGATGTCGATGAATATGGAAACGCTCGTGGGCTTTTCTAAGTGAGCCATAAGGTGTAAAAGCGTCTCATCTGTGTGATGAGGCGCTTTTTATGAGTAAGCAAAAAAATTGAAATGTTGGCAGAAGGTATTATAATGTAAATATTCCATTTGTTTTATAGGGAGAGAGGAAAATGCAAGCAAGTGTTGAACAACGTACAAATATGCAAACTGTCGTGTATCCGATTTTAATTGCCATTAGCATTGGTCATTTGTTAAATGATGCGATGCAAGCTGTTGTTCCAGCGTTATTTCCGATTTTAGAGTCATCAATGAAATTGTCTTATACACAAATCGGTTGGATTGCATTTACGCTGAACATGACCTCGTCTATTTTGCAGCCGGTTGTTGGATTGTTTTCCGATCGCTATCCATCGCCAAGTTTTTTGCCGCTCGGTATGGGAGCGAGCATGTTAGGAATGATTGGATTGGCATTTGCGCCTAATTTTTTCTTTGTTTTATTGTCCGTTTTATTTATCGGATTAGGCTCGGCTGTATTTCATCCAGAAGGTTCGCGTGTCGTTTATTTTGCTGCGCGGGCGAGAAGGGGATTCGCTCAATCCATTTACCAACTCGGTGGCAATACAGGGAATGCCCTTGCCCCATTGTTTACAGCGCTCATTTTCGTTCCGTTCGGTCAAAAAGGAGCAAGTTGGTTTGTTATTGTTGCAGCCATTGGGATGTCTATTTTATTTTGGGTATCGAAATGGTATGCTCTTCAGCTGCGTCAACTGAAAAATCGTCCGAACAGAACAATAGAAGGAACGACACATACAAGCAAACGAATTATAGTTGCCCTCGTTCTTCTCGTGTTGCTAGTATTTGCACGTTCGTGGTATTATGCTGGGATTTCAAACTATTATCAGTTTTATTTGATGAAATATTATGATATTTCCATTCGTGAGGCGCAGCTTTATTTATTTGTTTTTATGATTGCTGGAGCGATCGGTACCGTTTTTGGCGGTCCGCTTGCCGACCGATTTGGGAGACGAAATTTAATTTTTGCATCCACGCTCGGTACGGCTCCGTTTGCACTCATTTTGCCATATGTGCCACTTCATTTCGTGTTGCCAATTGTTTTTGTTACAGGATTCATTTTATCATCTAGTTTCGCTACTTTTGTTGTTTATGCACAAGAGTTGCTTCCGGGAAATGTTGGAATGGCATCGGGGTTAATTGTCGGCCTTGCATTTGGAATGGGGGCGCTTGGTGCAGTTGCACTCGGAAAAATTGCAGACGTGTATACATTGAAAACATTGATGATTATATGCAGTTTTCTCCCTTTATTTGGTATATTGACGTTTTGGTTGCCGAAAGAAGCGTAGTGGCAAGCGCGAAGCTTGCCACTATACTGATGCTCGTTCAATCAAACGAACGGGCAGTTTCTCTTTTTTCGGCTCTGTCTTTTCGTTTGTTAACTGGTTGTATACCATTTGGAAAGCTTTTTTTCCCATGAGCGAAAGGGGTAACTCGATCGTTGTGATATGCAATGCTTCTGAAATAGGATGGTTATCAAAACTAACAATAGCTAAATCGTTTGGAACACGTAATCCGTATGTTTTTCCCCATAAAACAATTCCTGCAGCAACTTGATCGCTAGCAACGAGTAGAGCGGTTGGCTTTTCCTCGAGAGAAAGAATAGTAGATACAATTCGTTTCCCGTCATTCATATGCAAACAATGATGAAACATCCAATCAGGACGAACCGGGGCATGTATGCGTTGAAGCGCATCTTTGTAGGCTGCCATCCGCTTTTGGCTATTGATGCTCGTTGGTCGACTAAGACAATATCCGATTTTTGAATGTCCTTTTTTTATTAGGTAATCCATTCCAAGTGCAAAGGCATGGTAATGGTCGATGTATACAGAAAACGAGTTCGTCTCTTGTATATCTTCGCATAAAATGATTGGACCATCATCTGTATAAGATGCAATTGTTTCGAGATGAATGGTATGCGAACAAATGATTAGTCCATCCATTTGTTTGACACGTAGCATTTCGAGCGCTTCTAATTCTTTATGTATATCATAGTTTGTTTGAAAAAAGAGAAGATGGTACCCGTATCGCAATGCTTCTTCGGAAATTCCCTCTACAATCATGCTGAAGTATGGGTGATTGATAGTCGGTAACATCACTCCAACAATATTCGTTTTTCCTTTTGATAAGTGAACAGCATTAATATTTTTTTTGTAATTTAATTCATGAATGACGTCCCATACGGCTTTTCGTTTTTCTTCTTTAACATATGGATAACCATTAAGAACACGTGAGACAGTTGAAACAGAGACGCCTGCACGTTTTGCGATTTCACGAATATTTGCCATATCTTCACCTGCTTTTGACGACATATAGTTATATTTTACTTCTTTTTTGATGGAGGTGTAAAAGGTTTCATATTTCAGGAGGATTTTAGTCAGAATGATGTTGGATTGACAGAAATCGAGTGGCATAATGATGAAAAAAGTCATGAGTGTTGATTATCCAAAATTATACATACGCCTTCCATAAATTTGGGCATACTCAAACAAAGCAGCGGCCATCCCGGATTTCCAATCGAGAGGAAGCTGCCCAGAGAAAAAACGGCGAACGAACGAAATGAAGGAAAGAGAGACGTTCGTCTGTTTTTTGGTTTGATCATACAGCCATTGCAGCAACACATACGCGATGAACGCCGCAAACAGTTGGTTGTATACCGCATTTTCCGTCGTGCCAAACAAGGTCGGGACATTCAGATATTGCTTCACCCAACGGAAAAAGGTTTGGGAAACCGAAGCGAACGGCGGGTTTGGCGGTTGCACTTGGAAATGATCAACGCCAACAAGCGTTTCATGATGTCATAGGGAACTTCTTTCGCTTTCTTGGATACAGTTGAATAATGGAATCGCGGCAATCCATACAGAGGCCCCACATCGGCTCCGTGGCGAAAGCTTTTCCATTGATGCATGGCGGCCAGCAGGAAGAAGTGAATCAACTCGCGCAACGTAAAGGTTCGAGACGAATCACGATACCCAACCGCTTCGGCAATCAGTTGAATCTCTTCATCCGAAACAAGTTTTTGCATCAAATTCGGGAGTGTGGTATGCTTGTTCATAGAGAGCACCTCCTGGGTTTGTTTGTGTCGCTACTCACATTCTACAGGAAAGGTGCTCTTTTTTCTATACCCTTTGGATTTTATTGGATAATCAACACGCCTGTATTCGAAGTGTGATTTACACGACCAATGCCATCGAACGAACGATCAAGGAGATTCGGAAACGCCTAAAACCGATGAACAGTTTGAATAGTTTAGAAGCCGCTGAAAAAATCGTGTATTTGACCATTCAAGATTTTAATGAGAAATGGGCAGGGCGAAAGTTGCGAGGATTTGCCGAAGCGCATGAAGCCCTTCAACGAATGTTTGAAGAACGTTATCATTAACCAAATACTGTAAATAAACAAAATAGGGGGATTCTCCCTTTCCACACAGGAGACTGAATATTCAGTCTCCTGTGTGGAGAAAATCAGTCCCCTATCAATTCAAATCCATTTCAGAGAAACCCTACCCCATTACATTACACAAAATTCTTGACGGTACCGTATTTTCCAAATAAAATAATTATTGTGATAATTGTAATATAATGAATCTTTAGTTATATTAAAACCGCCCCTTATCCTATGTTTTGATTTTGTTCTGTTTCACAAGTGCATTACATGCCTAGTCTCAATCTTTCTAAGGGTGATCATTTTGAACGCTACAAAATTTTGTATAGCAACGTTTCTTTCAAACTTGGGGGATGTCATATACAGTGTTGTTATAGCTTGGTATATTGCTGATGTTTTACAATCAGGTTTTTTGATGGGAGCAGTTTTATTTTCCCTAGGTTTGTCGAGATTTATTGCTGGGCTTCTTTGCGGACCGGTTATTGATCGAATAGGGGCAAAGTTGTTTCTGTGGTTGTCAGACATGATAAGGGCAATTATTGTGTTAGTTTTGGCTATTCTGTTATGGGATCATACTATCTCTTTTGTAATTCTCATAATGGTCTCCGTTTTGTTTGGAGCGATTGATGCTTTTTATTGGTCAGCCTCAGAATCAATAAAGCCAAGATTAGTCGCTACTGAATATTTGAGTCGTCTCAATAGTCAATACTTCACTGTTGTAAGAACAACGATCATTTTGGGCCCTTTAATCGCCGCTTGGACGGTTGAATCAATCTCAATAGAACATTCCTTGATAGCCATTTCTATCTTATATGTATTTTCAACTTTTTTAATTTTGTTTATTGACTCTAAAAATAGTCATCTTGAAAATATGAACGATAATAATGACAAAACTTCTTACTTTTCGGATTTAAGACTTGGTTTTAGTTTTTTGAATAGACAAAAAATGATTTTTTATTTGGTTATAACTATGTTTTTTGTAAATATTGGAGCAAACGGGGTTAATGTATTGTTCCCTTTTTTAGCTAAAAATGTTAGTGATGATGCTAAGTATTTAGGATATATATATTCATCGATGTCAATGGGAAGTTTGTTAACTGGTTTAATCTTTTCAGTTAAAAGCATTCACAGGGTTGAATTGAAGATTATTTATTTATCTTTTCTTTTACAAGCTACTGGTATTGCTGCACTATGTTTCACCCGAAATTTTTTGATTATTCTAATTTTTGTTTTTGTAATTGGCTTAATTACTGGTTTTATAGGAGTCCTTATACCTACTTTTGTTCAACGTTCTGTGCCTATTCATTTATTAGGAAGAGTTAATAGTATTATGATGGCGATTTCAATGCTTTCAACGCCAGTAGCCCAGTTTATTTTTGGGGTCAGTGTTGATTATTTCAATATAAAATATCTTTTCTTCATTGCAGGTGCTTTGGGTATAGTTACTAGTTTATCTTCGTTATTAATTAATGAGAGAAAAGGTACGCCAAGAGAAACTGTAATGTAAAGGAGGTGTTAAGCTTGAATATATTAGTTGGCGTTACAGGTTCTTCAGGGGTTGTTGAACTACCTATGTATTTACGAGTTTTTAGAGAAAAACTAGATGCTAACATTAGACTAGTTTGTACATCGAACGTTCAGAAATTTATTGATGTCAATTTTTTGGCGGCGCACGCTGATGCTCCTGCATATCAGGATATGTACGATTTTCCAAAGGAGTATACACGAAATAGAGTTCCTCATTCCTTTTTACATGACTGGGCGGATATTTTCATCATTTTGCCTTGTACTGCTAATACTTTAGCGAAGTGTGCAAACGGAATAGCTGATAATCTGTTAACCATGCTGGTTTTATGCTCCCCAAGACCTGTTGTCTTTTTCCCAAATATGGGGCCAAACATGTGGGATGCAAAAGTTACACAATACAATGCTAAAAAGCTGATCAGTTTTGGACATAAAGTTGTATTTCCTAGTGGAAATGCATGGATAACTGCAACCGGAGAAAAAGTAGATTATGGACATGTACCTCCCCCATATACAGTAGCTGAGTATATACAGAGACATATACAGCAGTCAGACAATGAATTGAAAGGAGGTGAATTGCATGAATCAGAAAATGCTTCAAATTCTTGATGAAGGCTTCGATGTCTTGAATCCAACAGCAGAAGACGTTCTTCTTTCTTTTGCACCGACTAACACAAACTGCGGAGGATGCTGATCATATTCTTTTGTCATCGGGGATAGCTATATTAAGCTATCCCTTGATTATAGGAGGGGTAAAAATGGAGCCGTTTTCTACTATTCCCAAAGAGGTAAAATCAGATGTGAATGATAGATGGGTAGCATCGCGATTTAATATTCTTTCCCATGAAGAGAATGGGGATCTTTATATATGTAATACTTATACGGGGGCATTTTTACGTGTTCCACAAGCTCATGCTAATAAGATTAAAAATATTCTCCGATCGGGATGTGATGAGCTTGATGATACTGCAAAGATTCTTGCTAATTATGGCTTTTTAATCAAAAGTAATGTAGACGAATTTAAAAGAGCCCGAATTTTACATGAAATCAAAGGAAGAAATCCTGAAAATATGTATTTGATTTTTTTAGTCACTGAACAGTGTAACTTTAGGTGTACATATTGTTATGAAAATTTTGAGAAAGGAAAAATGTCGGATGATGTTATTGAAGGTGTAATAAAATATGTTGAGAAAAAGAGGGACTCAACTAAAAAATTTGAATGTCCATTGGTTTGGAGGAGAACCTCTTCTCGCATTAGATGTTATTGAAAAATTATCAAATCAATTCCTTTTATTAAGTGAAAAGTACAATTTCAAGTTTCGTGCTGGTATTACTACTAATGGATTCCTTTTAAACAGTGATACGGCGACAAAATTATTAAAGCTAGGTGTTGACAATTTCCAGATAACTATAGACGGCCCTGAACATATTCATGATCAAACACGTAAGTTAGTGGGAGGACAAGGAACTTTCAAAAGAATATTTAATAATTTGAAAAATTTGAGTTGTTTGGGATATGATTTTCAGGTTAGGATACGTGTCAACTTCGATAAAAGTAATGAACCTTATATACGCGATCTTACAAAAGAGCTTTCCGAAACGTTTTCCAACGATGGAAGGTTTCACGTCAACTACTTTCCTATTGGTCGATGGGGCGGACCGAATGATGAAGATTTAGATATATTTGATACAAAAATAAGAGCAAAAGTAGCACTAAATTTGTGTGAAGATGCTTTAAATCAGGGATTATCGACTACATTAGGTAGCATTCTTCAACCTGGTGGTTATGTATGTTATGCGTCTGATCCTAATTCTTATGTAATTGGATCAGACGGTACTTTATATAAGTGTACAGTAGCGTTATATAATGAAAAAAATAAGATTGGAAAAGTTGAAAAAGATGGGAACTTTAGAATAGATATAGATAAATTTGCTTTGTGGGTTATGAACGATGAGTCTGAAGATGAGGGCTGTAAGAAGTGCTTCCTAAGACCTTCTTGTCAAGGATCTGCTTGTCCTCTAATTAGGATTGAAACAGGAAAAGCACCGTGCCCACCTGAAAAACAGTATATAAAGCAAGTAGTACGGGTTGTTGGTCGACAAAAGAAATTTATTAGCGAAAGAAAAATTAAAGTGACTAAAAGCTATTCGTAATATACGATGAACACTTGCATCTTTGGCCTATGTGCTTTTCGGTTTTGAAAATTCTAGTGAGTATGAGTAAAATGTTTGTGGGAGGAAGTTAAATCCTCTTTCATGTGGTTCAAGGGGGAATTCCTTTGATAAAAGAAGGAGGATGAGCAAAATAGATGCAAAAAGGACTCTCTTCCTGTATGTTGATAAGTGCAACCAAACCACAACAGGAGGTCAGAGAGTCCTATGCAATAGTTTATCACAGATGGGCAAACATTAAAAGAGATAGAAATGGAATTGTTTTCGATGTTGCAAAAAACCTATGGAGCAATGCTTCAACAGGTACTAGAACGGCTGGATGAAGAGCTAGCCAACCAACGAGATAAAAAAACGCTATTACCTAAAAGATAAACGAACGGTACGCATCCAGACGCTCTTTGGGGAGGTGGAGGTTCGGCGCAATTACTATTTGGATCGAGAAAAAGGCGTGTATACGTGCTTATTAGATCCCTTCCTCGGGTTCGATGGCGCAAAGGGAGTGAGTCCATTATTGGAGGAAACCGCCATGGAATTAGCCGTTACCGGCCCTTCGTATCGCCAAGCCGCCGAAGCGTTAGAGAAGATGGTAGGTTATGCGGTGATGAGCCATGAAACGATTCGGCAGCTCGTGTTACAAGCAACGGTGGATAGACATCGTCCGATGGAAATGGAGCGACAGGTGTTGTTCGTGGAGGCGGACGGATTATACGTGAAACGGCAGCGAAGCCGGCGAAGAGGGAAAGAAGAAAAGATTTTGGCAGTGCACCAAGGATGGAAAGCCAACGGGAAACGGGTATCCTTGGTTGGGAAACGGCACTATGTACACGAAACAAACGAGCCGATGTGGGAAGGATTAGAACGATTTTTGATCGAGGAATACGGCTATGACCCCACGAGGGATTGGGTGGTGATCAATGGCGATGGAGCTGCGTGGATTACGGTTTGTCGGGAATATTTCGGGAAGCGAGCGTTTTTCCAGCTAGATCGGTTCCACGTAGCGCGAGAGATTCGTGAATGCTTAAAAGATCACCCACGGTACCGGACGATTCGGAAAAAGCTGGCCTTGTTCGATGAAAATGGGTTATTAACCGAACTGCATAGTGCGGTAGGCACCCTAGGGGATGAGAAGAAAGAAAAGCAATTGGAAGGATTGATTCAACGGATCGAATCGATGCCAGGATGCTTGAGTGATTACCGTCAATGGTTGCGGGAGAAAGGCATAGATACGACCGGAATGCGCCCGATGGGAAGTGCAGAGGGAACGATGCACGTCTTTGCGAAGCGAGTAAAAAATGGACGGAGTTGGTGTGAAGAAGGGATTCGAGCGTTTTTACACGTGATGGTAGCCGTGAAAGACGGGTTAACGATTCAGACATGGAAAGGAGAGGTGTTTGCGCAGGAGGAGAAAAGAGAAACGGAACGAGAAACGATCGTGAAAAAGGCGATGAAGCACGTAGGAACAAAGGTAGCAGAGTTGGTGCGAGGGAATATCCGTTATTTCGATCATTCGTCAGGAACGCCTATTTATCAAGCGTTAAAAGCATTGAAAGGGTTTTAAAAAAGCGAAAAAAGGGCACGAAAACAGGATGAGAGGATTAGAAAACGCTTACAAAAACTAGGTTATTTAAACCAAATATATCCAGAGAATCGAAATATCAAAAAAAATCTCCCACAAACTCTTGACTCAATCCATCCGAAACAAGTTTTTGCATCAAATTCGGGAGTGTGGTATGCTTGTTCATAGAGAGCACCTCCTGGGTTTGTTTGTGTCGCTACTCACATTCTACAGGAAAGGTGCTCTTTTTTCTATACCCTTTGGATTTTATTGGATAATCAACACACCTGGAAAAAAGTCTTTTTCAAAAGAAGATCAGCTTGCCCGTTTTTCTGGGCAAGCTGGCAACTATGGTAAGTCGATAAGCATAAATTGGCTATCTGCTTTTGCGGTAATATGCAATGTTGTTATATCTGTTATACGCGCAGCATCGCGACGTTGCAACATTGTATCATCATTTAATACGAGTTCTCCTTCAATAACAAACAGGTATATGCGACGTCCTTCTTGTTGATGGAATGTTATGTGCTGATTATTTTCTAAATCGGATAAATACATCGTTATATCTTGATGAATGTAGGCAACTTCATTTCCGGCCTGTGTTTTCGAAACAATAGGCAATAAACGGTTCTTCATTTTTTGAATATCGTATGAAACTTGTTCATATGACGGGGTAAGGCCGCGTGCTTCAGGTAGAAACCAAAGTTGTAGAAGATTGACTTCTTCTGTAGCAGATGGATTCATTTCTGAATGTACAATGCCTGTTCCGGCTGTCATCCGTTGTACTTCACCGAATGAAATGATGCGATGATTGCCGAGATTATCGCGATGTTCAAGTTGTCCTTTTAGAACGACTGTAACAATTTCCATTTCTTGATGAGGGTGTGCTCCAAAACCACGTTGTGGCGCGATGATATCATCATTAAATACACGTAATGGACCAAAGTGCATATTGTTTCGATCAAAGTATTCAGCGAATGAAAAACTAAAATAGCTTTGTAGCCAACCGTGGTTTGATTGAAACCGTTCATGTCCAGGATATACATGAATCATGGAACAATCTCCTTTCTTACTTTATGAGTGCATCGAGTGAATAGTCGCCTGCACCGATGAGCGCGATACCGATCACAACAACAATCAAAATAAAGTTGTACTCAAAGCCATTTTGAGTGACCCAAAATCCGTTCGGAGCGTGCACTTTTACGATGGCGATGACCATTGTAGCAGCGAGCAACAAAGCTGCAAATGGGGTGAACAGCCCGAGGGCAAACAACAATCCCCCAACGAACTCCGCTAGGCCAGCAATGAGTGCCATTGTCACTCCTGGCTTTAATCCAATAGACTCAAGCCACCCGCCTGTTCCTTTTAAGCCGTATCCCCCGAACCATCCAAACAACTTTTGAGCCCCATGACCGACAAACGTTAAACCAACAGCGAGACGAATAAGTAAAATACCAATGTGCATCATGATGATCTCTCCTTTCATATATCTTGATTTCAAGATAAAAGTTGTGCGATAGGCCTTTAGAAAGGCGACAATGAAAGACCTATCTTTTTGAGCAAGTGAATAGCTAATTCTTTTTCCTCTGTAGATAAAGATCGGAAAATATCCGACATTTTTTGGGCGTGTTGCGGAAAAATGTGATCCATTAGTGCTTTTCCTTCGTCAGTAATAACAGCGTACGTAATGCGCCGATCTTTTTCGCAACGTTGCCGGACAATATATCCTTTTTCTTCGAGTTTGTCGATGACATATGTCATACTTCCACTAGTGAGTAAAATTTTGTCACCGATTTGTTGAATCGGTTGTGCTCCTTTATGATACAACAAGTCGAGAACACCGAACTCTGTTGGGTTTAGTCCGTAACGTTGGATGTCATGCTTAACATGTTCGGATACGGCTTTATGTGCCCTAGAAAGAACAACGAATAGTTTTAACGATAATGTTTGCTCGTTTTGATTCATACGCATCAACCTTTATCTTGATTTCAAGATAATTATAAACTTACGAAAAGTAAGTTGTCAACGATTAATATGTCATCATTTGTTCAAAAAATTCCATCGTCAAGTGATTTGTAGCACAACTTGAATTTTATGTAAGACATTATGATAGATGTGAAGGAAAAATGGGTAGTGTCAAAAATTCTATGAAAAGTACCGATGAGCGACTTGTTACAGGAAAATAAAGGGGATGGAGGAGTCGGAT
>OGCI01001415.1_pt1 | contig 20103 bp, 11 predicted proteins | sample 1570021 | NCBI WGS metagenome assembly OGCI01 (sample SAMN06264664, study PRJEB24512) | hot springs metagenome | isolation source: Hot spring water | place: South Africa: Tshipise | collected 2015-06-21 | reverse complement strand
GAATCTTTGTTACAAAATTAAACGAAATAGAGCTTTAAAGTTTACAACAATTTTACAGAATTCTATTGTCTTTTGTAGAAAGGTAAGTTAGTTTTTCATACCACTTTAAATAATTTTGGAGAAACAATGGAAAACAACGAAAATTACTCTACTGAATTAGAAAATCAGAGTGAACAAATTGAGCTCACTCACTCAGATAAAATGATCGGAGTGTTTTCTGAACCATCAAACACATTTTCCCAAATAGCAAAATTTCCGGTTAAAACAATTGATTGGCTTTTACCTTTTCTTATTTTGATGATATTAGCTGGAGCAATCAGAAGTCTTGCGATGTTAAATGAAGATGTTTATTATGAGGTCAAAAAGAATCAAACTGAAATGTTTGATAAAATGGTCAAAGAAGGAAAGATGACTCAGGAGCAAGCCGATAATGCAATAGAAGGTTCGGAAAAATCTTTAGAGTATATGAGAGGACCTGTCGGTTGGGTAATAAATATTGTCTCATCTGTAATATTCGGTTTTATTTTCTTTTTCCTGATTGCGGGAATTTATTTTCTCTTGATAAAATTCATTCTCAAAGGTGAAGGGAGCTATCAACACGTTTTAGTTGCAAGCGGATTGACTTCCTATATTTCAATGATACAGATTATCATTGGTGGAATTTTAACTTTTCTTCTTGGCAAAATTATAATGGATACAAGCATTGCCAACTTTTTTGACTTGGAGAAAGGTAGTTTAGTAAAATTTATTGCTTCAAAGTTTGATCCTTTCTCAATCTGGACTTACTCGGTATTAGCAATCGGATTAACAAAACTAAATAAAGCAGAAAATTCAAAGCCATATTTCATATTAGTATTTGCTCTATGGATTTTGGGCGGGTTATTATTCTTCTATCTTGGAAAAGTATTTCCGTTTTTAGGTGGATTCGGAGGATAGAATTTTATAACTCAATTTGAAGTTAATAATTATTAAAGTCTTTAGATAAATTACTTTTGCCTTTAGAATATTTCTAATTTATATTGTAAACAGTACATTTTAGAAATATTTAATGAATTTTATTGAGTTTCAAAAGGAATTAAAATCTTTACCTTTCTTTTCAGTTCAAGATTTACGAAAAATTAAAGGAAAGATTTATCATCACAGATTAGTAGAATGGCAGAAGAAAGGATTGATTGAAAGAATTGCTAACGGTGTCTATAAATTCTCTGATGTGGATTTAGATGAACAGAGGTTGTTTTTAATTGCAAATAAAATTTATAGTCCATCTTATATTTCACTTGAAACGGCATTAGCTTTCTATAATTTTATTCCAGAATCATTTTATAATTTCACCTCTATAACAACAAGAAAAACATCTTACTTCGAAGCAAAGCACGGAAAATTTTCATATAGAAAAATTAAAAACACTCTTTTCTTTGGATATCATCTTCAAAAGAAAGATAATCTATACTTCAAAATTGCCGAGCCTGAAAAAGCATTAATTGATTTTCTTTATTTCAATTCACAACTAATTAATGAGTTTGAAATATTAGAATTAAGATTTAACACTGCTCAGATAAAAGAAAATTTAGATTTTCAAAAGTTTAATAATTACCTCGATATTTTTAATAATAGAAGTTTAACGAAAAGAGCAAATCAATTAATGAAAGTTTTAGATGTTAACGATTAAAGAGATTGAAAATTTTATCCTGAAAATGAAAAGCCTTTCAAAAGGAATATTCTTAGAGAATATTTACAGTATAAAATACTCGAGATAATTTCTAAAAATAACATCTCAAATAAAATGTGTTTCATCGGTGGTACTTGCACAAGAATGTTATACGGAACTTCAAGATTTTCCGAAGATCTGGATTTTGACAATTTTGCTCTGACTATAAATGAATTTTCTTCTTTATCAAACTATGTAAAAAAAGAGCTCGAGCTAAACGGATATGAAGTTGAGATAAAAATTGTTTCTAAGAAAGCTTTCAGATGTTATGTTAAAATTCCCAAATTACTATTGGAAGAAGGACTTACTAATTTTTCTAACGAAAAAATCATTATTCAAATTGCCTCAGAATCACAGGGATATGATTATAAATCTCAAAAATTTTTAGTAAACAAGTTTGAGGTATTCACTCACATTTTAACTGCTCCTTCAAGTATTCTATTATCACAAAAACTTTGGGCAATACTCAATCGTAAGGTTCTGAAGGGAAGAGATCTTTATGATGTTACTTTTCTATACAGTTTTACCAAACCGGATTTCAATTACTTAAAATTCAAAGCTAATATTGAAAATAGTGCTAATCTCAAAGAAGCACTTATAAAAAAATTAAAAAATGCAAATCTCAATAAATTGGCAAAAGATGTTGAGCCATTTCTTATTAATTCTTCAGAGATTAAAAGAATCCTAAATTTCAAGGATTTTGTCAAAGCAATAAAATAATGCTACAATATATTCTGAGGGTCAATATCATAAAACAATTTTACATCTTTATATCTCGAAATTCTCTTAAATTCGGTAAAAGATTCGAATAATGCTTTACGGAGAATTTTTCCGGATGGATCATTTTTCTTGTAGCTTTTTATTAAAATCTGATATCTGTAAAAACCTTTTAGTTTATAAATCATTGCAGTAGTCGGATCTGTAATCTTCAGATATTTATCGAATTTTCTCAATGCTTTCCTGAAATCACTTGCAGCGCCTTTGGCTTTAGAATCTGATTTATCTTTAGTTTCAATCAATGCTAATCTTATAAAAGGCGGATAACCGTGTTTTTCGCGCTCAGTAATTTCTTTCAAATAAAATCCCTGATAATCATTCAATAATACTTTTTGAATCACAAAATGTTTATCATTCCTTGTTTGAATCACAACTTCACCAACGTCCTTGCTCCGACCTGATCTACCTGCAACCTGAGTCAGCAATTGAAAAGTTCGTTCGTCTGCTCTGAAGTCAGGAAGCCATAAAGTATTTTCAGCAGAAATTACTCCGACTAAAGTTACTCGCGGAAAGTCCAATCCTTTTGAGACCATTTGAGTACCGACAAGAATATCAATTTCACCCTTTGAAAAACTCAAAAGAATATTACTTAAATAATTTTTTTTAGAAATCGAATCTGAATCTATTCGTTTTATTACTGCATTGGGGAAATAAAATTGGAGTTCATCTTCAACCTTCTCTGTGCCGGCTCCAAAATGCTTTAAATTTATTGAGCCGCAAGTTGAACATTGATTGATTACTTTTTTGAACAAACCACAATAATGACATTGTAAGATGTTTTTGTTGATGTGAAAAACCATTGGAACACTGCAGTTTATACAAGTTTCTATTTCACCACAGTCCTCACAAAAAATCTGAGTTGAAAAACCTCTTCTGTTTTGAAGTAAAATAACTCCTTCTTTTTTCTTCAATCGCTCTTCAATTTTATCAAGCAAAGTTTTTGAAAAAACACCTTCCATTCTGCCTTTCTTTTCTTCGACAATAACATTTACAGAAATGATTTTAGGCATTTTTGCATTATCAATTCTTTCAGAAAGTTGAAGATAGACATATTTTCCAATCTCTGCGTTGTAGCGACTTTCGATTGACGGAGTAGCTGAACCAAGAACTACAGGACAGTTGAAAAAATTTCCAAGCATAATAGCTGAATCACGTGCGTTATATTTTGGAATTGTATCCTGCTGTTTATAACTACTATCGTGCTCTTCATCAACAACGATTAACCCGATATTATCAAGCGGAGCGAAAAGTGCAGAGCGTGCTCCAACCACTATTCTTGATTTGCCTTTGAGTATTCTTCGCCACGCATCAAATCGTTCACCATCAGACATTCGGCTATGCAGAACAGAGATAGTATCACCAAAGTTGTTAAAAAATCTCGAAGCAATCTGTGGAGTCAATGATATTTCAGGAACAAGAATCATAACTGTCTTACCCTTTTCCAAGGCTATCTTTGCAAGCTCGATATACACTTGAGTTTTTCCACTGCCTGTAACTCCGTGCAAAAGAAAAGTTTGGAATTTCTCTTCATCAAGTAAAGGTTTTACAGAGTTAATAACTTTTTGTTGATTGTCTGATAAACTGAAAGTTTTATTTTCTTCTTTATAGTGTTCACTATACTTTCTTTCAACTTCCTTTTCAAAAATTTCAACAAAACCTTTTTTCACTAAAGAATCAATTGAAGATTTCGATGTTTCAGTTTTATGAAGAAGTTCTGCAAGTGGAAGTTCTTCGTTGCCTTTCTGCAACATAACGAGTAAAATTTTCACTTGATTTGGAGATTTTCTTTCCAACTCAGGAAAACTTGAATAAAGTTCTGCCAGATTTTTTTTCAATCGTACAAATTTTTCTTTCTTCGGTTTTACTTTTGCTTTTGAAATTTCATCAGCAATAGTTAAAACTCCCTCTTCCTGAAGCTTTCTTACATGCGAGTAAATATTCTTTTGTCCAACCGTTTTCTGCAAACCTGAAAATGAAATTTGTTCTTTGTTCAACAATGCAGATAAAATTTTAAATCTGATTGAAGTTTTATTTTTTTCTTCGCTCAGAATTTTATTAACGAAATTTTTATCAGAATAAATCATTCGTTTTGATTCAATGTCAGTTCCATACGGTACTGATAACTTCAATGCTTCGCCCAAAGAGCATAGATAATATTCTGCAAGCCATTCATAGAATTTGATGTTGGTTTTGTTCAGAACAGGAATTTCATCAATTACTTCCTTTATTGGTTTTATCTCTTCTTCAACATTTGATGTTTTGGAGATGTCAATTACAAAACCTGTAAGAGTTCTCTTTCCGAATGGAGCAACTACACGAACACCTACTTTAACGTATTTTGTGAGTTCTAAAGGAACTTCGTAAGTAAAACTTTTTCTGAAAGGTAAAGCAAATACTACTTGAGCAAACATTATTTTTTAAAATACGGAGCTAAAGATTTTACTCCATTTCTTTTGGTTTCTTCACTGAACATTTTGAACTTCAATGTTTTCAATGATTTGTCCCAAACAATACGTTTATATTCATCATATTCAAAAGTTTGTCCATTTGTGGAGATTATACTGTCCTCAGGACTTAGTGTGAGAAAGTAGTATGGATCATCAAATTGTATAGATTCAACTTCGGTAATGTCATCAAACTCATAGCTGATCATTCCATTAAGTTTGTCACCTTCAAGATACAACTTTCTTGAGATAACTTTTTTGCCTTCAATTTCCAAATCTTTGATAAAATCATTGCTTTCAGCTGCGTAATTAAAAACGATTTCTTTGTCGTTATTCAACTCTTCTTCTGATTGAGCATCAGTTGAAATATCTTCAATAGTTACAAAAGAACTGCCTCTGATATCATCAATAATTGTAATTTCATAACTAACTGATTTGAAAACAATGCAACCATTAAATAAAAAAGTTGAAATTGCAAACAGGACAAATAATTTTTTCATAAAGCCCTCGTATTAGGAAAATAAAAAAATCTTAAACCAAATATATCAGATAACCGGAGACTCTTCTAAAATAAAAATTTGTTCCTCAGTATCAAGAGTAGCAATTGTTCCGAAAGGAATTGTAAATTTATTTTTTATATGACCGAAAGACATTCCATAGATTACAGGGATTTTAAGATTACCTAAACGGTCTTTCAAAACTTCCATCAAAGTAAAGGATTTTGAAAAAGATGGATCTTCAGTTTTGGGTTCACATTTTCTAAATATTCCCATCATTATCCCAGCAGCTTTTTCAAACTTCTTCGCTTGAATTAGTTGAGTGAGCATTCTATCAATTCTGTAAGGTTCTTCGCCGACTTCTTCGATGAAGATAATTTTATCATCATAGCTTAAATCATATTCAGTCCCAATTAGAGAAACCATTATTGATAAATTTCCGCCTATCATCTGACCTTTGGCTTTGCCTTTAACTAAAGTAGTAACTCCATACGGATTTTCATCTAAGTCTTCCACAGCATTAAAAAACTTTTTTGGGAAGGAGTTATTCATCAAAACATTATTGAAATTACTAATTGAAAAATCATTAAACGTTGAAGTGGCAACGGGTCCGTGAAATGTAACCAAACCTGTTTTCTTGTAAATTCCAAAAAGTAAAGCAGTAACATCGCTATAACCGATTAGAACTTTTGGATTATTTTTAATTACTTTATAATCAAGCAGAGGAAGAATTCTTGCACAGCCATAACCGCCACGAACACAGAAAATTCCATTAACATCATTTCTTTCAAACATATTCATCAAATCATCTGCTCTCTCCTGATCCGTGCCTGAGAAATATCCGTTTTGCAACAATAGTTTTTCAGAAAAAGTAACTTCAAATCCTAAATCACTAATATTTTTAACAGCGGATTGTAATTCACTTTCTAACAAGTAACTTCCGGGAGCAACTAACGCAATTCTGTCTCCGCTTTTAAGTTTTGCCGGAATAATATTTTTCTTGTGAGACTCTAAATTGTTTATCGCAAAGCTGAATCCACTGCTGAAAAGAATTGTCGCAGAAGATAGAGAGACTGTTTTTATGAAATTTTTTCTATTCAAAAATGTATCGCATTTATTTATTAAATTAAATTTTATTTGCTGATGGGAGAGTGATATAAAAAGTTGTTCCAACATTTTCTTTACTTTCAACTCTAATTGTTCCACCGTGCTTTTCAATAAAATCTTTGCATAAAATCAAGCCTAATCCGGTGCTTTCCTCTTCCCCTGTTCCTTTTCGACTTACTTTTTCGGATATTTTGAACAATTTACTTTGCAACTCATCTGACATTCCGATTCCGTTATCTTTAATTGCTATCTCAGTCATTTTATTTTCTAATTCACGACTCATTATGATTACAGAGCCACCACTTTTAGTAAACTTAATTGCATTTGATATCAAATTATTTAAAATTGACTTGAACATCATTCTATCGGCAAATACTTCTAAATCTGCGCTAATGTTACAATTGATGTTAATACCTTTTTCTTCTGATTGATGAGCGAATAGTTGTAATATTTGATTTACTATTTCACGCACATTTACAATTTCTGGTTCGAATGTAAAAACATCTTGCTGTAATCTTGTCCAATCGAGAAGATTTTTTAATAAATTAAAAAGATTACGAAGACTCGAGTTTAATTTTCTCAAATAATTTAGTTGGTCTATTTTATCTAAATCATCATAACTGGAAATTAGAATTTCTGATAAACCCAGAAGCCCGGTAAAAGGTCCTCTTAAATCGTGAGCAATGATAGAAAAGAATTTATCTTTATTCGCATTTAATTCTGCTAAAACTCTTTCAGATTGAGTTACCTTTTCATTGAGTTTTATAAGTTCCTTATTTTTGATGCTAAGTTGATTACTTAATTCCTGTAACTCCTCGATGTTTTCTTTAAGCTGTGTTTCATATCTTTTTATGTTAGTAATATCATTTCCTGAAATGAAAAATTTATCTGCCGAAGAAGATAAGTTTACACTCCATTGAAAAACGAATTCATTGTTATCTTTATCAAAAATATTCGCAATAAAGAAAGTGCTTCTGTTTTTTGATAAACATTTTTTGAGTTCGTCTTCAATTAAAGTTTTCATTTCATTAGTAAATAATTCAACAAAGTTTTTATTTATATCCTTCTTTGAAAAATCCAAGAAATCGAGTCCGTATTTATTTATGAATAATATTTTCCCTCTTGTATCAGTAATCAATAAGAAATTCTGAGAAGTTTTAAAGAAATTGTTCAGTTGTTCTGATAACTTGAATCTCTCTTTTTTCTCTTTAAGAATTATTAGAATTAGTAGTATAAGAAAGGCAACAAGAAATAAATAAAACACAAGCGCAGAAGTAGATAGATAAAAAGGTTTTTCAACTGCAAAAGAAAATTCTGCAATATCACTCCAATCATTTCCCAAACGCAATGCTCTGATTTCAATTTTGTGATTACCTGCCGGAAGATTTGTTAAGAAGATTTCACTTTTAAGTTTTGGTGCAGACCAACCATCTGATAAGTTTTTGATTCTGTATTGATAAAAAATCAGATCATTTGGAAAAGACAAAGAAACAAAATTAATGTTCAAATTTGAATTGTGCGGTAAAACAATATTTTCGTTTTTATTGAGAGATTTTCCTTCTGATTCAATTAAAGTAAAATGAGGCGTGGGAGTTTTCAAACTGAAATTGAAATTATCTTTGTAATAAATTAAACCCGAAGCAGAACCACTGACAACTCTATCCTGATCATCAACAACCAGACATGCGAAAGTCATACTTAGATTGTCTAAAATCTTTGCATCATTAATAATAACAGAATAACCAGAGGAATGGTAAAAAATCAAACCATATTCAAGACCTAACCAAATGTTATCCTTGGAATCAACTCCGATTGATTTAAATCTTTTTTGCTCTTTTTCTCCAATCTGTTTAATCAATTCAATTTTATTATCTGAATACTTTAATAGTCCTGAATTTGATACAATCCAAATATTACCTTTACTGTCAAACTCAAAATCATAAATTATAAAACTCTCTTCAACCTCAAAAGAAAATGGAAGACTAATATCTACAAATGAATCATTTTCTTTATCGAATTTGTATAAATAATTTTTACCAATGCCAGCGATTATAAAATCTCCCTTTGGTGATATCTTAATAGCACTTATGAAAGATTTTATTCCTTTTGTTGAATCATAAAAATGAACTTTGTAATTTTTATCAATTCTGAAAATGCCCTTGAACCTATCCTGAGTTGCCCAAATATCCCCGTTTTCATCCTTAGCTAAACAACGAATTATGTTTCTACCGCTTGGCTGCTGTGCAAGATTTATTTCTTTAGTTATACTTTTTTTGTAATTTATAAGAGTTCCGTTGTCTAATCCAATCCATAAATCTTCTGGTTCGCCTTCAAGACTTCTGATAATACCTCGTTGGGTATTAAAAATATTTTTACTTAACAAATCATCACCATTTGCTTGGATCTCAAAAACTCCCATACCTTCGGAAGCTAAGATTTTATTCGACTTGGTTTTTATCAGACTATGAATGAAGTATGAATTTGTTGATAATAGAATATTCCAAAAATAATTTTTATAAAGATAAGCCAACCCCTCGTCAGAACTTACCCAAATTACGTTTTCCTGACAAACACTAAGATTTGTTATGTTTCTAAATTTTAGTTCTGAAATTTTACGCAGATTTTTGTTCTCGAGATCATATTTATACAAACCCGATGTCCAGGTACCTATTAGTAATTCACCTTTTTTGTATTCAATTATGGAAGATACTTTTGCTAAATCGGATATCTTCTCAAGTTTCGCAAAAGAATAATCTTCTTCAATAAACACTTTGAACAAACCGAGTGAACCGCCTACAAAAATTTCATTGTCTTGTGTAATAAGGAAAGCATCAAAACTACTTTTTATCGGATTTAAGATTGGAATGCTTTGAAATAAATCTTTTTTATGATTATAAAAAAATAAATTACCACGTTGTGAGGTTAATAATAATGTTCCCTTTTCATCTTCAGCAAAGTTAAAAGATTTCACATAACTTAAAGAATGGTCGGATGAAGGGAAATTGTATCGTTTAATTTTATTCTTGATAATTTTTATGATTGAAACAGGTTCTGAAAACCAAAAATTTCCATTTTTATCCTTGAAGGCATTTTTAGGATAAAAAACTGAAGTATCGTTCAATTCTGTTGAGCTGACTAAATATGGGAATACTTTATGTTCTCCATTGACTTTTAATAAGTAAAAAATCCCTTCATCAGCAAGAACAAAAAGTGTATCATTCTTTACAAACAGATTTTTTACATACCTATTTCTTTTGAATTGCTTATTGAATAAGGTAACATTCTTACCGTCACAACGAATTAGTCCGGCATCCGAAGCAATCCATACATAACCTTCTTTATCACGTTGAATTGATTTTATAAGATTAGATGGAATTTGCGGATCATTTGCTAAATACCTTACCTGGTATTCTTCCTGAGAATAAATAAGAATTGAAAAAAGCGAAATAATAAGCAATATATATTTGACGGTCAGTCTGTTCATAAATTCAAAAATTAATTTGGACAAAAACAAGATAAGCTGAATAAAGTTATAAAAAACTTTTCAAATCTAGTAAGATCAAAATTCTGAAATCAGACTCTATCCACCGATAACATTTCATCAAGTAATTTTAGCAAATCATTTCTTGAAAATGGTTTTGCCAAATAATGAGTCATCCCTTGAGATAAAAACTCTTCTTTATCTTTAACAAGAGCATACGCCGTAATTGCTGCAATTGGAATATTGCCATAACCATCGATTTGTCTAATCAGTTTTGTCAGGTGCACACCATCAGTATCATTTTTCAGATTAATGTCCATTAAAATAGCTTTATAAGAATTTTGTTTTACTTTAATTAATGCCTCATCGGTAGTTCTAGCGATATCCAGATTATATTTTCCTTTAAGCATCATACTCACAATATCAACCGAAGCGCTATCATCTTCAACGTAAAGAATATCATATTCTGTTTTGGAAATAATTACTTTTCTTTTATTACCATTTGTAACGTTTTGTATTTCTTTTTCAATTTTTGTGTCAACCAGAGGAAACTCAAGGATAAAATTACTGCCTTTGTCTTCTTCGCTTTCCAACGAAACTGTACCACCCATCAATGTTGTAAATCTTTTTACGATTGTTAGCCCAAGTCCTGTTCCTTCAAAACTTCTGTTCAAACCTTCACTAACCTGACGGAATTCTTCCCAAATAACCGATTGATTTTCTTTTGATATTCCAATTCCAGTATCAATTATTTGAATTCTTGCTTTCGAGCCAACGGTATCAAGTTTAACTGTTACACTACCTTGATTTGTGAACTTGATTGCATTATTGATTAAATTGTTGAAGACATTTTGAATTAAATTCGGATCAATTCTGCAAACAATTTCTTTTTGAGAAATTTCTAGGTTGTATTTCAATCCTTTATTCTTAGCAGCTTGTTCAAACAAGTTAAATGAAGTTTTAAGATGCGGAACAATATTTTCTTCTGAGATCTTTACTTCAATTTTTCCTGCTTCGAGTTTAGAGAGACTCAAAATCAAATTTAATGTTTCGTGTAATCTTTGACCGGAACGGGTTATCAACTCAGCCATTCTGGAAAGCTCCGGATTGTCTTCAAGTTCGTCTCGCAAGATATCTGCAAATCCCAGTATGCCAACTAGCGGAGTTCTAAGTTCGTGACTCATATTTGCAAAGAAATAAGATTTAATCTTATTCATCTCTTCAGCTTTTTCTTTTGCCTTAGTTAATTCATTTATCAGTTTTTTATATGGTGTAATATCTCTGAAAATGCTGAGTAAAAGGGTTGGAGAATTTTTTGTTTCAATAAATGCACTGGTTAATTCAACCCAGATAAGGGTTCCATCGTGAAGAAGTATATCTGTCTCAAATTTATTTCTGATTGTCCTAAGCTTAAACCTTTGGATAAATGAATTAAGAGTTTTATCAGCATCTCTGATTACATAAGCGACATTAAATGGTTTACCTATAAGATCATTTCTTTTCATTTTGAAAAGCTCGCAAAAAGCTTTATTCACATTAACTATTATTCCTTCCTCATTCACAAGCCTCATAGCATCAACTGAATTCTCCCAAACAGAACGGAATTCCTTTTCAGATTTGATTAAAGTATCCATCATTTTCTTACGCTGAGTAATATCTTCCTGAACAGCTACGAAGTGAGTAATTTTTCCAAACCTATCAATTATCGGTGAAATTATAGTATCAACCCAAAATAAAGAACCGTCTTTTTTACGATTTAGTATTTCCCCTTTCCATTCTTCTCCACTTTTGATTTTATTCCACAATGAAGCATAAAATTCTTCTGAATGGAAACCAGATTTTAATATTCTTGTAGGTTGTCCTTTAACTTCCTCAACTGAGTATTGAGTACATTCCTCAAACTTGGGATTAACAAATTCAATCTCACCCTTTGTGTTAGTTATACAAATTATTGCAGGATTCTGAATAATAGCAGTCTTCAGCAGTTGAATTTCTTTTTCAGCCTGTTTTTGCTCAGTCTTGTCAAATACGATAGAATAAAAGAATTTATGATTCTTTATTGTAATTAATGAAGTGTAAATCTCAACATCTTTTACCTGACCATCTGCTAATCTATGCTTGGCTTCAAATTTACTTTGAGTTTTATCATAAATTTTTATCATTGATTTCTTAATAACCTCGGGTGAAGCTGCATCAATATCGAAAATAGTTTTTTCCTTTATTTCTTCAAGAGTGTATTTATAAAACTCCTGGGCTGATTTATTTGCATCAATCACCATCCCACTTTCTGCATCCATTAAAAGAAGTATCGCTTCCTGATTTTCAAACAAATTTCTGAATCGTTCTTCACTTTCCCGAATTTCTTCATCTTTTCTATTTCTTTCGATATAAATACTTAAGAAGTTAGCTATATTCTCCATTATACGGATAATTGAATCGTCGAACGCACGAGGATTTGAATAATCCTGAATGACAACTGCCCCGATAACTTCATCTTTAATTTTAAGAGGAACACCAAGCCATTGTTCAGGAAGTGTTCCAACTATCCCGATTTTATTCTCTTCCAATAAATTCTGTAAATCAGATTTATTCAAACATAGCGTTTTATTCTGTTCAATTAAGTAACCTGTCAAAGAACCTTTTGCTCGCCAAATCGGAATTGAATCTTTTTCATCTGTTTCAATTGCTGAGCGAAGAAGTCCTGTTTCTTTATTATAAAATGCTACAAAAAAGTTTTTAATATCTGTAATCTGAGATAATTGCTGCCTGATCAAATCAAAAAGTTCTAATTCGGGTTTGTGAGTCAACACTGCTTCAGAAACTTTGACTTCTATTTGAGAAAGTAACTCTGACTTTTTAACCAGAGTAATATCCTGAACAGCTCCGACAATTCCTGTGACTCTTTTTTCTTTCTCATCCCAAATTGGATAGGCATAAACTCTAACCCAAACAACCCTTCCGCTTTTATGAAATGTTCTTACTTCACTTACCGTCTCCTGATTATTAAGGATTTTGGTTAATGCTGCTCTATCAACCTCAAAATCTTCCGGATGTAATGTCGCAGACCAGCCACCAATTGCTAAATGTTCCTCAAATGTATATCCAGTTATTTCTTCGAATGCACCGGCAACCCAATCTGTAATACTTTTACCATCTTTTTCGATTCTTGTTGAAAATAAATAATCGGATAACAGATTTGAGATTAATCTGAATTTTTTTTCACTTTCTTCTAACTGAAGATGAAATAGCTCTTTTTCTGTTACATCAGTTATGTATCCTTCCAAATAAAGAAGCTCACCGAAATTAGAATAAACACCCCTACCTCTTTCCCAAACCCATTTCTTTTCTCCTGATTTAGTAAAGATCGGATAAGTAAATTCAAAAAGACTTTTATTCTTTATTACATTTTCCCAAAGATTATAAATCTCGTTATGATATTGTGGATCAATAATATCATTGAAGACGGGATTATCATTAAGAAAATCTTCAGGTTTGTAACCAGTTATTTCATAACATCCAGCACTTATATAATGCATAGTCCAATTTTTATCATAAGCACATCTGTAAACAAAACCGGGTAAATTTGCAATAAGGAAACTTTGAAATTTATCCTTTTCTTCAAGTTCTTTTATTTTTTTCCTTTCTTCTGTCTGATCACGAAAAACTAATACCACGCCTATTATTTCATTATTCACTTTGATTGGAGCAGCGGAGTCAATAATTGGATATTCAGCTCCATTTTTACTGATTAGAATTGTATGGTTTGCAAGTTTGGTAGTAATACCATTTTCTATCACTAATTTTACTGGATTTTCTGCAGGTATTTTTGTTTCTTCATTATAAATTCTGAAAACAGATTCGAGAGGTTTGCCAAGTGCTTCATTTTCTTTCCAGCCAGTTAGTTCCTCTGCTTTAGAGTTCATACGAAGAACGTTTCCATACTTATCTGTTGATATTACTGCATCTCCAATACTGTATAGTGTCGTTTTAATGGACTCTTCGCTATTTTTTAGTGCAATTACATAATCATTTTTTTGTATTTGATTTAATAAAATCCTACCAATTCCCAATGTTATTATTGGATAAAAAATTATTACGGTTGGAGCAACTTTATTTATAACCGTAGATTTATGAACGGCCGGTAAAAAAATCATTAATATAATCATCGTACCACTGACAACAACACCAATCAAGTAAAGATTAAGATTTGTTAAAATTATTTTTTTCTTCTCAACCAAGTGATAAAAAATAAAGCCCCAGATAAAGGAGGAAGCTATTACTAATGCCCCCATCAATACACCACCGCCACCTAAAAACAATCTATAAGCAATAGTTAGAGATGCAGATATTAAACCTGTAATAGGCCCGAAAAGAAGTGTTGATAAACTTATTACGATAGAGCGTCCGTCGAAAATAATTCCTTCAGTAAAAACATAGGGACGCATCATTCCTATAATTCCAATTATTCCAAATAACAAACCTTGTAATATTTGTCCGATGTCAGTTCTTCTATCAAATCTTTGATCAATAAAATTTGAAATTACACTTAAAGCTAAAAGTACAAATAAATTATAGAGGAGCTCAACTATAATCATTTAATTGAAACCTACAAAGATTTTTGATAATTAATTATCGAATAAAAAGAATTTTTTATTAGAAATCTTAATTAGATAATGTTAAAAATAGGTACAAAAACTTTATCTTCTCAAAATTTTTAATAAATTTTGAAAATCTTCCGGCAGCTCTGAATCAAATTTCATAAATTGTTTTGAAATCGGATGGATAAAACCCAAAGTTTTGGCGTGTAATGCTTGTCTGGTCATAATATGCAGAAGGTTATTAACTCTTGCTTTCATCTGAGGTAATTCATTTCCGTAAACTATTTTATCACCACCATAAGTTCTATCACCGAAAACTGGCCTTCCGATGCCTGACATGTGAACACGAATCTGATGTGTTCTTCCGGTTTTCAATTTTAATTTAAGAAGAGTTGTAAATTCAAATTCTTCTAAGACTTCGTAAAAAGTAATTGCATCTTTACCTTCGTTTTGGCTAATTGTAAACTTTTTCCTATCTGATTTACTGCGAGTGATTTTAGTAATGATTTCGCCTTTAAATTGTGGAAATTTGCCCCAGCAAATTGCGTAATATTCTCTTTCAATGGTGTGTCTTGCAAACTGTTCTGCTAATTTTGAATGCGTAAAATCATCTTTTGCAACAATAAGTAAACCTGAAGTTTCTTTGTCAATCCGGTGAACGATGCCAACTCTAAAGTTTTCATTTACTTTGCTTAGTTTATTTGTGTGATGAAGAAGTGCATTTACAAGCGTACCTGTGTAGTTTGCAAAAGCAGGATGAGCAACCATTCCGGCAGGTTTATTTACTACTAATAAATTTTCATCTTCATAGATTATATCAAGAGGAATATTTTCGGGCTCAATCTCTTCTGGTCTTGGTGCTATGGGTTGAATAACTAAAATCTCATCAGAAGGTTTGACGATATAATTTGCTTTTGTAGGCTTTTGGTTTACTGTGATTAGTCCGGCTTTAATTGCTTCCTGAATTTTTGTTCTGGAAACGTTTTCGATGTGATTTGTTAGATATGTATCTAATCTTTCGGGTTTTTTCGCTTCAGGAACTTTTATCAGATGTTTCTTCTCTGTTATTATCTTGCTCATTTATTTTTTCTGATGGATTTTGAATTATTCCTTCATCCAATTCAGAATCAGAGGATTGTTTTGCTTCATCAACGTTAACAGAACTTTCAGAGTTAGTTTCAATTGCAGTATCTTCAGTATTATCTTCTTTTTTATAAAACAGAATTAATATCAAAACTCCGATACTGACAGCGGCATCTGCAATATTGAAGATAGGCCATCTATCATAACTAATTCCAAAGATTGTAAAGTTGAAAAAATCGAAATCAAAAAAATCAACTACTCTTCCATAAAAAAGTGGAGCATAACCAAAAAAAACACCATAAAAAGTTCTGTCAATCAAGTTTCCGATAGCTCCACCAAGTATAAATGCGATGGAAATTCTCAAACTAAGACTTTTGTCCCGAATCATATACAAGTAGAAAACAAGTCCGACACTTGCTATTAAAGAAAACAACGAAATTGCTAATTTGAAGTTCTCTCCGGGATCAAATCCGAAAGCCATTCCGGGGTTCTCGATGTATGTGAGACGAAAAAAATCATTGATGATTGGAATGCTCTGACCATAATACATTCCCTCATAATTAAAATTTAAGAATGGAATTGAAAATCCTTTGACTAATAATTTAGTTATCTGATCAATTAAGACTATAACAACTGATAATAAAATTACTTTCAATAATCAATCTCCGTTAACACCGTTTACTCAATATTATTACTTTTTCTCTTGTCTTTGTTTCATCGGCAAGCAGAGCTGGGTATGAGGAACAGCTTCCAATCTTTCCTTTGGAATCAAAGGACAAGTCGGACATAAATACTGAGGCTCTTCAACACAAGGGCTGCAAATCCCATAAGTTCCATCTTCAATTCGTTTCAATGCCTCTTCAAGATAGGTAAGAAATTTAGTTTCTCTTTGTGCGTAAAGGAAAGTTTTTTCTCTTTCCATTGCATCAGTTCCCTGCTCAGCCATATGTAGTGAATATGGTGAATTTTCGTTTATGTATTCTCCAGTTGATGGATCGAGCATTTGATCTCTGAGATTTTGAAGTTGCTCAATAATTTCATTCTGCTTTTCAATGATTATACTTTTGAAATGTTCTAAATCTTTTTTGCTATACTTTTTAATCTTCTTTAGAGCTTCAGCACGTTTTCTGGCTGCTTCCATCTCTGCTAAAATCTGAGCATCAATTTCATTTTCTTCCTGAATGGTTACTTCAACTTGCTTTTCAATTGTGGAAAGCTTTTTAATTTCCTTTGGTGCTCTTTTTTGTTTTTTCTCTTTTACAACAGGAGTAGATACTTTTTTTTCTTTTTTAATTTCTTTAGTCTGTTTTTTCTTGGGTTCAACTTTCTTCGTTGTTTTTTTTGCAACTTTAGTTTTTGCAGGTTTTGAAACAACTTTTTTTGATGTTGCTTTTTTCACTTTTGGTTTTTCTGATTTCTTTTTAACAGCAGTTTTAGTTTTTGTTGCGGATTTTTTAACAGCCTTTTTCACAATCTTCTTAGCCATTTTATTTTCCTTTCGAAATTATTATTAAACTTTTTTTATAAAAATTTTACAATCGAAACCGTTTATTTGCCAATCTTGATTGTATGATTCCTTCAGTTCTGAATCCGAAGTTAATTTTTCTGCCAAAGTTTCATTAGAAATATAATCAGAAAATTTGTTGATTGCTTGAACAAATTCTTTAGGTCCAATAAAATTAATCATAATCTTATCCGTAACCTCAAATCCGGCATCTTTTCTCATATTTTGAATTCTATTGATAAACTCTCTCGCAAGACCTTCGTCAATTAATTCCTGTGTGAGTTCTGTATCAACTGCGACTGTAACACCCGACTGAGTTTCAACAAACCAACCTTCAATTTCGTGACTGATAATTTCAACATCATCCTTTTGAATTGAAATGGTCTCTCCATCTATTATTATTTCAATTGAAGAACCATTTTCAAGAGATTTAATTTGATCTTTATCGAAGTTCTTGATCTCTTCGGCTACTTGTTTTACCTTTTTCCCAAATTTCGGTCCGATTGACTTGAAGTTTGCTTTACAAGTTTTATTTACGATTTCCGAATCATCATTCAAAATAATCAATTCCTTGATATTCACTTCATCAAGAATTACGTCTCTCATTTTGTCAAGAGCATCACGTTTTTCTTTTTCCACAACAACCATAATTCTCTTAAGTGGTTGACGAACTTTGAGATTATTTTTTGCTCTCATTGCACGAGTAAGATAAACTACCTGCTGAGCAATGTCCATTTTTTGTTCAAGTTCAGGTTCACGATAGGTTTGTTTTGGAAACTCTGAAAGATGAACAGATTCATATTTTTCTTTATTTGTAATTGTGTTCAAATTTCTGTAAATCTCTTCAGCAATGAATGGTGCAAACGGAGAAGTTAACTTTGCAACAGTGATCAAACATTCGTAAAGAGTTTGATATGCAGAAAGTTTTTCACGATTCATTTCCGATTTCCAGAATCTTCGCCTGCTTCTTCTTACATACCAATTTGATAACTGGTCAATCGTAAAATCAGAAACTGCTCTTGCTGCTTTGGTTACATCATACTCATCCATTTCTTTTTCATACTCTTCAACAAGGGCATTGAGTTTTGAGATAATCCATCTGTCAATTTCTGTGCGTTCTTCGTAAGGTACTAAACCTTCTTTGAATTCAAACTTGTCAATATTTGCATACAAAGCGAAGAAAGAATAAGTATTAACTAGTGTCCCAAAAAATTTTCTTTGAGTTTCTGCCAAACCTTCTTCATCAAATAAGGTTGGACGCCATGGTGGACTATTTGTTATCAAATACCATCGGGTAGCATCAGCTCCATACTTTTCAAATAAATCAAAAGGATCAACAGTGTTTCCTTTTGACTTTGACATTTTATTTCCTTTTTTATCAAGGATTAACTCGTTGACTAAAACATTTTTATAAGCAACATTATCAAACAACATTGTCGAAATTGCGTGTAAAGTATAAAACCAACCTCTTGTCTGGTCAATACCTTCACTTATAAAATCAGAAGGGAAATATCTTTTTTCAAAAAGTTCTTTGTTCTCGAAAGGATAATGATACTGAGCAAATGGCATTGCACCTGAATCATACCAGACATCAATTACTTCTGGAGTTCTTTTATAAATTTTTCCATTCTTTTCAAAAAGAACTTTATCAACAAAATGTTTATGCAAATCAATATTTTCAATTGCAGAAACAGGAATTCTTTTTCCGTCTTCTTCAATAAATCCCTGCTTTAATTCTTCAATACTTCCAATTGCAAACATATCGCCATCATCATTAACCCAAATTGGAAGCGGAGTTGCCCAAAATCTATCTCTTGAAAGAGCCCAGTCTTTATTTTCTTCCAACCAGTTTCCAAATCTTCCTGAACCTACTTCTGGTGGCTGCCAGTTTATAGTTTTATTTAGTTCAACCATTCTTTCGGCGAACTGAGTAGTTTTTATAAACCAAGATTCACGCGCATAATAAATTACTGGCACGTCCTGATGACGCCAGCTAAATGGATAGGTGTGAATGATAGTTTCTTTTTTGTAAAGTTTTCCTTCGTGTTTGAGCTTTAAGACTATTCCATTATCAGCATCTTTGACGAATTGTCCAGCAAAATCAGTAACTTCATTAGTGAATAATCCTGAACGAGTTACTGGTTGTAACAAAGGCAGATTATATTTTTTAGAAATTTCATAATCATCAGCACCAAAAGCAGGAGCGATGTGAACAATTCCTGAACCATCTTCTGTGCTGACAAAATCGCCTTCAATAACATAAAAAGCTTTCCTATCGACCTGACAATAATCCAGAAGCTGAATGTAATGAATTCCGGCTAAATCTTTTCCTTTCAGTTCTTCGAGTATTTCATAGTCTTCATCAATTACTGAAAGTCTTTCTTTTGCAAGAATAATTACTTTGCCTTCTGATTTTATTTTCACATAATCTATTTCTGAACCAACTGCGAGAGCAACATTGGAAATCAAAGTCCAGGGAGTTGTTGTCCAAACTAAAAAGTATTCATCAGCATCTTCACGCTGAAATAAAACATAAACTGACGGATCTTTTGTTTCTCGATAGCCTAAAGCAAGTTCGTGAGATGAAAGCACTGTTTCAGATTTTGGATCCTGCGGAACAATTTTGTAATCACGATAAATTAATCCTCTGTCGAAAAGATTTTTTAATGACCACCAAACTGATTCAATGTAATTGTTATCCAGAGTTATGTAAGCAGATTTCAGATCGATCCAATAGCCCATTCGTTCAGTCATCTTCTCCCACAAGTCCAAGTAAGTAAAAACTGATTCTTTACATTTCTGGTTATACTTTTCTATTCCAAATTCAATAGCTTCGCTCTTATGTTTTATACCAAGAGATTTCTCAACTTCAATCTCAACAGGTAAACCGTGAGTGTCCCAACC
>OGCI01001414.1_pt1 | contig 20105 bp, 17 predicted proteins | sample 1570021 | NCBI WGS metagenome assembly OGCI01 (sample SAMN06264664, study PRJEB24512) | hot springs metagenome | isolation source: Hot spring water | place: South Africa: Tshipise | collected 2015-06-21 | reverse complement strand
CCCTAAATAGGGAATGATGATATAAAAAAACAACTGGAAAAAATCTCTCTTAGTATTGGTTTTTTTATCTCTATATTGTTACTTTTTTTCTCTCAATATTTTTTACATCAATTTTACATTCAGCCCTTATTATATATTTTTTTATCTTTTTCCTACTCTTCCTTGACAGAGAATTTTATGTTTCATACTTATATTTTCTTGAAATAAGTTAGGAAAAAATACAAAGACACATAGAAAAGTTATAAATTTCAAATCTTTTTTGTTTCATTCTCCTTTAAGTCATTCTATAAGTCTATAAGTGTTTATGCAGAAATTCCCATCTTTTTATTTAGAAAAAAATTTTTTATTTTTAAAACCTATGTTTTTTTATTGATAATGGAATAAATTAAATATAACACTCCCAAAAATTCTTTTTTACAGAGTTTATTTTGGATAGGTTTTTTCTTTTTTTGTTTTTAGCATGTTGGGACCAGACTATTGATGAGAGAGGAGATGTCTTTATAGTCCATAAGTTCTGCCAGGTCCTTTGGAGAGAGGCCATCCATTTCAATTGCCTGAATCAAGGGGTCGGCACCATTCAGAAGTAATAGTTCAACGATTGAGGTATAGCCAAAAAGACATGCCCAATGAAGGGGTGTTAGTCCGTAATAACTGGCCAAGTTAATATGGGATACAGGAAGCAGAATCTCAATTATATCCGTTCTATTCATCCGAACGGCCACATGAAGAGGAATTTCTCCTAAATGATTTTTTTCGTTGGGATCTGCTCCAAACTCTATTAAACTTTGAACAGCCTCGGTAAGCCCTAACCGCACAGCCCTGTGGAGCGGTGTTGTGTGTGAGGCCTCTGTTGCATGGTCTTCTCGTAATGTTTCCAGAAGAACCCTCAGGAGGATAGGATGATCTGTCTTTGATAATTTTTCAAATGGGTCTGTGTTTTTGGGTGTGATGCTGAGAATGTTCATAAGATTACTCCTTATACTGCATATTATGTTTACCGGTGTTTTTTATATCGGTCATTAATTATTAGAGCAATATTTATGCCAGTATAAATATCTTTTATTATTTTATAAGTTGTTGAAATAAAATGTGTTATACAATACAGAAGAAAAACAGTTTTACAGAATTTATGGAATGTATCATTTTAAAATGTCAAAATGTCGGATATTTGTCAAGATATTCTAATCTGGTAGTTAGAAATAAGAGTAGAATTATTGTATACTAATTCTAAAAATTCATTAATTGCGAGGTGAAAGAAAATATGATATTTAGAAAAAAAATAAGTTGGGGTGAAACAAATTTTTTGCTTATATCTTTAATCTCTTGTTTGTTGTTGGTAACAACATATTTTTCCTGTTCACCCAAACAGAAGCAGACGAGCGAGATACCAAAACCCTCTTTGAATGATTTATATCAAGCATGGTATACACAGACAACCTTACAAAAGGAAAATATAGACTATCAGACGACACTGTCTATATCTTCACAAATGGTTTCTTTATATGGACAGGAAGCCATCGATAAATTTTTTGCTATACTTGAGAATCAACAGGAAAAGCCTCTGGCAAAATATCTCGCTGTGATGGCTTTAACACCTTATCTTAAAGAAGATTGGTCTGAAAAGTTGCGTTCCCTGACAGAGTCGGATAAAGAAGTAAATACTCGTGTATGTGCCTTAGCACTGTTAAGTTTAATTCAAAATTCAGAAGTAACGGACCATTTAAAGAAGTTTGTTAACGACCCGGAACCGCGTGTGCAATTTGAAGTCTTGACAGCATTAGCGAAGAGGGGAGAACCTGAAGGAGTGCAACAGATACAATCTCTATGGGATAAATCCGGAGAGAGTCCTGACAAAAGGGAACATATTCTCTTGTCTATTCCTCCATCAGAAGTTCCCAATTTTTTGACTCTTTATCGTGCATCTGCGAAAGATGAAGACCTGTCGCTTACTGTCCGACGAGAGGCCATAATGCAATTAGGTCGTTATAGCAAAGACAAAGAAGATATAGATGTTCTTAAAAGCATATTGGATACAGAAATTGACAATAGCATAAAAGAATTATCTCAAAGTGCCATGGATGCAATTAATTCTCGCATACAGGGAGGCTCCACTTCGTCAACATCCTCTGAATAAACAAAAAAGTGATACTATAAATTCTTTGATGTATAATATATAAAATAAAACTTATAAAGGAGATGTTGTTTTATGCTGTTTCGGAAGAAACGGCCAACTTGGCTAACACAGATATTAAGAAATCAGGAGATTAAAGAATCTCAGTACACTTCAGATAATGAAACTTTTTTAATTGAACGCGAAATGATGTTGAAGGGAACAGATGTTCCGCGTGGGAATAAAATAGTCCGTCAATTTGCAGTTATGGTCAACGGTGCCGTATATGTTGTTACCAGTGGAGAGCGTGTAAACCGTGCCGTGTATGAAGCACTTCTGGAAGCCAATGCAATAATACCTATTCCCGGTGTTGATATAAAACCACGAAGTCTAACTCCCGGAAGTTTGCGGATAGAGGATAATTCTGCAATAGAGTAATCATAAATGAATAAAACCCAGCCTCTTCTTTCAGTTGCCATGATTGTTAAGGATGAAGAACAGACGCTCCCTGAATGTTTAGAAAATTTACAATCCTTTGTCGATGAGATTTGTATTGTTGACACAGGTTCTTGCGATAGTACTTTGCAGATTGCAGAGTCTGCAGGCGTAAAAGTGAAATGTATTCAATGGAATGATGATTTTTCCTATGCACGAAATGAGTCCTTAAAACTATGTACGGGCAGATGGATTTTTATTTTCGATGCAGATGAAAGAATATCAAAAGGTGATGGGAAAAAACTTCGGCAATTAGCAGAAAAAAATACTTCATTTGCCTATCGTTTGTGGACACGAAACTATACAAACAGAACAGACCGTAGCGATTTTCAGTTTGCGGAAAAAAACAATCGTTGGTCGCACGAATTCCCCGGCTGGTTCCTGAGTGCAAAAGTTCGTCTATTCCCCAATCTTCCCCAAATACACTTCGAAGGACCCGTCCATGAAACCGTTCTCAATTCGTTACAGAGAATTTGTATACCGGTGATTGACAATACAGAAATTATTATCCATCATTACGGTGAACGCATATCGGCAAAAAAGCAAATTAAAAAACAGGAAATGTATTTATCCCTTGGAAAGAAGAAAATTCAACAGCAACCGCACGACCCCTATGCCCATGCAGAACTAGCATCACAGTACGCGGAACTGGGTCGGTTTCCTGAGGCGCTAGAATATTATCGAAAAGCACTCAATATGGAATCGAGCCATGCAGAGTGGTGGGGAGAAGTGGGAAGTCTACTGTTTATCCTGGGTTATAAAAAAGAAGCAGAACAATCTTTTCAAATTGCATTGAAAATCAACCCCGATTATTTCTCCGCATGGCGAAACTTTTCCCTACTTTTAATAGAAGAAAAACGATGGAACGAGGCCCTATCTGCATTGCTACAAGCATATTGTATTCGTCCCAATGACAAAGAAATTCTCGAAACCCTAGGTACAACACTTCTCGAATTAGGAAAGAAAGAAGAAGCAAAAGAATATTTTACCCACCTGCTTGAAATTGACCCCGAAAACATAAAGATACAAAATTTTTTAAAAACACTCCAAGAATAAATTATTTTCCCAAAGAAGACAACCCAAGACCCGTTCTATTTCACACCGCATATGTAGGCTTAACCATTTTTTTGTCAATAATTTTTTTTTGTACATCTAAAGATTTTTATTAAATTGCCGATACTAAATATGAACCTTGTTACAAAAGGTTCTCCAATGCAAGGATGCAAAGGAAACTCTAATCACGGAGGAATATACGATGGGTTTACGAATTAACACCAACATTGCCGCCCTCAACGCTACCCGCATTCTACGCAAGAACACGCAGGACCTAAACAAATCCCTCGAACGACTTTCCAGTGGCTTACGAATTAATCGCGCAGCGGATGATGCCGCAGGTTTGGCCATTGCAGAAGGTTTCCGTTCTGTAGTTCGTGGTGCACGCGTTGCTGTTCGAAATGTTCAAGATGGGATCAGTCTTATCCAGACCGCAGAAGGGGCTTTAATTGAAAGTTCCAATATTCTCCAGAGAATTCGAGAGTTAGCAGTCCAGTCTGCAAACGGAACAAACAGCACCCAGAACCGCATTGCCTTAGATTCTGAAGTAACACAACTCCTTCAGCAATTGGATTCAATTGCCCGGGATACAGAATTTAACGGTTTCTATGTATTGAGTGTAATACAAAGTATTATTATTCAGGCAGGGCCTCAAATGGGTCAGACCCTTACCATTGTAATCCAAGGAGCGAAAACAAATGACCTGGGTGTTAGCGGTATTTCCATTTCTACACAAGGAGGAGCTATTTCAACCTTAAGTATCGTGGATAACGCAATTAGGAGTATTAATATCCTCAGGAGCAACCTGGGTGCCTTCCAGAACCGTCTTGAATTTACAATTAATACCTTAGAAATACAAGAAGAAAACGCTGCATACTCCGAAAGCCAGATTCGTGACGCAGATGTTGCTCAGGAGACCGTCCGATTCACACGAAACCAGATATTGGTCAGTGCCGGCACATCTGTTCTCGCTCAGGCAAATGTTATTCCTCAGACCGCACTCCAACTCCTGCGAGGGTAATATATACAAAACAATTTTTGAATTATTCCTACAAAAAAATCCCCGAAAGGGGATTTTTTATTTTTTCAAAGTACAGCAAAGCCAGAGTAAATGGAATATCAAACAAATAAAAACAAAGATAATGAACAATTATATTGAAAAAAAATTTATTTTTTGATATAATATAATTATGGACAGGAAAATTATTGATAATTATAGTTTATTCATATTATTATAATAATATTGTTTATTCACATTCCTGTTTCCAGATATAAAAATATGGATTCATAGGAGATAGAGAATGAATTATACGCTGTTGGAAAATGTCTTACTAAAACACCCAGATGTAGTAGAAGTATGTACAATTGCGGTTCCGAAACCTTCCAAAGAAAAGGAAGCCAAAATATTTGTTGTCCTTCGCAAGAATGCACAAGCCACATCCGAAGAACTGATGTCATACCTCAAAAATCATGTAAACGGACAATCTGAAAAAATAGAAATTTCTGTTATCGACGAACTTCCCAAATCCCCCGCAGGTATTGTCCTCCGCAAAAAATTAGTTTCCTTATGTTAAACAATTTTGTTATCCCGTATTTAGTTCGTATATAAGATACGCGATAAAAATTTTAATTATAAAAGATTTTTATAAACTCAATAATGATTTTTTCCTCTTATTAATGCGAGAAGATTTATTTTTTGCTTTTGTGTTTCATAACAAAGTGATGTAATCCAGAGTTCTGTAGATTTTGGCTTACTTTATAAATATACTGAAAAATATCTAAAAAAGTAATTATTTTGAAGGAACTCATTGGCAAATTGTAACAACGGATTTAGGTCGTCAGATTATAGTTGAAAACTATTTTAGGCATTAAAAAGAATAGGATTAAGAAAAATTTGAGTAAAGTAAAGGACGGATATAATAATTGAAGTCTATAAGAGGTGAATTATTATAGAATGGACTTACTTTTCTTTTTACACAGGTAGAGAATTTGGCTGTCGGGGATTTTGTATTTTGCGATTTCGTCTGGGTTGAGGATTTTTCCCGGTTTAATTTCTTCATAATCGAATATACACAGACGGTCTTTAAAGTCCAGAGGTGAGTATCCGCGGACATGGTCAAATATATCTGGGCGAGGTGCGCCATATTCAATAGTTTCCTTTTGGTCCATCATAAAGGGAACCATTAGGAGTAGTTCTCCCTCAGGAGATAGAATCCTTTCCAGTTCAGTAAGGGCTTTTCTATCATTCCGAACATGTTCAAGCACATGGAGACAGACAATACCCTCGAAACAACCATCTTTCAAGGGGAGGTTATGTATATCCGCTGTGAATCGAGGTTGGTTTATATTTTGTAAGGCAGAAGGAGAATAGTCTGTGGAGAAAAGGAATAAGTTTCCACTATTTTCTAATATTTTACGAAAGTGGTGTTCGGGTGCGAAATGCAAAATTTTTTTTATATTTTGATGTTCTTTGAGGAAGGATGGAGGTGTGCGTTGCAAAAAAAGGGTAAAAAATCGGTGTCTTTCGTGTCCTCTACATGCAGGACATTCCACTTGCGGGACTATAAACCATCCACAGTCTAAATATCGGAAACCATATCCTTTCCATCCACAACAGGGACACTCTACAACGGGAGGTAGGACCGCATTTTGTAATTTTCGTATTCCATTAAGGAAAAAAGTTTTTGAGGCGGTCCACATAGATTGAAACCCATGATGGGTATATCGCCATTTTAATATATGTAATATGTTGCTTATTAGGGAAATCATGTAATTTATTTTCATTTTAAATATTCCCATAATCTCCGATATGATTTGATTAGTATGATAACATAAATTATAATGTTTGTTTGGAATTTATGAACTTTAGGAGAAGGAATGTTCACTATGAAAAGTCAAAACCGTCGTGAGTTTATTAAGAACACATTAGTTTCATCAGGGATAGGAATGGGCGTTCTTCAAAATGCTGTGTTTGCCCAGCAGGCAGAAAAAGCAAAAGAAGAGGCGAAAAATGTATCTCCAAACGAGAAGGTGTATGTAGGATTAATCGGTTGTGGTGGTATCGGTAAGGTTGACCTGTCTACTTTCTTTTTAAACCCGGAAGTAGATTGTAGCGTGATTTGTGATATAGATGATGCCATGTTAGCAGAAGCGGAGAAGTTGGTCGAAGCACAGCGAGGACATAAACCCGATAAGGAAAAGGATTTTCGTAAAGTTATTGAGCGTAAGGATGTGGATGGGGTAATTGTTGCAACACCGGACCACTGGCACGCCTTACCAACGATTTATGCCTGTGATGCGGGTAAGGATGTGTATTGTGAGAAGCCGTTGGGCAAAGCGATAGACGAGGGACGGGCTATGCTTGAAGCGGCTAAGAAGAATAATCGTATTATTCAGATGGGCACACAATGGCGAAGTGGAAAGCATTATAAGGAAGCGGTCGATTTTTTGCATTCCGGTAAGTTAGGAAAAATTCGGCTGGTACGAGCCTGGGCATATCTGGATTGGGTTGGAGGTATTGGCAATCCGCCGGATGGAGACCCACCTGCAGGCGTGGACTACGACATGTGGTTGGGTCCGGCTCCGAAACGACCCTTTAATAAAAATCGGTTCCATTTTAATTTCCGCTGGTTCTGGGATTATGCGGGGGGGCTGATGACCGATTGGGGAGTGCATTTACTAAACATCTGTCTCTGGGGAATGGGTATGGAAATGCCGAAACGAGTCAGTTCTATGGGAGGTAAGTTTGTTGTAGAAGATAATTCAGAGACACCGGACACACAAATTGCTTTGTATGAATTTCCAACCTACAATCTTGTTTTTGAACAACAGATGTTGGGCGGAATCGGTCCAAATGGCAAACCTCACGGTATGCTTTTCTGTGGTTCTGAAGGGACACTGGTTATTGATGACGGTGGATGGGAGGTTATCCCCGAACCTAAAAAGAAAGGTCTGGAAAAAATTGTTGGAGAGCAGAGCAAAGATGGAAGACCGGAACATGTCCGCAATTTTCTTAATTGCATCAAAACACGCGAACAGCCTGTTGAAAATATCGAGGTAGCTCATTTTGTTTCTACAGTAGCTCATCTGGGGAATCTGGCGTTTTGCTCACAAGCCGAAGTCCATTGGGACCCCGTTGCGGAGAAAGTAACGAATAATCCGCAAGCGGATAAATTAGTTGGCTGTGAGTATCATAATGGCTGGAAACTACCTTATGGCAGAAGGGGATAGGCAATAACAGTTTTTCATATTTAGTTTGATTAAACTGTTGAGCGTTGTTTTTTTTGTTTTGATGGTGGAGCCGTTGAAGGAGTATCCGTTCCCTTTTTAAGTTGTTCGAGATATTCGCGCATTAATCGCCGGCCCCGAAACAGACGAGACATAACTGTTCCAATGGGGCATTTCATCACATCTGCAATTTCTTTATACGAATAATCTTGCAAATCGTACATAATTACGGCTATACGAAATTCCTGAGGTAAAGAATCCAGAGCCTTTCGCGCCGGTTCGTCCAGTAGCTCAAGTAAGTATTCATAATTATCCGGACGGGCCGTAACACCCGGGACCTGAGAATCCGGTGCAGAACTTCGTGCAGGTTCATTCCCTAACAAATCCACTTTCGTAGGTTCTTTTGATTTTTTGCGATATTCATTAATAAAAGTATTACGAAGTATTGTGAGAAGCCATGCTTTTAAGTTCGTTCCCTTTTCAAACTGTTCATGGAACCGAAACGCTTTTACCATTGTGCTTTGCGTTAAATCTTCCGCATCTTCCCGGTTCCGTGTAAGACGGAAAGCAACACTGAATACAAGGTCGATATATTTCACAACCTCCTGCTCGAATTCAGGGGAATATTTTGCTGTATTTTTGCCCTTCCTATTCAAAAAAGCCCCTTTCACAAACACAATATTTCATTATTTTTATTATCCTTCCTTCATAAGTTTACCAGTTTTAATATCCATTGGGCAAACTGCTAAAAATAATCGATATTTTATAATAGTTATTCTCAATGTGCCTTTACGATATGTTTTACAATATACTATTGCTTTCCTAAAAGTTAAGGTTAAGGAGTATATGATTTTAGATAAAATTGTTGAAGATAAAAAGAAAGAAGTTGAGATAAGAAAAAAAGCGAAAACTGTTACTGCAATATGTGAAGAAATAAATCTTGTTGAGAAACCGCGATGTTTTAGGTCTGCATTGGCAAAAGAGGGTCCTACACTTATTGCAGAAATTAAAAGACATTCTCCGTCGCGCGGGTCTATTTGGGAAGATTTGAAACCTTTTGAATTAGCAAAGCGATATCAAATTGCGGGCGCCTCTGCAATTTCGGTTCTGGCAGATGCAAAATATTTTCATGGAAATTTAAAAGATATTCAGGAGGCCCATGAATCGGTAGATATTCCTTGTTTATGTAAGGAATTTATTATTGATGAATATCAAATCTTTGAGTCACGGTGTTATAAAGCGGATACCCTTCTGTTAATTGTACGGATTTTGTCCGATATGCAGTTGAACACTTTTTTAAGTTTAAGCCGTGAATTGGGCATGGAGCCATTGGTAGAAGTACACAATGAGAATGAAGTAGAACAAGCAATCAATGCTGGAGCAAAGATTATTGGGATTAACAATCGTGACTTGGATACTCTTGAAGTAGATATAAACACGACTCTTCGTTTGAAAAAAATTATTCCTGAGGATTATATTGTAGTAAGTGAAAGTGGAATCAGTCACCCCCAAACAATCCAAAAGTTTTACGAAGCGGGTATCCAGGCTTTTTTAATTGGTGAATCTATATTATATAGCAGGAAACCCGAAGAGTTTATTCCCTGGCTATTAGGAAAAGGAAACGATGAAAGTTAAAATTTGTGGTATAACCAATAAAGACGATGCCCAGATGGTATGTGATGCGGGAGCAGACGCCATAGGAATTGTTATGGCTCCGGAAGCCCGAATACGCAATCGTTATGTTCCCTTCGAGGAAGCCATTGAGATATTAGAAGCAGTCCCTCCTTTTATTACCACCGTAGGTGTAATTGTAAATGAGCCGATGGAAAAATGGGTGCAATACCTGACCTATTTTGACCTGATACAAATGAGCGGTGAGGAAACACCAGAAGACATTCCGTTGGGGCAATCCATTATAAAATCTTTTGCAGTGGATGAACATTTTACACTGAAAGATATGCTCGCTTATAAAGTGCGGGGTTATTTGCTGGACGCGAAAATTGGGAAAGCCCATGGAGGGACAGGAGAAACTTGTAATTGGGAAAAAGCAAAAGAAGCAGTTGAAACAGGGAAACCAATTATCCTTGCCGGAGGATTAAATGTAGATAATGTTGTTGAGGCCATTCGAACTGTTCGCCCCTATGCGGTCGATGTATCCACAGGGGTAGAAGAATATCCAGGAAAGAAGGATGAATATCTTGTTAGAGAATTTATTCACAGAGCAAAAAACGCCCTATCCTGATGATAAGGGCAGATATGGTGAATTTGGTGGGCGATTTGTCCCTGAAACATTGTTTGTTGCCCTTGAAGAACTGGAACAGGTGTTCCGTTCCGCACGGGAGGATTCGGAATTTCAAAAGACATTTCAGTATTACGCCCATACTTATATTGGTAGGCCAACACCGTTATTCCATGCCAGAAGACTGAGCGAACACCTGGGAGGGGCTCAGATATATTTTAAAAGAGAAGACCTGGCTCATACAGGGGCCCATAAGATTAACAATGCACTGGGGCAGTGTCTCCTCACTCAGCGTATGGGAAAAATGCGTGTCATCGCCGAAACAGGAGCCGGTCAGCATGGGGTAGCGACGGCTACGGCATGTGCCTTATTAGGGTTGGAATGCTGTATCTACATGGGCACAGAAGATATGGAACGGCAACGATTGAATGTATTCCGCATGAAATTATTAGGTGCCCAAGTTATAGGGGTCGATTCAGGGAGCAAAACACTAAAAGATGCCATAAATGAAGCCCTCCGAGATTGGTCGCTCAATATAAAAAATACTCATTATGTTTTGGGAACAGTTCATGGTCCCCATCCTTTTCCATGGATATGTCGTGAATTCCAAAAAATTATTGGAATAGAAGCCCGAAAACAAATATTAGAACAGGCAAAAAGATTGCCGAATCTTTTGGTGGCTTGTGTGGGCGGGGGTAGCAATGCTATTGGTTTGTTTTACGAATTTTTAAAAGACAAAGATATTGAGATGGTGGGTGTCGAAGCAGGAGGAAAGTCGCTTGTGCCTGGCATGCATGCGGCCCGGTTTGCGGGGGGAAGTTTCGGAATGCTCCACGGATCTCAAAGTTATGTTTTACAGGATGAGTTTGGACAAATCGGAAACACTCATAGTGTTTCCGCAGGATTGGATTATGCCAGTGTCGGGCCGGAGCATGCCTGGTTATACAAATCGGGTAGAGTCAAATATACTTATGCAATGGATGACGAGGCCCTGGAAGCATTCCAGTTATGCGCACGATTGGAAGGTATAATCCCGGCGCTGGAAAGTTCCCACGCCATTGCGTATGTAATAAAAGAAGCCCCGCAAAGAAATTCAGACCAGATTATTCTTGTAAATCTCTCCGGTCGGGGAGATAAAGATGTAGAACATGCCTCAAAATTTATAGAACTGGAAGTCTAATACTATGAATAGAATCGAAAAAAAATTTGAAGAGTTAAGGCAGAAAAGAGAGAAAGCCTTTGTTGCATATATTACTGCGGGGCATCCTTCACCAGATTATTTTGAAGACATTATGCTTGCTTTAGATGAAGCCGGTGTAGATATTGTTGAGGTCGGGATTCCTTTTTCTGACCCTGTTGGAGATGGTCCCGTAATTCAGGAGGCGTCATATCGTTCGTTGCAATGTGGAACGAACCCCACCAAAGTCTTAAACTGGGTATCCAATATCCGAAAGAAAACTGAAATACCAATACTGCTGTTTACCTATTTTAATCCTATTCTGGCGCAGGGAATTCCTTCCTTTTTGAAAACATCAGCACAGTCCGGGGCAGATGGTATCCTTTGCGTAGATTTACCCGTAGAAGAAGCGGGTACCTACAAATTGGAGGCAGAAAAAAACGGACTTGCTACGGTTTTCCTGATTGCACCGAATACTCCGGAGGAACGAATTAAACTTATTACCCAAAAAAGTTCCGGATTTGTGTATTATGTTTCACGGTTAGGCGTGACAGGCGAAAAGGATACGATTGCGAACGACTTGGCAATTTCTGTCGATCGCATAAAGAAATATACCCAATTACCTGTTCTGGTCGGTTTTGGCATATCTCGTCCAGAACATGCGACCTTTGTGGCTACGGTTTCTGATGGAGTTATTGTGGGTTCTGCGTTTGTGAGAGATTTAAATGAACATGCAGGCAGTTCTCAATGGACAACTCATTTCATCCAGTATGTAAAGTCATTGGTTGATGCTACAAAAAAAGTAAAGGTTTCTACTGAATAAATGCAGTCCTCCCCCTATTTTGAAATGGCGGAAAATCGGTTTGACATATATTCGAAAATAGGTGCAGGGAATTATGGCTGTTGGGGAAGTGATGAGCAAAAAAATCCTTGTTATTACCTGAAGTCCGGTCATCCAATAAAACAAGATGTCTGGCATTTAATAGGAAACGACCGTATTTCTGCAACGGCTCATGCAAAAGGATATGTGCAGATATATGCGTGGGACAGAGGTCCACAAGTATTGAACCGGCACGAGCCTGAAAAATCCATGAGAGCAGGAGGATATACCTGGATATTTTCAGAGGGACATCAAATTACTACCTTAATGGATAACGATACTCTTCCCAATCGATTTGAGGTAATTTGGGGTTGTGGATATATTCGAAAGATAGTCTGCGATACTTATCTTTATGTCGATGAAAAAATTTCTGCCCCCGTCGGAAAGGACCCTGTACTCATCCACGAATTGAAAATAAAAAACAACTCGGACCAAGTTCAAAAATTGAGGATTATACCGATATGGGAGCCAAACTGGTTTCCCATGGACCCCGGGCTTATTATGACCCCTCCGTATGATAAATTCTGGAATATGCTCCGAAAGAGAAGAGGGGAAAAAATTCAAAAGTCTGCCGAGATTTATGTGGACCCCGATACACTCATAATTCAATATCTCCCTAAAAAGCAGATGAAGAATAAAAGTTCGTGGCGGGTATATCCTGTGGATTGTTTCTTCATGACCTCCTTAAATCCAAAAAAACCCGATGGTGCTTTTGCCAATAAAAATAATCTTATTACCTATCTAAAACTGGATATAAAGCATACTGAAAAATTCTTTTCTGAAAAGCATACTTCAAGTAATAACTGTAATCTGTTTTGTTTTCTAGAAGAGCGAGACTTGCCTGAAGAGGGAGAAATTGATCTCAAATATTTAATAGGTTATGGGGAAAGAGAGAAAATACCTGAGTACAGAACAAAATACTCCACCACCGGAAGCAACACAAATAACAAAAAACAAATCTGTATGGATATTCCTGGTATAAACTTTCCTGTTGACAGAGAATTGCAGTGGCACTCCTATTATCTTCAAGCCGGATGCGTATATTCAGAATATTTCGATCGTTATTTTGTGGACCAGGGTTCCGCTTATGGATTTATTCATGGAGCCTCCGGTGCTCCACGAGATTGGGCCTTTTTTATCGTTCCTTTAATCTATTTGCGTCCCGACCTTGCTCGGGAAATGCTCCTATTCTTGTGTCAGTTGCAGGACCAAAAGACAGGGAAACTTCCCTATGCTCTGGTTGGAAATGGGAAAACAACGGGAGCCGGTGTACATTCGTGGAGTTCGGACTTAGATTTGTTTCTCCTCTGGTCCTTTTCAGAATATTTGGGTACAACTTTTGATACTTCAATACTTCATGAAAAAATTCCATTTCGCAATGCCAATTCCCTCCAAACAGCGAATGTGTTGACACACATTGAGACGGCATTTTATCACCTTATAAAAAAGGTAGGTGTCGGTAAACATGGGTTAATTCGAAGCGGGACAGGCGATTGGAACGATGTGTTTCTTGCGTTTTCACCCTATCCACCGATAACCATGTTAAAAGGAGAGTCAGTATTCAACTCCGCGATGGCTGTGCTTGTCCTGCCAGAAATTGCAAAGTGGATAGAGGCATTCAATCCTCAGTTATCAAAAGATATGAACGAGTTTGCACATGCCCAACGGCAAGCCCTCGCTCGATTATGGAACGGGAAATGGTTTCCACGAGGTTATTTCGGTATTGGAGATAGGAAATTAGGGGATAATCATTTGTTTTTAGATGTCCAGCCGTTTGCAATCCTCGCCGATTTGATTGGTGAAGAAGAACAAAAAGGACTACTAAAAGCCATAAAAGAGAAATGTGTAGATACACAACCCTTTGGGGCTACCTGCCTTGTCCCTCCAATGAAAGGAAGATTTTTAGAACCCGGCTCGGATACAAACGGGGGTTCCTGGTTTGCAATAAATGCATGGCTAATCTGGGCATGGTCAAAACACAATCCGAAAGAAACATGGAATTTTTTATTAAAAAATACTCTCTTCGCCCATGCAGAAATATATCCCAATATCTGGTATGGAATCTGGTCAGGACCGGATGCCTACAATTCTGCAGAACATCCGCGAGCGGGGGAGACCTTTTGCCTCAACTTCACTCCCATGACTCAATTTCCTATCATGAACATGAATTGCCATGCAGGGCTCCTTTTTTCAATTCTAAAATTGGCCGGGCTTTGTCCAAGGAATAAAGCGTTATTTATCGACCCCAAAATTCCATTCGAAAAGTTTAAATTGCAGACACCACTTATTTCATATAGTTACCAACCGGGAAAAATAGAAATTCACCATACCCCCATTTGTTCCGGAGAAATAACCCTTTGTATAAAATTAAACCAAACCATTCTTTCTTCGACCGAACAACTTAAATCCTATCTAAACGGAACAATCCTCTCTAATTTTAGCATTAACAATGATGGCTTTTTTACCCTCACAACAGAAGCACAAAAAAATACCCCTATTTCATTATTAATAACTATTTAATTATAAAAATTCTGTAAAAGACAAAGAAAGTAAAAAAACTTTTTTATCAGAAATATAGCAAGTAAGTTCTGTTTCAAGCAGGCAATAAGTCAAGAGGTGGAATTCTGCCCCAAACTTTTTCGATGGTGAAGCCCTCCGCATAAAGGACACCGGCCTGTAGCCCACGGAATTTTGCCATAGTTTCTATCATCGCAAAGGGGTCTGTAATGTGATGTCCTTTTAGCCATTTATATTGACTTTCATGACAGGCAAGCATGGCTTTTTTCGTTTCAAAATAATCGGTTATATCAATATAAAACTCGGGTTGTGATTTAAGACCTAAGAGGGTATCCATATAATAAATCGGTGTAATTTTTTCATGAGCTGGATACGCTGTTTTATAGTTGGGTAATGTTGCTGAAAATGCGGAATCGAATACTAATTGTTGTGTGACGATATGGTCTGTCATATAATCCTGTGGATTATGAGTGATAATCAAATCCGGACGCGTTTGTCGAACAATATCGGTCACTTTTGAACGCATTTCTTGAGTAAATAAAACCCCTAAATCATCACAAACAGGACCTAACACCTCTGCATTAATAAGTGCACCGGCTTTTTGGGCCTCATTGTCTCGAATTTCGGCTAACTGCTCCATCGGTATATCTTTACCGCCCATGTTCCCGTTACAGAGGTGAGCCATATATACCTTATGTCCCATTTTTACATATTTTGCTAATGTCCCACCGCAGAGAATTTCCAAATCGTCCGGATGGGCTCCTACCGCTAAAATATTCATCTATTCCCTCCTTTTCTTAATTACATTCCGGAATGAGAGGTCCTGCCAGTTCCTTCAAAAAAAATAGATTGCCCGGTAAAGTCGGTATGAAACTACTGGGCACCCATATATCAGGTCCGTATCTCAAAGTAACCCAGAGACTCATCCCCTGCCACATCATCCCTCTGCCTAAGGTTCCGTCCGCACCACCAATAATCTTGTCTGCTTTCAGGAATATACCCGGACCTATTGTATTCGCAAAACAAGGGACCAATGTCGTTCTACTTTTGAAACTGGTAATCGCATTTTGTTCAATCGTAAGAGGATGCAATTTTGCACCGAGTCGATACTCCTGTTTTTTCCATTCCTCAACCGTTTTAAATTCTTCTGCGAAATGAGGCTCCCAAAAAGCAATATGGAAAACTCTACCTATCCCAAACACAAGAATAAGTTTCGCCCCTTTGTCTTTTAACTCAAAAATTTTCTCCGGATACTTTGGCAAAAGTATTTTCGTAGCAAAAAATCGCTGTTTTTCCGGAATCGTCAATTTCCCCAGCGGTCCATAAAAAGCATCTTCCATCGCACTCTGAAAGGCCCCCGGAGCCTTCGGAGGCAGTGTGTTCCCATCCTTATCGCTCCATTCATCCATATTAAAACCCCAAACATGCTTACAATCCACACCCCACTCTTGAAGAAAATACACCACCCATTTATACATGCCCATCGGACCCACAGGCAGGATAAGAATCACTTCTTTCCCTTCTTCTTTCCCGGCACATATCTCATAGGCGATTTTGTGCCCTATCTTCACATTAAACTCTTCCAGCGTCTCGCACAAGACAGGCTCAAAATCTTTATTCCACCATCGTTGCCGTTCCAACACCTTCGACGGAGGATTCGCACAGCATTTTTCAATCTTTTTCAAATCCCAACCTTTTGGAAAAAAATTTTCAAGCAGCGAACCTTTCAGCGTATCCAGCAAATCCATAAATGACTCCTTTCCGTAAAATTTGTTGTTCAAAATTTAGTTTAAAATCTACTTAATAAAGTAAAACCTTCCCTTAGTCCATTTCAAGTTTGAAAATATACCTCACCTCTACAAGTTCTAATTTTTATAAAACCTACAAAAGGCAAAGTTTCTCCTTTGGAAAAGATATAAGAAACTATATCTATTTGTTGCCTATACCTCGGATTTGTATTTCGTAATTTTAGAAAGCATATTGAACACTTTTTATGTAAAACTGATATAATGAAAAATACCTTTTTAATAAAAACTTTGTATACAAGGAGAGAAAAATATGATGAGCAACAAAAAAGAAAAAAAGTGGATTACCGATTGGTGGCCCAAACGATTAAATTTAAAACCTCTTAGACAAAACGCCCCCAATTCAACTCCATATGGTCCGGATTTCAACTATGCAAAAGAATTTGAAAGCCTGAATATTTCCGAGCTTAAAAAAGACTTAAAAGAATTAATGACAAAATCTCAGGACTGGTGGCCTGCGGATTTCGGCCACTATGGACCTTTATTTATTCGTATGGCATGGCATAGTGCAGGAAGTTATAGAATTTATGACGGTAGAGGTGGAGCAAGAACAGGTGATATGCGTTTTGCACCAAGAATTGATTGGCCCGATAACATGAATCTTGACAAAGCCATCCGACTTTTATGGCCTATTAAACAAAAATACGGCAAAAAAATTTCATGGGCTGACCTCATTATCCTTGCGGGGAATGTAGCATTTGAATCTATGGGATTCAAGACATTAGGTTTTGGTGGAGGTAGAGAAGATACATGGGAACCCGACGAAGGAGTAGATTGGGGACCCGAACAGGAAATGGTCGCCGGTAGCAAAGAAAGGTACAAAGAAGGAGAACTTGAAAGACCTTTTGCCGCTACGGAAATGGGGCTAATTTATGTGAATCCCGCCGGACCGGATGGGAATCCGGACCCCATAGGTTCTGCAAAGCAAATAAGAACTGCATTTAGAAGAATGGGAATGAATGACGAAGAAACAGTGGCTTTAATTGCCGGAGGGCATAGTTTCGGCAAATGCCATGGAGCATGCCCGGAAAGTCATGTGGGCCCAGATCCCGACTCTTCTCCTGTGGAACAACAAGGCCTCGGATGGAAAAGTAACTATAAAAGTGGAAAAGGTCCGGATACTTTTACCTCCGGTTTCGAATTAGCATGGACACCTACACCCACCCAATTTAGTATGAGTTATTTTCAACTCCTTTTTGCATACGAATGGGAACTTACAAAAAGCCCCGCGGGAAAACCTCAGTGGGTAGCAAAAGAGGCCCCTCCCATCATACCCGATGCTTTTGATAGCAATAAAAAACACCCTCCCATGATGCTAACTGCAGACCTTGCTCTGAGATACGACCCGGAATACGCAAAAATTGCAAAGCGGTTTTTGGAAAACCCAGGCGAATTTGAAAAAGCATTTACTAAAGCATGGTTTAAACTTACCCATAGAGATATGGGACCCATAGAATGCTATTACGGTTCAGAAGTTCCTAAAGAAGTTTTTCTGTGGCAAGAACCTTTATCCAAGAGGGATTTTGAAATTATAGACGAATCCGATGTGAAAATACTCAAAGAGAAAATTCTTCTTTCGGGGATAGACATCTCAAAACTCGTATACACTGCATGGTCATCTGCATCTACCTATAGGGATTCCGATAGAAAAGGTGGGGCAAATGGAGCCCGTATCCGATTAAAACCTTTCTCCGAGTGGGAAATAAATCACCCGGATGACTTAAAACAAATAATATCTGTTTATGAAAAGATTCAACAAGAGTTTAATAACAGCCAGAAAAATGGGAAAAGAGTCTCCATAGCGGATCTGATTGTTCTCGGAGGATGCGTTGGCATAGAAGAATCGGTCAAGAAAGCAGGTCTTGATCTCACAGTTCCATTTACCCCAGGTAGATTAGATGCCTTACAAGAACAAATTGATATTGTTTTTTGGTCCGAGATTCAACCCATTGCTGATGGATTTAGAAATTATATTAAAGATAACCTCAAACAAAAAGCAGAATACTACCTTGTGGATAAAGCACAACTCCTACGACTCACAGTCCCGGAAATGGTGGCACTTTATGGCGGACTTAGAGTCTTAGGCATTAATTATAAGTATACTAATTACGGCGTATTTGCAGAGAACCCGGCTACCCTAACAAATGATTTCTTCGTAAATCTATTAGACATGGGAATAGAATGGAAACCTATAGATAGTGATTCTTATCTTTTCAATGGATATGACCGAAAAACAGGCTTGGTTAAATGGACGGCCACAAGGGTAGATTTGATTTTCGGACATCATAGTGAACTAAGAGCAGTTTGTGAAACATATGGAGCAAATGATGGGAAGGAAATATTTATTCACGACTTTATTAAAGTTTGGGATAAGTGCATGAATTTAGACCGTTTTGACATGAAAAAGTAGGAACATCAAAAATTTACATAAAAAAGCCGAGTGACTATTATACCATTTTTCACTACTAAAACCTGATTGGGTTAATAAGATAGCTACCGGTTTCAACGGAGAAAAAGAAAGAAAACAGTCCGAATGAGGAGTGCTCAAAGAGCAAAGGTTCGTATCTTCCGTGGTCAACAATGGAAAAAGGAAGCGTTTTGAAAGAAAACCCCTCAGGGAACTAATATGGGTATATTTCGGTACCAACTAAGAAGTGTAGACAACATCAGAAAGAAATAAAAGAGAGACCCTGGAGGGGGCTAATATCGGTAGATTTCAGTGTCAACTGGGGGAATGATAGGAATAATGAAGCACAACCCCGCAGGGGTGAATAGATTAATGGATGGAGCCGATATTTTCCCAAAATAAATAAGAAGCGAATTTCTTATATCTCTGAAATGGATACAACCTTTCAGGGATGATATTTTTCTCTGTCCCCTTTGTTACTGACAGATGAAAAAAGATGATAGCAACCAATCCCGACTGGGTTGAATAGAACAACAAATAGACAACCTCTCCCGTGGCAAACAAGTTAAAAAACGGCTTATAGTTTTTCTATTCATTCAACCCTTTCAGAGTCGATTTATTCAATTCTTCCATGTCCACAAGGTTAAGCAAAAAGACAAGAGAACAGAGACTTAGGGATTGAGAGATTTGGAGATTTTAGATTTTGAGAGAGGAAGAGATTTTATCTCTTTGATAACTCCGTGATTAAGTTTTTTTACCCACGAGGGGGGAGGGAGAAACGAGGAGAAATACTCGGAGGAGTAGAATAAAGTCTTAGGAAATTTAGTGTGTTTGACTGTGATTGGGGATAACTATCGGTTCAAGGAATTTACTGTGAGTAAGTAGTGAGAAGATTATTTGTCGGGTCTTTCCAGCAAAAAAATTTTTACATGTTATTTATATGGAGCGAACGCAACCGGGACAGTTGCGTCACTTTTGTGGCAACCGGGAAGGTTATCTTACATTTTTATGCAGGGGAAAGATAGAAAAGGGGGGAAGGTCGGAGGGGTCGCACGGTTCAGACGAATAGAACGAATAGGACGAATCGGACGGGAGGGAAGCGGATTGATTGTAGTCGTGGTGGATGGGAGGAGTAGAATGCCCGTCCGGCAGGACTTTCTGATAGTTTCGTTGGTTAAGGGGAAAGTCGGGTTTT
>OGCI01001411.1_pt1 | contig 20164 bp, 16 predicted proteins | sample 1570021 | NCBI WGS metagenome assembly OGCI01 (sample SAMN06264664, study PRJEB24512) | hot springs metagenome | isolation source: Hot spring water | place: South Africa: Tshipise | collected 2015-06-21 | reverse complement strand
TTTCCGCGAGATTCCACCCCCGATCACCGCAGATAATCTTGATCAATTGGGCATTACGACCTTGATCGGAGTGGGTCAGAGCGATTTTACCGGATCGGCGCCGTACCGCGTGACGAATATTCAAGCCGGTATGCGGCTTCTGCACGGCATCTTGATCCCGCCCGGCGGCGAGTTTTCGTTTAACCAGACGATTGGGCGTATTGATAGCTCAAACGGTTTTGTTGAGGGTTACGCAATTATCCAGAATCGCACTCAACTGGAGTGGGGTGGCGGTATCTGTCAGGATAGCACCACTGTCTTCCGGGCTGCGTTTTGGGCCGGTTTGCCGATTACCGAACGTTGGGGGCATTCGTTCTATATTAGCTGGTACGATCGCTACGGTTATGGCCCGTATGGCAATGGGCCGGGAATGGATGCCACCATCTTTACCGGTGGCCCTGATTTGAAATTTCTCAATGATACCGGGGGCTGGATTTTGATGCAGACCCTGGTTGATACGCGGCGTCATCTGGCTGAAGTGCGTCTCTATGGCCCGGAAACCGGTCGTAAGGTGCTGCTGGAAGGGCCGGTGATTACCAACCGCACGCCTCCGCCGACCGAGCCGGTGTATGTTGCCGTGCCGGATCGCCCGGTAGGTCAACCGCGGCAGAGCGATACGGCGCGCGGCGGTATGGATATTCATTTTACCCGAATCGTGCTCAATGCTGATGGTAAAGAGATCGAGCGGCGTGAGTTTGTAACTCGTTTTAAGCCGTGGCCTGACATCTTTGAATACAACCCGGCTGATCTTGGTCCTGATGGCAAGCCGTTGCCGACACCAACGCCACCTGCCGAAGACGTGCCGCCAATGGAGCAACCTCCGGCAGAAGCGGCGCCAAATCCGACCGGGTGATTGCGCGCATTACCACAGGACATTGTCTGAGGGGTGACATACCTGTCACCCCTCATATTGCTGCTGTCGCTGTGAAAAATGATGACGCTTCCGTTGCGCTTCTCGAGGCATTGGGCTGCCGGGTGGAGCGGTGGCCCTATCCGCCGACATCAGTGATTATGGTATGTTTACTCTGGTGAGAGGTAACGCCTCTCCCCACACATTCGCGAGCGCGGGCGCAATTTGTTGCGGGTCGCCAGTAGTGTAACAGCGCAGCGTGCCGGAACCGTTAGGGAGTCCAATTCGTTCGGCAACGCGCGCGGTTTGCGCAGCAACTGCCGGGCCAGTATCAATGATAGTTACTTTGGGCCCGGCACAGGCGCTGATCAACGGGGTGAGCGGCGGAAAGTGCGTGCATCCCAACACGATCACGTCGGCATCGGGAATGGTTGCGAGATAATCGGCAATAAGCGCGCGAGTCTGATCATCGTCAAGGGCGCCGTTCTCAACCTGAGTAACTAGATCGGGGCAGGCGAGCGTATAGACCTCGACATCAGCGGCGTAGGCGTTGACCAGCGCGCGAAAGCGGTCACTGGCAAGGGTGCCGCTGGTTGCCATCACGGCCACTTTACCCCGTCGCGAAGCTGCAACCGCCGGTTTCACACCCGGTTCCATCCCGACTACTGCGACAGGCAATTCGCTGCGCAATAGCTCAATCGCGGCAGCAGTCGCAGTATTGCAAGCGACTACCACGATCTGCGCGCCCTGCTCGACCAGCCAGCGTCCGCAAGCCAGGGCGCGACTGCGAACCTCGGCTGCCGGACGCGGGCCATACGGGCAATAGGCGCTATCGGCCAGATAGATCAGATCGGCAGTGGGTAAACGGTTACGGATGGCGCGGGTAACTGTTAGCCCGCCAAGGCCGGAATCGAAGATACCGATCATAGGGTAGATACCACAGCATTACAAATGCCGGCAGTCAACCAACTGCCGCTTTGTAAACGTAAACCACGTTGCGCCGGAATTGATAACTGGGAAGGGACCATACCGGTGTTATTGGCTGCTGGAAGGTGGTGGTGTTGGCTGGTGGCGGCAGGCAGCGATAAAATCGGCAAAGAGCGCCTGCCAGCGTGGTTCGCTGCTGTTCCAAAGGTGTTCAGGGTGGCACTGCACTGCTAGCAGATACTGATCGCCGGTCGACTCAACCGCCTCAACAATCCCATCAGGCGCATACGCCACTGCCCGCAGGCCGGGGGCAAGCGTTTTTATGGCCTGATGGTGCATCGTATTACACCCAATCTGATCCGTCTTCAAAATGGTTGCCAGGCGTGAATCGGCTGCGATGGTCATTGGATGGGTCAGATCCGTCCAGGCTTGTGAGCGGGAATTGGCGCGGTGATCAATCGCAGTGTCGTATTGCGATGGAATATCCTGGTAGAGTGAACCACCAAGGGCAACGTTGATCACCTGGAGGCCGCGGCAGATACCGAGCAGCGGTTTGCCATCAGTCTTTGCCCGACGCGCCAGCGCTAATTCGACTGCGTCGCGTTGTGGATCGACAGACCCGAGTTGCGGATGTGGATCTTCGCCGTAGTGGATCGGATCGACATCATCGCCACCGGGCAACAAGATCCCGGCGCAGTAGTTGTAAAGCGCGTGAATGGCGCTGAGATCGTCGGTCAAATAGATGATGAGCGGGATGCCACCGGCAGCTTCAATTGCGCGCAGGTAGGTGGAACGCACAGCCTGCAATGCGCGGCCATTGGCGCCGGTATGGTGGTGCATGGCGGTGATGCCAATCAGAGGACGATGGTGATCGGTCATAGATAACTATCGTTCTATTCAAGCTGTTGCGGAAAATTCCGGTTACGCAGCGCGACTATGCCGACGCGCGTCGCGGCAACTCTGGACGAAGTCAGCAAAGAGTCCTTGCCAGCGTGGGTCGGCTGCTGCTTGCAGCGCTTCAGGATGGCATTGCACGCCCACAATGAAGTGGTGATCTTCACTTTCGAGGGCTTCGATGACGCCATCGGGCGCCCATGCCACAGCCCGCAGGCTGGGGGCGATCCGGCGCACGGCCTGATGGTGAAGCGAGTTGATCATGAGATCGGTCGTTCCCAGGCAGCGAGCCAGGCGCGAGTCAGGCGCAATCGTCATCGAATGAGCGAGGAATGTCCAGTCTTCACGGGCATACGAAGCATTATGATCGATTGCCGAACCGAGCTGGGTTGGAATATCCTGATAGAGTGATCCCCCTAACGCCACATTGATCAACTGAACGCCGCGGCAAATGCCGAGCAGCGGTTTGCCGTCGGCGGCAGCCCAACGGGCAAGGCGCAGCTCAGCCATATCACGCGGTGGGTCGATCGCTCCCAGCCGCTCGTGAGGCTGGTCACCATAGTGATTAGGGGAGATGTCGCCACCGCCGGCAAGCAACAGGCCATCGAGCTGGTCGTAGATGGCGCGCAACGCAGTTGCGTCAAGCAATGGCGGGATGAGTAGCGGCGCGCCGCCGGCCCGTAGCACGGCGTCAACGTAGGTCTGGCGATGGCCGTATGAAGGCGGACACCAGTCGCGGTCGCGAAAGGTTCCGCAGGATATTCCTATCAGAGGCGTCATGCGCGCTTCCTCCGTGGTCGGTAATGCCGGTATGTTATGAGTGCGCATTATAACACAATAGACTGGCGTAACATCGGTCACGGGTATGATCTCATTATGATCTCATAGGGAGAGGCTTAGAGCGTGAGGCCGGTTCTACTCTCTCAACTGCGTTCAGGAGCGACCGGGAGGGCGATAAAGAAGGTGCTGCCTTGATTGACCACACTCTCTACCCAGATTCGCCCGCCAAGTAACTCGACCAGTGGCTTAACAATCGAGAGGCCGAGACCGGTACCGCCTGCTTCGACCTTAAGTGGGTTGTCAGTGCGGAAGAAGCGGTCGAAGATACGCGGCAGATCTTCTGGACGGATACCGACGCCGGTATCGCTGATGCTGAGGAGAAGGTAACGTCGGTTATCACTCAGCATACTGCGCGCCGGTTCGGGTAGATCGACATTCATAGTCTCGCGAGCAACGATAGAGATCTTGCCGCCGTTTGGGGTGTATTTGATGGCGTTGAGCAGCACGTGGTGGAGAATCTGATGCAGACGCACTGAATCGGCACGGATCAATGGTAATCCGGGCGGGATCGAGATCGTCAATTGATGCTGGCGCTGGAGGATTTGCGGTTGAAGCTCGGCAATGACGCCGCTTAGCGCCTCGGCGAGATGGAGCGAACGCCATTCGAGATCGATACTGCCCGACTCGATCTTGGTGATTTCGAGCACATCGTTGATCAGATTAATCATGCGCTCGGTGTTATTGTAGATCGTATTGACGAACTCACGTTGGGTATCGTTGAGTTGACCGAGGCCACCCATGGCCAGCAATTGGGTAAACCCTTTGATCGCAGTCATCGGCGTGCGCAGCTCGTGCGACATCGTGCCGATGAACTCATTCTTCATCCGGTCAGCTTCGACTTCGCGGGTAATATCGCGCAACACCAGCAGCGCGCCCAGCAACTCATCATCTTCTTTCAGCACCGGGCTGAGCGAAAAGTTGATTGTCCGGCCATTGATGACGGCAGTGGTATTGAAGGTGCGGGCAGTGCCATCAAGGTGCAGAGGCCGTCGCAGCAGCTCATCGAGCGGCAATTCAGCGGCGTGATTGCCGAGGTAGCGCTGAATAATATCGTGCAAATTCCAGAGCAACAACTCTTCGACCGGGCGGTGGAGAATGCGGCTGGCGGCCTGGTTGATGCTTAACACGCCGCCGTACAGATCGCACACGATGACGCCATCAAGCAAGCTTTGCAGAATGGCGGCAATCTGACTGGTCTCTTTTTGCTGGCGGTCGAGCAGTTCGTAGCGTCGTTCGGCCTCGGCGCTGATCATGCGGAACAGGGTAGCATTGTTAATGCCGATGGCAATTGCGCCGGCGCAGGCATTGAGCAATCGCACATGCCCTTCGTGAAAGAAGTGCGTATGTCGATGCGAGAGAGTCATGACGCCGATAACTTCGCCCTGCACGAAGAGCGGCACTGCGATCATCGACCCTTCGCGTTTTCGGTGACTCCCCGGGACGGTGACCCAGCGATCATCCTGAGTCACGTCGTGTACCAGCACAGTTTGGCCATGTTGGGCAGCCCAACCGGCGATACCCTGACCGATAGCGAAGCGAACGGTATTTTCAGGCGAGACCTTAGCGCCCAGGATAGCGCGCGTCACCAGCAGACTGGGATTGTCTTCTTCGGTCAGCATGATCGAAGCGTTCTCTGCCTGCACAATGCGGGCCAGCATCTCGAGCGAGTTGTTCAGAATCTGGTCGAGATCGAGCGTCTGGTTTACCTGTAGGGCGATTGCGTGCAACGTGGCGAGGCGATCCTTCTCTTCTTCTAGCTCGCGGGTGCGCTCGATCACGCGCTGTTCCAATTCCGCGTTGAGGGTGCGGATGGTATGGTACAGCTCGGCATTCTGCAACGCAATGGTGGCCTGGCTGGCGACACTCTGGGCAAGATCTTGCATGAAGCGCAGATCGATTGGATTGTGCAATTCTTGCAGCGTGACCGCGCCGATTGGTCCCTCGCCGCCAATCATGGGGATGATCAACGCGCTACAGCCGGCAATCAGCCAGTTGTGATCGGGATCGTCGGGTATCGCGGGCCAAAAGGTGCTGGTAGAGCCGGTAAATGCTGCCCGAATGGTCGGGTTTGTATTCGGCAAAATGTATCCTGCCGGCGGGCCGTCAGTGCTACCGCGACTGGCCACGACGCGCAGTTGCCCGCTATTGTGATCGGTCAGCCACACAGCGACGTGATAGGCGCCGGTTAAAGTTTCCAGACTATCAATCACAATCTCGAGCAAAGCATCGCGGTTGAGGGTTGCCGACAGGCGCTGCGAAATATCGTTGAGCGCTTTGAGCTGTAATGCGCGCTGATCGGCTGCCGCTGAAGCGGCATCGAGGCTGGCGGCAATGAATTCACGTTCGCTGATCAAATGACTTGTATGTTCATTCCAGACCTCGAGCAGCATGGTGATAACGTGTTCGAAGAGTTCGGCGAGCGCATCGAGCGCTGCCAGGTCTGGGTTGTCATGCAATAAGACGGCGCGAGTTGCGCGATGAAGCTGATGAAGATGGCGAACCAGGGTTGGGAGATCGACTTCGAGTTCTTCGGCGGTCAATTCGTGGAACAGGGTGCGGAGGGCCTGATGATCGCCACTGGCAGCAGCAGTAAGGGCTGCGGCGAAACGAGCGGGGTCAAGCAGAGATTGGGTTGCCACTGTGCCCGCGCTCGACTCACGCAGGTCATGCCAGCGTCGCAAGAGATCGGTCTGTCGGATTTGGAGCCAGTGGTGCAGTGTGTCCGTCATACAGACAATGGGTGACTACCGCTATTCACTCCGCACAACCACGACAGTGGCATCATCGTTGTCTTTGCCGAAGCGGGCCAAAATCTCATCGGCGATCTGTTGTGGCGATTGATGCCACGCAGGAGGCAGTTCTGTCAGGAATCGGCTTGAAATGCCATCGCTATATAAAACGAAGATATCGCCAGAATTGTAGGTGTAGGCAAAGCGAAGAAGCTGCGGCAAGCGATAGCCGACAATACCATTCTTCGAGATCGGCTTAATGGGCAGATCGCTGTAAACGTATGCGCCAACATTGCCTACTCCAACAAACTCGGCGGCGCGCTCACCGGCATCAAGCCGGAGCAGCGCCATAACCGCCCCCCGACTTCCGGCAAGGGCGCGATCAGCCTGTCGCATCAGTTCGGTCAAATCAAGGGTTGGATTACTTTCCAAAACGGCAACGGCGCGGCGCGCAGCTTCAGCAGCGGCATCACCTCCTCCCAGACCATCAATAACGGCAGTCAGTAATTGATCGGTCTGGTATGGCAAAATGACATACGCATCGCCACTCACACGCTGACCGAGCTTGGGTCGTAACGCTGCCCCCCAAGAAAATTTCATAGATTAAGGTCTCCGGGTCGAATGCCATTTCACTGCGCGCACACACGTGCCGACGCCAGGAGTTGAATGAATAGAGAATTCATCCATCAATCGGCGCACGCCGGGCAAGCCGGCGCCGAGCGAATGGGTTGTGCTGTAACCATCGCGCAGCGCCAGATCGATGTCAGGAATACCGGGGCCGCGATCTCGCGCTTCAACGGCAATGCCCATCATTGCCGGGTCGCGATGAACCGGCATAATTTCGATCTCGCCACCTCCGGCGTGGCGAATCAAATTGTGGGCGAGTTCGAGAATACAGATCTCTACCCGCGTGCGATCCGTTTCGCTAAATTGCAATTCGGTTGCCAGCCGGCGACCGGCGCTAAGCGCCACATAGATGTCTGCTTCTCGTTGAATGCGAAAGATCAACGATTCCATAGTCTTTATTATACCTGAAGCGCATTAACGGGATGTGACCGGTCATCGGGCCGATCGGCGCGGCAGACGCAATTCGGCGCTGTCGATCACAATGGTCACCGGGCCGTCATTGATCAGCGCCACTCGCATCATCGCGCCAAACACGCCGGTGGCGACGGGGACGGCGCGCGCGCGCAACGCAGCGGCGAAGGCATCGACAAGCGGCGCTGCGATGTCAGGTGGCGCGGCAGCAGTAAAGCTGGGGCGACGACCTTTGCGGGTGTCGGCGTACAAGGTAAACTGTGATACGACCAGCGCTGAGCCACCCACATCAAGCACGGAAAGGTTAAATTTACCCTCCTGGTCACTGAAGATGCGCAGGTTGGCAATCTTTTCGGCCAGTAACTCAACATCATCGCCGGTGTCGGTTTGTGCGACTCCCAGCAAAATCAATAGACCATGGCCGATGGCGCCAACAACATTGCCCTCGACCGTCACTGATGCCTCGGTGACCCGTTGTATCACGGCGCGCATTTACGCCTCCTCGACGGGGATGGCAAAGACGAGTCGTCCGGTTTGGGTCTGGTGAACGCGAGTGACAACAACCTCAATCGTGGTTCCAATCAGATGACGGGCATTTTCCACAATGACCGGCGTGCCGTCATCGAGGTAGCCAACCCCTTGCTGGCGGGTATTTCCTTCATTGCGGATCAACACCTGTAATCGTTGATCCTGAATGACCGGTGGGCGGAGCGCGTCGCTCAATTGATTGAGGCTCAGTACCTTGAGACCTTGCAAACCGGCGACGCGATTGAGATTGTAATCATTGGTAATAATCGGACACTTATGCAAGCGGGCTAACTCAATCAATTTATCGTCAACCCGTATGGTGTCGGGCAGATCGAAATGAACGATCTCGATTGGCAAAGGCGCTGATTGTTGCATCTGATTGAGTAGCTCAAGGCCACGCCGACCTTTTTGCCGGCGTAAATCATCATTTGAGTCGGCCAGGAGTTGTAATTCAGCCAGGACAAAAGACGGCACCAGCAATGTTCCTTCCAAAAATCCGGTGCGCGCTATAGCGGCGATGCGACCATCGATGATGGCGCTGGTATCGAGCAGATAGCGTCGTTCAGTGGGTGATGGTAATGAAGTCGGGTCGGTTTGAGGGGGCGGAGCGATCACGGTAGCGCGCGACTGCCCCAGATGTTTGATCAACTCGATCAGATCGTGTTTGCGCTGATACAGAATCGATGCGCCAAAGTAGACGAGAATGATCGTCGCAATAACGGGCAAGATATTGCCATAAGGCGCGGGCAGCGCAGCAAGCGGTATGGTGGCCATCACACCGGCCAGTAATCCCAACAGAATACCGATTGCTACGAGGAGGACATCGCTAAGTGGAGCTGTGCGCGCTTGCCTGAGCAACAAGCGGAGCGGATTAACAGTGAACCGGGGGAGCAGAATAAAGCCCAGGGCGCCACCGGCAAGCGCAAGTAATGCAGTGGCAAGGAGTTGTTCTGAATTGGGGTTTGGGCCAGAGAGCGAGATTCCCACCCACAGGCCGAAGTAACCTATCCAGATAAACCCGATCAGGCGCGCAATCAAATCGAGACTAAGTCTCATGTCTCACCCTTCATCGGTCTCAGTTGATGAAGATGCTACTTTCCGGGTGAGGAGTTCAACCGCTTCCGCTAACGAACGCACCGGAGTAACCGTCAATCCTGGTGGCGCCTCCGGTGTTGAATGAATCGGCACAACTGCCTGACGGAAGCCCAGCTTGGCCGCTTCACTCAGGCGGCGATCAAGCTGGCTCACGCTGCGCAGTTCACCCGATAGACCGACTTCGCCGAGGCAGACCACATCGGGCGCGATCCGCTGATTGCGATAGGATGAAGCGATAGCCAGCGCGACCGCAAGATCGGCAGCCGGTTCGCTGATACGCAATCCACCAACAATATTGACATACAGGTCTTGATTAAACAGCGGCAGGCCTACGCGCTTTGAGAGCACAGCCGTGAGCATCAACAGTCGGTTCAGGTCAAACCCGTTGGTGGTGCGGCGCGGTTGGGCATTGCCGGTGTGCGACGTAAGGGCCTGCACTTCGACCAGTAATGGGCGTGTACCTTCGAGGGTTACCGCAACTGTCGAGCCGGGGCTATGGGTATTGCGTTCAGCGAGAAAGACCTGTGATGGGTTCCGCACTTCGCGCAGGCCATCGCCGGTCATTTCAAACACACCCACTTCGTTGGTGCTGCCGAAGCGGTTTTTGACCCCACGCAGCAGGCGGAAATGGTGGAATCGGTCACCTTCGAGATAAAGGACGACATCGACGATGTGTTCGAGCACGCGGGGGCCGGCGATAGCGCCCTCTTTGGTGACGTGACCAACCAGTACGATCGGGATGGCAGTCTCCTTCGCCAGTTGCATCAGGCGTAATGCGCCTTCACGCACCTGTGAGACGCTGCCGGCGGCGCTGGTGAGTTCAGGCAAATAGACCGTCTGAATTGAGTCGACGATCACCAGGCGCGGACGTAGCTTGCGAATATGCTCGATGATCAGGTCGAGTGACGTTTCGGCGAGCAAGAAGAGGTCATCGGCAATGAGACCGAGCCGTTCGGCGCGCAGGCGGATCTGTTGGGCCGACTCTTCGGCGCTGACGTAGAGGGCGGGGCCGACACTGGCGGCGAAGTGGGCCGCGACCTGTCCGAGCAGGGTTGATTTGCCGACGCCGGGATCGCCGCCGATTAAAACAACCGAACCGGGGACGAGTCCGCCGCCCAACACACGAGCGAATTCATCGGCATACACCGGGAGGCGCTGAAAATCGGCGAGCGGCACATCGCGCAGGCGTACCGGCTGGCCATGGCCGGATGGAATGACGCGAGCGGCGCTGGCAGAGCGGGATGAAGCCAGGAGTTGTTCGACCAGGCTATCCCAGGCGCCGCACTCAGGGCATTTCCCCATCCAGCGACTCTGGTGAGCGCCACATTGCTGACAAACGAAGATTGTGCGCGTTTTTGCCATACCCGCATTATACCACTGCGATGCAGAGTGATGATTCGGGTGGATGGCGCTGATGGTGTATCGCGCAATGATAGCTAGAACTTGATATGAATAATTTAGATGAAATCCATTCTGTATTGATATACGTTGTTTGTTTATTGCAAAACTATTCAATGTTTACGGATTGAAAGCAAGTATATAGAAGCCAGAAACAGATTCGTTACGCATCGTTCAGGGTGGGCAAATGGTACTATGAGCAAATAGGGATTGCAGGTAGTTGTAAGCATTCAGGTATATCGTATACTCTGCCACACACTTTTGCCGGCTCTGGGAGTGAATGTTATGCTGAACGGAATTGCGTTGCTGATGGACGAAGATACGTATCGGCGCGATGCGCTGGTGAACGCGCTGTGTCAACGGAAATGGGCCGCAGTTGTGTCAAGTGATGTGGAGGAAGCAGAGCAATATTTATCGCAAACAACATTTGATGCTTTGATTTTTAATTTAGATATTTCGCCAGCCTCTTTTCTTAAAAATATTGCAAATCATTTGTTGCAAAACTCTGAACCGATTGTTGTTTTATATAACAAATACTTTGATGTCTGTTTTACATATTCATATAGATTAAAATATGGTTTAGAAGAAAGTTTCTTTATTGGTATCTATTGTGCTATTCAGCAGGTCAAGCGCCGGTATGCGCGAGTACGCTTTTTAGCCAGGCGGCAACGGTTGATCAAAGAACCCTCTTTAGCTCCCTGCCTGCCGGCCCCATCTCTGCTAGTTCATCGCTCGCTCTGCCAGGTGAGCGTTGCGGGTCGGATCATCCCTTTGAGCCAAAACGAAATGGAGTTGTTGCTCTTTGTGATCCGATCACCTCGCCAGACGGCTTCGTTTTTCGCTATGGCTGAAACATTCTACGCCGGATCACATTTTAACGACGTGCGTGATTTGCTGAAAAATCGTGTTTATCGCTTGCGCCAGAAGATTGAGCCAGATCCAGATTTGCCCTGCATTTTTTGCAGTCAGCGAGGGTTTGGTTTAACAATCCGATCTGTCGTCACGTTCGTCGAAGAATTCAGCACTCCGGAGGTGGCCGAAGAGTTCGATCTGGCGGCGATGGAACAGAAAGAGCTGATGGTGGATGTTGATCCTCTCGCTGTGCAGCTATGGCCAGCAACCAGAAGGCAATGGCAAGATCAGGCCAAAAATAAAATGCATCTACCAGTCCATGAATCAGCGCTCCAGCTATGGTAGCTGCTGCGCCGATGGCCAGGGCCGAATTCGGATGCAGTGTTGGCGCGCGTAGTATGCGCCAGGTGGCCCATCCCAATCCGATCAGTAAGAGCGGCCCGCCACGCAACAGCAGGTCAAGGATGAGGTTGTGGGGATGGGCCGTGTAGATTTCGCTGGTATCGCGCAGCGCCGGATCGATGTAGCGTGGATAGACGACGAGAAACTGGTCGAGACCGATGCCGAGCGGGTGATCGGCCAGCATTGCCAGCGCAGCGCGCCAGGTGGCGAGTCGGATGGCACTGCTGCCGGTAAACAGACTCAGTCGCTCAATCCCGAGGAGCGTGAACGAAATGGTGATCAGAACCAGCGCGATGATGCCACCGATCAAGATAAATCGGCGGTAGCGAGGCGCAACTGTGAAGCCGACCAGCGCGCCAGCAGCCACGATAGCGCCCAGATAAGCGCCGCGCGAGAAGGAAATGCCAAGCGCAGCCAGCGCCAGCAGCGCGGTAGTTCCCATTGCCAGCGCGTTCCGGCGGCGGTGTTGCCGCCATGCGCTCCAGGCCAGCGCCGCAGCCAGTGGCCAGACCCGGCCCATTGCCAGGCCGAGATTGTTAGGATGGCCGTAAAATCCGGTTGCGCGCACAACGCCTTCGGTAGCGACCAGATCGGATCCATGGCCGATTTTGATACCGAACAGCGGTGTCAGGTTGATTCCACCTGTTTGGGCTAACGCAACCAGCGCCGAGATTGCGCCGGCGATGAGCCAGCCGATCACGGTCGGCACGATAACTACGCGACCTTGCCGTTCGTGCCACCAGAGTAGCGCGGCAAAGAGCAACGGTTCGACGATCATCCAGCGCAGCTCGCGCAAAGCAGAGCCGCGCGCTTCAGCGATCAATACGCCCCAGACTCCGGCAAGCAATACCAATCCGACAGGGGCCAGGCTGATGATGGTCTCGCGACGATAGCGCCAACCGGTTGGCGCTAGTTGGGAGATTGCAAGGCGGCGTCGGAATGGCCAGTCGTGGATGATAGTAGCGACGGTTGCAATCAGCAAGACGATTTCGTGCAGGGGGAGATAGATGCCGCTGTCGCGGATGCCAAAGCGCGCATCAAATAACCCTTTGGGTAAGAAGTAGAGTGGGGCGGTAATGGCTACCCATCGCGCGGCCAGATCCGGGCGCGCGAGGGCAAGACCGATAAACGGCACGATGCCAAGAATGGTTAGCGGCAATTGCGCCGAGGCGCGATAAGCGAAAGCCAGCGTGAGGCCTTGCAGAGCGAAGATGATCCACTCGCGGCGGTGGACATCGAGGCGTTGCCAGCCGATCAAGATGTGATCGAGTACGTTTAGAGCTGCGCGCATGGTCAAGGCGCTGAGCGCAGCCAGCGCCACAAAGAGGAGGAATGGCCCATAGTTGCCGATCGTTCGCCCTGGCAACGCGCGACTGACGACAAACCCGGTCGGTGGTGGATCGCTCTGAATGGTCAGGGTATGTATCTGATCGGGGAGATCGGACAGTGCGTTATTCCGCAAGGTTACCGGCGCGCCATTCAGCAGCGCGCTAACCGGCTGGCCGCCTTGCAGTTCAATGGCAGTGCCGGCAAATCGCACCTCCCAGCCGGCACTGGTTGCCGTCACGGCGGGATGATCCCAATGATGCACACCGATATGCGCTACCGGTGGCGCTTGCAGATAATCGCGTAGGATGGTATACGATGGTAAGATCTGCCAGTCACGGCTTACCAGCGCAAAATAGGGGGTTGGATCGGCGGGATTGGGTTCAGCGTAGCCGCCGTAACGCAACATCCAGACGTTCATCACCCCCATCCATGGCCACTCGCGACGGGCGCGCTCGATTTGGGCTACCAGATAGGCGCCTTTGGTCGCTTCATCAACCGGTGGCCCCCAGACGAAGCGTCGTTCAGGTGGTATGATCTCCGGCGCTGCATTGTAACCAAACTCTGTCACCCAAACCGGCGTGGCCAGATCGTCGTGGCGCTCCATTACTTCGCGCAGCAGCACCACCCGACTGACATCGTTGCGGGTATCGATTGGTCGATCCCAGCGCCAGTTATCGCGTCCGCGTAGAAAGACGTAACGATGTTCTGATGGGGGTTGGCCAAGACCATAATTTTGCGCGGCCATGATGTCAAAATAGGCTGCGCCGCCGAGCGTGTAGATCGCATCGAGGTACTCTAACTCACTCATCGGCGCGCGCGGATCGAGGCCGTCAGTCGGAGCCAATCCGGGGAAGAGGACGACAGCTTCGGGATTTGCCTCTTTCACTGCCTCATAGCCGATCCGCAGCAGCGCCAGGAAATCAGCCGGTTTCGGATCTTGCCAGCCCCACTCATTCTTCAGATTAGGTTCATTCCAGATTTGGAAGTATCGCACCTGACCGCGGTAGCGAGCTGCCAGTGTGGAAAGGAAGCGACCGTAATCGCGCAGATCGTCGGGTGGCGCAATGGAATTGCCGTCGATCGCCAGACCTGCCTGAAATTCCGGGGTGGCGCAGCTCTGTTCGCAAGCCCAGGCCGGTGGCCGATCAACGCGCATGATTAGCTCAATCCCATGCGCTACTGCTGAAGCAACGATCCGGTCGTATTTGGCCCAGCTCGATACAATGCCGATGGTCGCTGCATTGCGGCGGTCGGTAAAATCGCCGCGTCCGTGGATTTCGATGTCATCCCAGGGCACCTGCATGCGCACATAGCGCGCGCCGAGGTCGCGGGCAAGGGCGAAGGTGCGATCGATGGCTGCCGGGTCGGGTTCGAGGTGGAGGTTGAAGACGTTGACGCCGAGAGCAGGGCTATCACTGTAGGGAAACGGCTGGTTGATCGGTGAATGTTCAGCGATGCCGCGCAGCGCAGCGTTATCGATCCAGACTGCAACGCTGAGCGCGACCACCAGGAGCGCGCTCAGGCTGATCAGGGCGCAACAGCGAATCAGTGCAGTACGCATAGCGCAAAGAGTATAGACGGGCAATGCAATGGTGTCAAGGCAAGATGGCCGATACAGTCGTGAGGTGGGGTGGGCTGCTTGCGCACTCAATCCATCCCCTCATCGGACGAGCCGCTTGACCGGCAATACTGACTATGGCAGGTGGCGCCAGCATTGGCGGTCATCGCAGCGTCCTGGATGTAGTCCTGGTATGATTCAAATTGTCCTATCTGCGCCGGTCACGTCGAGCGCATAACGCAACAAGACTTCACGCGGGATGATCTTCAACGCAGCTTCGTGGGTAGCGGCGAGGATCACCGGCGGGGCAACACCAGCTTCATAGGCTTCGAGCCAGCGTAGAGCGCAAAGACACCAGCGGTCACCCGGTTTGAGGCCGGGGAAGTTGTATTCAGGGCGCGGAGTGATGAGATCGTTACCGCGCGAACGGCTGAACGCGAGAAATTCAGCGGTAACCTGGGCGCAGACCACGTGCAGACCGATGTCATGAGGGCCGGTTTCACAGCAACCGGTGCGAAAAAAGCCGGTGAGTGGTTGCAAGCTGCATGGCGCAAGCGCGCTGCCGATGACATTGCGGGTAGTTTGATCGGACTGCATAGAAACTCTCGCCAAAGTGATACAACTCTTCACCGGTTGGCAAATGGCACCAGATTGCCTGCCTCGTCAAGCGTCCAGACAGTGCCATCACTGGCGGTAATGCCGGTTTGCGCGCGCCAGCGTTCGGGCAGTGGACGCGGCATCGCCAGCATACCACCAGATGGTGTGCTCAGCAGGGTAAAATCGAGCGTACCGGCGGCGCTGCCGCTGATAGCGACACGCACCTTCCAGCAACCATTCCATTCGCGGTAGAAGTCGTAACTGAGTTCCACCGGGCCGAGCAGGTTGGTAAGCAGAGTGGCAATCAGCTTTTTGGCTTCCGGTACCCGGCGACGGAGGTCGGTGAGTGGTTGCGGTGTCATCTCGTCTCCTGAACTGGCAGGCAGGTTCTTGGCTCATTGGAAGCTTTGCCGGTCGCAGGCAACCGGCACACTATCATGATACCCGTGATATGCCATTTCGGCGCAACCTGGCCTCGCGCCAGACCCGGGCGGCGCCGCGAATGAAGCGGTAGGCAATGAAGGCGAGAACGAGCGCGATGATAAGCGCAAGAATGGGCACGAAGATGGCGAGCAGGCTGAGCACAAACGAGATCGCATCTTCCAGGAAGCTGAGAAAGGTGTTGGCAGTGCCACCGGTAGCGGCAGTGACGGCAGGCCGGATGCTGGCGCGCGCGCCCTGAGTGCCGGCAGCGGCGATGATGGCGGCGACGGCAACGATGGCCGGATGAATGGTAATGATGTCTTGCGCAGCGGCAAGCGCCACAATGGCGCCGGCAATCGGGCTGATCACCAGACCGATAATATGGAGGACGCTGTCAACTGCGGGAACTTTGTCGCCGATAAAATCGATGATGGCCAGTATAGCGAGAACAATCATCGTGATCGGGTGGGCCAGGAGATCAAACGGCTCGCCAAGCTGAATGAGGCCGAGCCGAGACAATACGCTGACGGTGAGTAAGGGGAGGTAGGCGTTGAGGCCGGTGGCCGTTGCCAGTCCCAGCGAACTGGCGAGCGTGATGATGGTCTCCATAACAACACTCCGACGGCGAATGGATGACGGAACAACCGAATGACACCTCTCTGCGCTGTGCCAGGCAACACGTGTGGTGTCCAGGCAGGCAGTCACTCATTTGTCCAATCAGACGCGCAACTGTCGGCAAAAGTTGCGCGTCTGATTGCGTATCATGCTAGCACAAGCGCGAGATTTCAGGAGTGAACAATGATGACTGAACCTCCCCGCGGACGACCGCGTCCCCTTCCCACACTGTCTCGTCCGCAGACATTACGGCAATGGTTACTGGAGACCCGCAAGGTGTTGCGTAATGTGCCGGCAGCGTTTCGCCTGGTCTGGCAGGCCGACCGTCTGCATACGATAGCGATGGCGGTGATTACGTTGCTGGCGGCTGGCTTGCCCCTGGCGCAGGCGTATGCTGGCAAGCTGATTGTTGACACAGTGGTGATGTCAATTCAGGATGGTGTTGATGCATTGAACGGTCTCAGGCAGACATTACCCTGGCTGTTGGCCGAGTTTGGGCTGATCACGCTGGGCGCAGCGCTGATGCAAGGTCGGTCGTTGAGTGAACATATCCTGCATGCGCGGCTGAGTAATCTGGTTAATCTGTTAATTATGCGCAAAGCGCTCTTACTCGATCTGCACTACTTTGAAGATGCGCAGTATTACGACAAGCTACAAAATGCGCGCCGCGAGACCAACTTTCGCGCGATAATGATCATTAACACGGTCTTTAGCGCGATCCAACAAATCCTGACATTGCTCTCTTTTGCCGCCAGTCTGCTCTGGTTTAGTCCGCTGGTCGCGTTGTTATTGTTTGGCGCGACAATTCCGGCTTTTCTGGCCCAGACCCATTTTAGCCACTTGCGTTTTCGATTGTTGACCTGGCGAGCGCCGGAGTTTCGCCGGATGCAATATCTTGAGCATCTCCTGACAGTTGATGCGGCGGCGAAAGAAGTGAAGTTGTTTTCGCTCGGAGAACCTCTGATCCAGCGCCATCAAGAGCAATTTCAGCGCTTTTTTCATGAAGATGAAGCATTGGCCCGCCGACGGTCGTTGATCAGCACCTTGTGGGGTGTTGTGGCTAGCGCCGGCTATTACGTGGCCTACGGCTGGATCGTCTGGCAGACGGTGGCCGGCGTCATTACGCTGGGAGGGATGACCTTCTACCTGACGCTCTTCCGTCAGAGTCAGTCGGTGGTGCAAACATTATTCGGTAATCTGGCGCAGCTCTACGAAGGCGGACTGTTCTTGTCCAACCTGTTCGATTTTCTGGCGCTTGAGCCGCGCATGACTAACGGTCGCAATCTGCCGGTGCCGCGTCCTATTCGATCCGGGATCGAGTTTCGTCATGTAAGTTTTCGCTACCCTGGCCGCGAAGATTGGGCGTTGCGTAACATCAACCTGCGAATTGCGCCGGGTGAGAAGATTGCGCTGGTAGGTTCGAATGGCGCGGGCAAGACAACATTGATCAAGTTACTCACGCGGTTGTATGACCCGACCGAAGGCCAGATTCTGCTCGATGGGGTTGATCTGCGCGACTACAATCTGGCTGAACTACGACAGCGGATTGGCGTGATCTTTCAGGATTTCGTTCGCTATCAGGCCACAGCGCGCGAAAATATCGGTTTTGGCCAGATTGATCAACTGACCAACGAACCGCGGATCCGAGAGGCGGCGACCCGGGGTGGCGCCGATGAGGTGCTGAGAGAGCTACCGGCTGGTTTCGAGACGATGTTGGGGCGTTGGTTTGAGCACGGGGCAGAACTATCAGGCGGACAATGGCAGAAAATTGCGCTGAGTCGCGCATTTATGCGTGACAGTGAAGTGCTGGTGCTTGATGAGCCGACGGCTGCGCTTGATGCCGAGCGTGAGTACGAGATCTTTCAACGGTTTCGGGATCTGACCGCAGGGCGGATCGCGGTGCTGATCAGTCATCGTTTTTCGACTGTGCGCATGGCTGACCGAATTGTCGTGCTTGAACATGGTCAGATTACCGAAATGGGGACGCATCAGGAGTTGTTATCTCGCCAGGGAACGTATGCTCGTCTCTTTCTAATGCAGGCCGAAGGGTATCGATGACAGACAGGCGGTATGGGGCAGCGTCTGGCGTTGCAGGATCGTTCGTGGGGAGCGGTGATGACGGTCATTTGGTGCGCTCCCAATCCAGGCGCCTTGTTTGGGGTTGCTATGCATCAATCGGCACGACGTGTTTGAGCTAGTTCAACGTGTTGCGGTCGGTGACAGCCGGATGGTTCCATCTATCGCGCATTGATTCTGCCGGCACTGGTCACGGTTGCTGCGATTGTTGCGCTGAATGTCAGCGAGGGTGTTTGTTGCCTGTCTGTTCACCCGTGAAAGAGCAGGGGCCGGCACTTGAAGCGGAGATGACAGATATTACGGCGCAATGCAAGACAAGCGAATGTAATCTGCGGAGTATGTTCAAGCCTGGCTTCATCGACAACCTACGGGTGAGGCTGTGAATTAACGACCGACGCAAAACCGATAACTGTTTCGGCATACGGCTGTTCATTACTGCGTTACGGTACCGGCTATCCTGCGCAATGATTGCAACAGGTTATCAGCCATAGGTGGCAGCGAGGCCGACGCTAGCGAAATAGCGTGTCTATGTTCTGCCCGATCATTTTATGGAAGAAATAGCTTAATGTAAGCTTTCGAAGCTTTGAGACTGCCGCTCGGGCTGAGATTGCGGGGATGCTGATGGGCGTGGTTGAGACGGCTGAAAGTCAGCGCGAGGCCGACAGGCGGATCGCACCAGTATAACGAGCGTCCAGGCCAATCCGGCTATTATTAATGCGCCGACACCCTGCGCGAGCGCGATGAGACCGGCCATCTCCATAGTGCATCTCCCTGGAATGAAGAACTTCCTTACTTCTATAGTGAGTATACACTAATTTTGGGATTTTGCAAACCAGATACTGTAAAAACTTGCCAGACAGAGAGCTATGAAATTCGGCAGAGAATGGGTCAGGCGTAGCCAGCGCCATGCCGTCCGACAATTTCTAAGCAATCATTTAAGTCATTTGTGAAGCTGATACCGTATATTGGTCTCGGTGAGTTGACAATGTACAGCGAGGAAGGCATGAAACATCTATTCATCTGGTCGTTTGCAGTGATATTAGTTGCGTGCAGTCAACCATCGGCGCCAGCCGCAACGCACACGATGGATCATTCCATGGCACACGATCAAGGTGTCCCGTATGACGCGCGCTTCATCGACAGCATGATCGAACATCACGAAGGTGCGATCACGATGGCGCGGCAAGTGTTGGCAGAGAGTCAAAACGAGCAGATTCGACAACTAGCTGAAGCGATTATTGTTGCGCAAGAGGCCGAAATTGCGCAGATGCGACAATGGCGGCAAGCCTGGTACCCCGATCTACCGCCAACCAATGGGATGGGCATGGAGATGGGGCCAATGACAGTTCCCGCCGGTGATGAATCGTTCGATCAACGGTTTCTCGAAGCAATGATCCCTCACCACGAGGGCGCGATTGCAATGGCGCGCGATGCGTTACAGCATGCGGAACATCTTGAAATCAAACAGTTAGCCGAGGCTATCATCAGCGCGCAAGAGGCCGAGATTGCCCAAATGCGCGCATGGTTGGGCAGGTGATGATGGCGTAGCGTGGGCGAGCCAGTCTTGTCGAAGAGATCGGTGTAGCTGCGCTGTGTCCAATCCCGATCAAGCACTGTTCCTTAAGGGGAGACATGCATGTCTCCCCTTTTTCTATCGTTTCCATCTTTACGCGCGGATAAGAAGGCACTGACGCGCAGCGCTGCTGGCGGACACGGCGGGCCGGATGCTGCGCTCACGCGCCGCTGCGTCACAGGGCATGCCGCCAGCTTTCACGTGAGGGGAACCTGAGGCGCGCCGCTGCGTCACAGCGCATACCGCCAGCTTTTACGTGAGGGGAACCTGAGGCGCGCCGCTGCGTCACAGCGCATACCGCCAGCTTTCACGTGAGGGAAACCTGAGGCGCGCCGCTGCGTCACAGGGCATGCCGCCAGCTTTCACGTGAGGGGAACCTGAGGCGCGCCGCTGCGTCACAG
>OGCI01001410.1_pt1 | contig 20178 bp, 22 predicted proteins | sample 1570021 | NCBI WGS metagenome assembly OGCI01 (sample SAMN06264664, study PRJEB24512) | hot springs metagenome | isolation source: Hot spring water | place: South Africa: Tshipise | collected 2015-06-21 | reverse complement strand
GGCTGCGTTTGCCCTGCCTGCTGGAAGAACCGCTGATTTTTGAACAGGCCAGGCTCAAGCAAGAGCGCTTGGCCGATGAGCTGGGGTTGTTTTTGGATGAGTTTCACAAGGTTGCCGGTTCGGGGTAGGCAAACACCAGGCCGTAGCCAGCCACCAGTTCAATCTCGACCTGGCCCAAGACCTGGTTGGAGAGGGTTCGGGTGCTCCCCAACGGCACTGCCGACCTGTGCAGCGGCCAGCGAACCCCGCGAATGCTCAGCCCAACAAAACCGCCCAATGGCAACAAACTTAGCTTGCTGTAGGGTGGCAGATCCAGCCCCAGAACCCCTGGCAGTAGCGGATAAGCCTCTTCGTGGCCCGAGGTCAGCAGGGTGGGAATACCGCGCTGGGCAAGCCGCAGCCCCAGCAGCAGGTGGGCCAGGGTCTGGTCGGTCTGGCCGCCCATCGCGCCGACCAGAATCAGCCGGTCAGCCCCGCGTGCCAAGGCGGCCTCGATGGCCAGCTCGCCATCGGTGAAGTCTTTGTCAGTAGGGTGCTCTTCACGTGGAATTTGAGTATAAGCCGCCTGCAGCTCCGATGAGGCCGAGTCGAAGTCCCCCACCCAGAGTTCGGCCAGTAGCCCCAGGTTTGCGGCATGCTGCATACCACCATCGGCAGCAATTACCCGGCTTCCGGCGATCTGGGCTTGCAGCCGTGAGGTTGGGGTGACGTGGCCGCCGAGCAGAATGGTGAACGGATACATGGTTGAGCCTGGGTCAGGCGTGAGGATCTGTCTGTCCATCAAGAGGGGTAACTCAGTGCCCAGGGTTTGCACGTGGAGCCGGCCCCGCATCCTCCGGCCACTCCAAAGGCACCGCTTTGGACCAGTCTACCTTGAGGCGGGTTGTTTCGCCGGCCCTGAGACCCGGTTCAGATCCCTCCCAGTGAAGTTCGAGGCCGCACCAGTGGAGCTCGAGGGCCACCGTAAGACCCCTAAAGATGCGTTCGGTGACCACGGCCTCCTCGCCCTGGCCCAGATGGAAGGCCTGCTGGGGAAGCAGATGAGGCCTTGGCGGCAGCCCAAAATGGCCGCTTTGCTGCGGCGTGAGCAGGTTACGGTGCCCGAGGAAGGTGGCGACCCAGGGGTTTTTGGGATGATGGTACAGCGCTTCAGGGGACCCCTGCTGAACAATCTGCCCCCCCTGTAGGATGGCAATTTGTTCGGCAATCATAAAAGCCTCGGACTGGTCGTGGCTGACCACAATGGTCGGAACCTGGATCTGTCGCAAAATGGCCCTCAGCTCAAACAGCAGCTCCTGCCGCAGCTTCAGGTCCAAAGCCCCCAAGGGCTCGTCGAGCAACAGCACCTGCGGCCGCCTGGCCAGCGCACGGGCCAGGGCTACCCGCTGGCGCTCGCCGCCTGAGAGCTGGTCGGGACGCTTGTGGGCGTGTGAGGCCAGATGGGTCAGATCCAACAACTCGGCCACCCGCTCCCGGATAGCGGGCTGGGCCCAGCGGGCCTCGCGTAAGCCAAAGGCGATGTTCTCAGAGACCGACAGGTGCGGAAACAGGGCGTAGTCCTGGAACACTAGTCCAATCTGCCGGTCCTCTGGGGCCAGGGCGGTGATCTCAAGGTTGTTCAGCCAGAGTTTTCCAGCATCGGGTGTCTCGAGGCCAGCCACCAGCCGCAGCAAGGTGCTTTTGCCGCTGCCGGATGGCCCCAGCAAGGCCAAGGTTCGCCCCGGGCTCACCTCGAGCGAGGCCGAAAGCACAAAACCGGGGTATGCCTTGCGAATCCCTACCAGACGCAGCATGTCTCTAGCCTACGGTCCCACTGGCAGCCAGACACAGAACCTGGCGCCCTGGCCCTCCTGGGATTCCACCCAGATTCGCCCATGATGGGCTTCGACGATAGCCCGGGAGATATACAGCCCCAGGCCGGTGCCGGCAATACCCCTCGAGATCGCACTCTGCGTGCGGCCATAGCGGTTAAAGAGCTGTCCCTGCTCCTCCAACGGGATGCCGGGACCGGTATCCTCGACCTCGAGCAGTACGCCCCCATGGGATCGGGCCCGCAGCCAGATACTCCCCCCTCGGGGGCAGAACTTGAAAGCGTTGGAGAGCAGGTTGCCCACCACTTGGCCGATGCGCTCAGGGTCGGCTACAACAATGGGCAGGGAGTCAAAAACCCATCTGAAGTCAATCTGGCTCAGCCGGGCTACCCCTGCAAAGCTGCGGACCGTCTGGGCCAGGGTAGCCTGCAGATCGACCGGTTGTTTGCAGACTGCAAACCGTCCTGCTTCCAGGCGGGAGGTGTCCAGGAGGTTGTTGACCATATCTTTTAGCCGCAGACTGCTGTACTGAATATTTTCCAGGAATTCCCCAAGCTCTGCCGGGGCATAGTTGCCTTCTAGCAGCAGCTCGCTAAAACCTAGGATGGCCGCCAACGGCGTTTTCAGTTCGTGCGAAACGGCGGCGATAAACTCAGACTTTAAGCGTTCGGCCTCGCGCTCGAGCGTGATGTCACGAAATAGAATCAAGGCTACATCTCTTTCCATGGGCACCACCCGCGCCTCGAAATCCCGCCCCTCGAGGTGCACCTCGATCACCCCTGTTTGCTCGGCCTCAAGCCCGGCCCAGACAGCTTTCTGAAGCTGCTCAGACACGTTTTCAGGAAAAAGCTCGCTCAGGGTAGTGCCCAAAAATCGATCCATAGGTAGGTGGCTGTCGCTTTTACCCAGCTTGAATTCTCGGATGTTGCCCGCCGGGTCGACCAACATCAGGTCGTCGGGAATGGCCTCTAAAATGCTGCGAATGCGTTGCTCGCGCTGGTGCTCCAGCATGTTCTCCTGCATCAAAAGCAATCATACCCAGCCACCCTGCCCGCTTCATCAACACCGCCAACAATCGCCCGTGACGCAGCAGGCGGTTTTGGCACACCAATCCAGCGAACCATGCCCTCTGCGCGTTCGTACCGTTCCGCAGCCCGGAGGTTAGGCGCAAGCTATCCGGCGGCAAGGTTCAATCGTATGATGGGTCGGATGTTGATTGAAGCCAGAGCAGTTGCCAAGCGCTACGGTCGGGACTGGGTGCTGCGCGGTCTGGATTTCCATCTAGCAAAACATGAAGCAGTAGCCCTGGTTGGACCCAATGGGGCAGGCAAAACCACCTTATTGCGGATACTGGCCGGACTGGTTCGCCCAACCCAGGGTTCCATCCAACTGGGGGGAAGGGTGGGTTTTCTGACCAATCCCCCTGCTTTCCACCGGCACTTTACCGGGGCCGAAAACCTCCACTATGCCCTGCGCCTGAACGGTCAACCCGATGACCGCCACAGCGTTCGCTCGGCCCTCGAGCAGGTAGGGCTGCCCTTGGACAAGCCGGTACTCAGCTACAGCAGCGGCATGAAAAAGCGGCTGGCCATGGCCCGGCTGCGCCTGCAGAATCCCGATATCTGGCTTCTGGACGAACCAGAAGCAGCCTTGGACACAGCCGGACGGGGTTTGTTGGAAAGTCTCGTAGACTTTGCCAGGTCGAAAGGGGGCGTGGTGATCGCTACCCACGACCAAAGCTGGCTGGCCTGGGTGGATCGGGTGGTGGAGCTATCACCAGATTCGGTACGTTTGGCAACGAATGGTGGCGAACCAACCCGACCAAAGGGAGACGCTCATACCGCCGACCGCTAAGTAGACGCTTTTCTCACCGACCGATAGGCAGGGGTTTGCTCTGGGATTCCAGTTGCGCCGCGCGCTGCGCAAAGAAGCCACTGAGGTTTTTGGTTCGGATGATTATCATTTTGAATCCGGTATCAAAGGTTACTGTTTGGGCCTGGCTGCTACTTCAGCCTTGTAGGCCTCGAGCTGGCCCTGGCGGGCGTAGTCTATAGCCTCACCGAGGATACGGGCGGCCTCGGCAGGGGCATGGAAGCCCATCGAGTTTTCCGCGTTGATGTAGTCGGTACGCCACTGGGCGGAGCGGTGCAACTGGCGGGCTTTGGCCAAGGCCCCATCGCTTGCACCTGCGGCCTTGGCAGCTTCAATGGCCCGGATCAGATCCACGGTGGCAATCTCGGCTTCGTCCAGGAGCTTTTTGGTACGATTCTGGATGATATCTACCCTGGCCTTCATCTCTTCCTCAGAGGCATTGTGGCAGGTTTGACAGGCCCGCGCTACGTTGAGCATGGGGCTGCGCACCTGGTGGTCGGAAACCTTGACCGCTCCCACACGGGTATAAGGCATGTGGCAGTCGGCACAGGCTACCCCTGCTCGGGCATGGATGCCTTGGGCCCAAAGTTCAAACTCGGGGTGCTGGGCCTTGAGCATGTTGGTGCCTGCCAGCTTGTGCTCCCAGTCCTTCCAGCCCACCTGGTCGTAGTATTGCTCAAGCTGCTCCACTTTGAGCCCGTTGTGCCAGGGGAAGGTTAGGGTTTTGTTGGGGGGCGCAAAGTAATACTCTACGTGGCACTGGGCACAGATCATCGAGCGCATTTCCTGGCGGGTGGCATCGGTGTTGGGATCGTAGGGCTTGGCCCGGCTGCTCTTGCGCCAGCGTTCGATGCTGGGCAGGAAGGGTACGGGTTCTTTAGATTCAGCCAGGTTTTGAATCCCAGTGATGAAAGCCGGGCGGGTGAGGGTTACGGCCATCGTTTTGGCGTCGTGGCAGTCCACACAACCCACTGGATGCTGTACAAGTTGGGTAGCCTCAGCGTAGGGCATGGGGTTGATCACTTCAAAACCTTTGAAGATGGCCTCCATGCGATGATTTTCGTCGTCTGGAACACCTGCCTTTACGCCTTCGGCCTGAAATACGGTGGCCACACTGGCGTGGCAGTTGAGGCAGGCTCCTGGCTGCTTGAACTGCTTAACCCGCTCGGTTTCTCGCTGGTCTATCAGCATGTAGGCATGACCCCGATGCTCCCGGTAGTCGGTACCGAAGGGCATACCGTTGAACAGAATTTTTAGACGAGGGTTCTCCTCGAGCTTCGAAGTAGGGAAGTTCTCCGAGCCACCAAAGCGGGTTCGCTCGTTGTCAGCGGTTTTGAGCCAGGTGTCGTACTGGTGCGGGAAGTTTTTACCCCACAGGGCCGAGTCCTGGGTTTTGTTGTCGATCTCCACTACCCGGAAGGAGGTCTGCCTTGCCTCGGCCCGGCGGGTGTTGATGTTGCCTAGCAGTGCCAGAATGCCAAAAGTGCCCAGTGCGGCAATGATTGCCACTGCAACGCTGATCCATAACCATCGTCTATTCATGGTTCCCCCTACTGGCCGTGCCCTACCCCACGGTGACAATGCACACAACCAAACTTGCCGTGAGCGTCTGCTTGGAGGTTGGCGTGTGCGTCTTGGAAAGCGGTCTGGGCCTCTAGCACCCCCCCAATCAGGTTGCGGTGGCAGCCTACGCAGTTGTGTTCCAGCACGGCTGCACTGCGTGCGCCGATGCGGATGGGCTCGTGGAAGTCCTGCATGGTGAAGGCCCTCGAGTGGTTCCAGCCATGCTCGAGTTTGGTCAGGTATTTGCCTACAAAGTCGTGGGGTACGTGGCAGTCTACGCACACCGCCACATGGTGGTGGCTGGCCTTCTGCCAACCATCATAGGCCTCGCGCATGATGTGGCAGTTCACACAGGCCTTGGGGTCGTTGGAGAGATAGGATAGCGCCTGGGCGTGGTAAGCGGTATAGCTCCCGGCTCCGCCCATCACCCCCAGCAGGAGTGCTGCCACCAGTATGATGCCTCCCCCGGTCAGCCAGTTTCGCATAGTGCGACCTCTTCCGGTTTTCTCATAGCCACCCCCAAACAAATTTCCCAAAATATTGGAACATTTCTGAAACCCAAAAATCCATGACTTAAGTCAAACTTTGTAATATGGGCAGCAAAACTGATGTTCACCGTAAACCGCAGCACCACTGTGGCAATTTCATGTTGCTTGAGCCAACTCCTGCAAGGCAACCGGGTTGGTGATATGAACTCGGCGTCTATTGATTTCAACCCAACCCTGCTGGGAGAAATGTCCCAGCTTGCGGCTAACGGGTTCGGGGGTGGTTCCTACAATGGCGGCAATTTCAGAGTTGGTGGGCAGCTTAAAGCCCTGACCGTGGGTCTGTGCCATCGAAAGTAGATACTCGGCCAACCTCGAGTCCACCTCGCAGAACACCATCCGGTCGAGTACCTGCACAATCTGCCGTGTGCGCTGGGCCGTGAAGCCGAGTAGGTTGTTGGAGAGGGCGATATTCCGCTGGGCTAGATGGCAAAAGTCCCTGGCAGGTATTGCCAAAACCCGACTTGCCTCCGCTGCTTCCGCCGAAGCGGGGTACTGGGGTTGATGCAGGAAGACGGCCACTGCAGCTACCCATTGGCCAGGCAGATCGAGGTGGATGACAATTTGCCGTTCACCTCTGGGATCCAGGCGATACACCTTGATCGAGCCGCTCACGACCAGGTAAAGCCGGTCTGCTGGGTCGCCCTGGAAGAATAACGGCTGGCGCTTGCCCAACTCGAGCCACTCGCACTTTGCAGCCAGCGACTCCAGATCGCTACGGGAAACACCATCAAATAAGGGACATCGACCCAGTATTTGAGTCTTGGATTCAAATGGCTGCATTGCCATTGCAGGCTACTTGATTTGGAAAGCGGCATATGTCCCGGGGTTTAAACAGTACTCAGGTTGGGTTTAGAGCATCTACCGCTATCATCTACGCCTAGACCCAAGCGGTCTTTCCCGAGTACAGCCACCCCAGTAGCCTCAAGCGATACACCCTTCCCTGACGAGTGGCCTGCGTTCTGCTGAGCTTCTACTTCAAGATGCGCTACCGCGCCGTTGTGGAGCTTCTATGGCTGAGCCAGTCACCCGGAGGAGATGAACCGGTGGTTGCTGCAGCGCCTGGGGGTGACGCAGGAGGTGGTTGCTTTGGACAGCGCCGGTTTTCGCCCCACCCAGGCCAGCCCGGCGGGGCCACGGGGCCAGACCTTCCGAGGCTGGGTGAATGGGGGTATGCGGTGGGGACAGAGCGCCAGATGATCCTGGGGGTGGCCCCAGGGGTACCGTGCGCATCGGCGGAGGCTCAGGTGAAGGGCGGGGGCATACGGGAGGGGTGGGTGCGGGTGATCGGATAGCGCCCATGCGGCGGGGCTTTGCGAGGGCACAGGCTGGATGAGCTATTCGGGCCACGCTGGAAGAGCGAGACGGTGATATCGGTGCTCTAGCGCAAGTTGGGTGAGGGGGTGCGTTCCCGCAAGCAGCACCCGCAGATGCGGGCATGCTGGGTCAAGGCGTGGGTCTACAATGCCTACCGTTGGTGGGCTTGCTGGATTGAAGGTCACTTTGCAGCTGAGCAGTTTGTATCCGGTATAATTGGTGTTGCTAATCATTACCATGGCTTCCCGTATTCAGTGCCTGCTCCATGGATGCGCACTGTTGACAGAGGTGCTCGCAGAGCTTGAACTTGTCGCCGATGGCACCCGGCTCCACGCTCTCGAACCCGACCCTTTACGTTCTGCACCCAAGCCGATACCCTTAGCCCTGTGCAGCGGATTTTCTGGCTGGCCTGGCGCGATCTGGTGTTGGAGTTTCGGGGGCGTACGGGCATCTTGTCGGCAGTGTTTTTTCTAGCAGTCATGCTATTTATCCTGGCCATGGCCTTTGGCCCCAATCCGCAAGATTTGCAAAAAGCAGCACCGGGGGTGCTTTGGGTAGCGCTGGCTTTTGCGGGCAGCTTGTTGGCCGGACGGGCCTTTGGCCTCGAGGTCGAGGACGGTACCCTCGACGACCTGCTCCTGACCCCCGGCAGCCGGGAGTGGATCTACTTTGGCAAGCTCTTGTTTCAGTTTGCCCTGATGCTGGTGGTAGGTCTGGCCCTATTGTTGCTGACTACAGGCCTGTTTTATCTGCCCGTCAAAAATTGGAACTGGTACGTCCTAACCCTGATGCTGGGTTCCTTGGGCTATGCGGCCATCTCCACATTCTACGCGGGGATGTTGGCCCGCTTGCGGGGCCGTGAGATTCTATTGCCGCTGTTGTTGTTTCCTTTGGTTATCCCGGTCATTTTGGCGGCCGTGCGGCTGACCCAAGGGTTGGCCGAAGGCGTCCCCATTGCCGAGCTGTCGGACTGGTTGCGGCTGCTGCTGGTGTTCGATGTCATCTATGTGACCATCTGTGCTATGGTCTTTCCCTACATGCTCGAGGGCTGAACAAATTTGAATCGGCTCCCACACTTACCCCTGGGAGGTAATCTATCTTATGGTAGATGAGATGAGCTTGTAGAGGAGCGCAGTGTATTGTGATTTACCTCGCTTCATCTATTTCAAAGCACAATAGCCTAAGACAAGGGGGAAGCTAAAATGCAGCTTGCACGCACCGATCAGACGACCCGCCTCGATGCTGTAACACTGGGCATTCTGGGTTTGGGAGCGGTGGGGGCGGCGGTGGGGTTTATCATGGCCATAACCGCACCACCCGACCAGAGCCAGGGCTTTGTGGCGCGAATCTTCCATCTGCACGTTCCGACCGCCTGGATGGCCTATGTAGCCAGCTTTGCCGCACTGGCCTACTCGGTGGCCTATCTGGTGCGGCGCAGGCCGCACCACGACCGGGTGGCCGCGGCCACCGTGGAGGTTGGGCTGATCTTCATGGCCCTGGCGTTGCTGACCGGCATGCTCTGGGCCAGGCCCACCTGGGGGGTGTACTGGGACTGGGAACCCCGCCTGACCACTACCGCCATCTTATTTGCGATCTACGTGGGCTATGTGGTGGTTCGGGGCGCCATCGAAGACCCTGAACTGCGAGCCAAGGCAGCCGCTGGGGTGGCCATCCTGGGCTCGATTAACGTGCCCATCAGCTACATGTCGGTGCGGTGGTGGCGGAGCTTGCACCAGACCCAGTCCATCGACCTCACCACCGGCAAAATCAATGTGGATGCAGCCATCCTGATTCCCATGCTGGTCAATCTGGTGGCCTTTACCCTTCTGTTTGTGGGCCTGGTGCGGCTTCGCAGCATCATCGCGGCCCGCCAGGCCGCCCGGGAGGAAGTATAGATGCCCGATAACCCACTCTGGAATCCGGCCAACCCCTTTGTAGTCTGGACTTATGCTCTGGTATACGTCGCCGTATTTGGTTACCTGGCCTACCTGGTCTGGCGTTACCAGAAAGACAAGTAGACGAGACTAGAGGTCCGCATGAAACCCAAATACCTGATTGGACTCACGGTGGTGGCTGGGGCCTTGGCTTACCTGATTTTTGGGGGGCTGGGGCAAAACCTGGTCTACTTCATCACACCCAGCGAGTACTACCAGCAGATAGATCGCTACCAAAGCCGCACGGTGCGCCTGGGAGGGCTGGTCAAACCCGGCACCCTGGACTACAATCCGCAAACCCTGGAGCTGCGCTTTGTGGTTACCGACGGGGTTAAGGATGTACCGGTTCGCTCCTCGGGGGCCACCCCACCCGCCTTGTTCGGCGAAAACCGCGGGGTGGTGGTGGAGGGCCGGTTCCAAGGCGAGGCATTCGTAAGCCAGAACCTCCTGGTCAAGCACTCCGAAACCTACCAGGCCCCTAAAGAAGGCTGGACGCCCGATGAGGTACGCAAACTGATCGAGGGAACCCAATGAGACCGACCCGCGAGTTTTGGAGGTCGGCATGACCCCCGGCCTGCTGGGAGGAATTACCCTCCTGGCCGCTCTGATTTTCTCTGTTCTGGGCCTGGTGATGGGTATACTGGCCCATACACTGCGAGACGGGCGGTACCTCGAGGCCGCCAAGCGCCTCGCAGCCCTCACCTTACTGGCCGCCCTGCTGAGCTTCGGCTCGTTGGAGTGGGCCATCCTGACCAACGACTTCAGCGTCTCCTATGTAGCAGGCCACAGCTCCGCCAATAACCCCCTGTGGGTTAAGTTGGTTACCCCCTGGGCAGCGCTGGAAGGCTCGATTCTGCTGTGGGCTATGCTCCAGGCCGCCTATACCTGGCTGGTCAGTCTGCGGGTCGGCCATAGCCTGGACCTGTGGCGGGCTCCGGCAGCTCTGGGCACGCTCTTTGCGGTGCAGGTCTTTTTCTTCGCGGTAATGGTGTTCGTAGCCCACCCCTTCGATGCCGTGTCAAACCCTCCACCCGATGGTCAAGGCACCAATCCGCTGCTGCAAAACCACTGGATGATGGCTGTACATCCAGTGCTGATGTACCTGGGTTTTGTGGGCCTTTCGGTTCCATTCGCCTACGCGGTGGCAGCCATGGTGGCCCAGCGCTACCAGAGCTGGATCTTTGAGACCCGCTGGTGGACGCTGGTGGCCTGGGGCTTCCTTACTGCGGCCATCTTCACCGGCAAGTGGTGGAGCTACGAGATTCTGGGCTGGGGGGGGTACTGGGCCTGGGACCCGGTCGAAAACGCCTCCATCATCCCCTGGCTGCTGGCCACGGCCTTCCTACACACTGCCCAGGTGCAAGAGCGCAAGGGGCTTTTTAAGGGCTGGAATTTCGCCTTTATTACCTTAGCGTTCGCGGCAACGGTCTTTGGCACCTTCCTGACCCGCTCTGGGGTGATCCAGTCGGTGCATGCCTTTGCCAGCGGGCCGGTAGGGGCATGGTTTCTGGTATTTTTGCTGGGCGTTATGGCGGTTGGCCTGGGCCTGCTGGCCCGGGTCTCCTCGGAGATCAGGGAGGCCGGTGAGGTCCGGTGGAGAAGCCGCGAAGGGGCTCTCCTGGCCGGGGCCCTGTTCTTTGGCACCTTTGCATTCGTGGTGGTGTTGGGTACCCTGTGGCCGTTGCTGGTGGAGGCCCTGAGCGGCGCTAAGGTTTCGGTGGGAGCCCCCTTCTTCAACCAGGTTTCCATTCCGCTGGGCGTCTTCATGCTGCTTCTGATGGGAATCGGGCCGGTGCTGCCTTGGCGCCACACCAACGCCGAGGTAGTGCGCAACCTGTCGGCCATGCTTGTAGCCCTAGGAGTCGGAACCCTGATTGGCTTTGGTCTGGGCCTGACCCTGGGGGTCTCGCTGGCCATTGGGCTCTTCGCCTACAACCTGACTGCGGTCGGGCTGATGGTTGCGCAGGGGGTGCGGGAACGGGCTCGCTCGCTGGGCATGCCCGCCGGGCAGGCCCTGCTGGAACTGGCCGCTAGCCACAAGCGTCGCTTCGGTTCGCACATCGTACACCTCGGGATAGCTCTGGCTGCCCTGGCCATCGCCTTTAGCCAGACCTACCGGGTTACCGAGCAGAAGACCCTTCAGGTTGGCGAGGTCTGGCAAACCCGGGGAATGGAGGTTCGCCTGCTCTCGATTGGGGCCCGGGAAGAGGCCAACCGCTTTGCGGCTGTTGCCCCCATCGAGGTGCGCTCGATCAGCCGTGAGGGCTGGGGTTCGGACGGGCGTTACCAGACCCGGCTCAACTTCTACCCGCAGATGGGTTCACCGCTGGCAACACCGGTAGTCAAGTACTCTCTTTACAACGACTTTTATTTTGTCCTGATGCAGTTCGACCAGGACAAGGGCCAGTGGGCCACCCTCAAGATCATCGTGACCCCCATGGTCGGGTGGCTCTGGGTGGCAGGCCTGATTATCGTGCTGGGCACGGTGTATATCCTATGGCCCAGCCCGGCTAGGGTGGCTAGCCGCCAGATGTCGCCTACAGCAGGTGATTGATGGGGAGGTGTGGTGCTTAGGTTCTGGCCGATCTGGGTATTGTTGCTGGGAGGTCTGTTTTACTGGGGTCTGCAGCGTCCCAACCCCGACGAGCTCAAGTCGGTTCTGGTAGGCAGGCCAGCCCCAACCTTTAGCCTGCCGCTGCTGGCACCTTACCGGCCAACTTTTGGGCTCGAGATGGGCATCGGCGAGCGCCTCGAGAAACCGGTTCTGCTGAATATCTGGGCCAGTTGGTGCATTCCCTGCCGTACCGAGGCGCCGCTGCTCGAGCGCTTCTATCGGCAGCACAAGGATCAGATACTAATTCTGGGCGTCAACGTACAGGACCGGGAGGCCGATGCTCTGAAATTTGTGCAGCAGTACGGCCTGACCTTCCCTAGCGTTTTCGATGGGCGGGGGCGCATCGGGATTGAGTACGGCTATTACGGCGTACCGGAGACCTTTGTTATCAGCCGGGAGGGCACCGTGCTGGCCCGCCATGCCGGTGAGCTCAGCGAAGCCCAGTTGCGGGCTTATCTGGAGCAGGTGTTGCGATGACCAAACCAGACCAACCCAGATCCACCTACATCACAACGGCATTCTGGTGGCTTCTGCTCCTAACCTTTTCCGCCTGGGCCCAGCCCACCCCCAACACCCCACCCCCGGATTTTTCGCCCAGGGTGTTTGAGATTGCTAGAGAGCTGCGCTGCCCGGTCTGTCAGGGGGAGTCGGCTGCCGAGTCCAATGCAGGCATCGCTGTGGAGATGCGCCGCATTATCGCCGAGCAGCTGGCCCAGGGCAGAACCGAGGCCGAGATTCGCCAGTTTTTTGTCGATCGCTACGGCGACTGGATTCTGTACCAGCCCCCGGTCAGGGGCCTAACGTTGTGGGTCTGGCTTTCGCCCCTGGTTGGGCTGGCCCTGCTGGGCATCGGTCTGTGGCGTTACCTGGCCAGGGTGAGGGCGCAGGCCCAGGCAACCGCCTCCGATGTCTCAGAGGAGGAGATCGCCCGCCTCGAGTCCGAGCTGAGCCAAACCCCCGAGCGCTAACATGATAATTGCGTACATCTTTCTTGCCGTTTCGTTGGTGCTGGCCCTGGCCTACGCACTTAGGCCCTTTTTTCGCGAAGCACAGCCCTTCCCCGAAAGCCCTCGCCCCGATGAACTGCGGGCCGAGCTGGAAGTGCTCAAAGCCCAGGCCAAAGAAGCTGAGGGGGACGAGCGCAAACGCCTACTCGCCCAAGCGGTGCGCATCGAGCGACAACTGGCCGAGTTGGGCCACGAACACCCGCTTCCACGCCGTCTGAGTCCCGTCACCGTGGGCGCCGTGGTCCTGAGCCTGGTGGCTCTGGGGGCAGGCTTATGGGCCTACACGGTGCCCCGGCTGCCCGGCGAGACCATCATTACCAGTCGCAACGAAGCCCGTGAACTGGGCAGCCTTCAGCGACAGGCCGAGCAAAGCGGCCAAGCCGCGGACTGGCTGGCCTACGCTAACAAAGCCTACGACCTGCAGGACTTTGAGCGGGCGGTGCGAGGCTACCTGAAGGTGATTGAGCTCGAGCCGCGCAACCCCAGTGCCGTACGGCGCATCGGAATTCTTCTCTTTATGAGCGGACGGCCCGAGGAAGGGGCACAGGCCCTCGAGCTTGCGGTACAGGCCGAACCCGAGGTCGCCGAGGGCTGGTTGTTTCTGGGCAACGCCTACTTTCAACTGGGCCGTCCCGCCCAGGCCATCGTAGCCTGGGAGGGCTACCTGAAAGCCGGTGGAGAGGCCAGGGAACGTGTACTCAACCTAATCCGGACCGCCCGAGACCAGCTTGGTGCCTCCTCCAAGGGGCAGCAGGTCTACCTGGGCAAGTGTGCGGCCTGCCATGGTGCCCAAGCCCAGGGAGGTTCTGGCCCTCGTTTACAAGGCAATCCCATCAGCAAAGTACCGGAGGCGGTCAGGGAGATCGTCCTGAAAGGTCGGGGTCAGATGCCTGCCCAGCAGCTCAGCCTCGAGGAGCTGGACGCGCTACTGCAGTACCTTGGTGGTCTATGAGGGAACCTAGCCCGCCTGGTTTGCGCAGACTCAACCGCCGGGACCTGTTGTGGGTGGTTCCCAGCGCCATTACCGCTGGTTTTTTTGGCTGGTTGGCGTGGCGCACCTACGTAATTCATTTCACCAAAACCCAAGTTGCCGAGCCAGTCTGGCGCGACGGCCCCCGTCTAAAGGCTGCTGCACTGAGCGAGCTGGACGCACCCTGGAGGTTCCGCTACTTCGAGTATGCATACAACGGGAGTCCCCTTCAGGCCGTAGTTTTCCGTCTTTCCAACCCCGTAACGGGCGGCCTCTCGATCAACGATGCCCACTTCCTGGCCCTGTCGCGCATCTGTACCCATCACGGCTGTGTGGTCAACTATGTGGACAATCCCGAGCTGGGCTCCATAGCCTACAACTACCGCACCGACCACCCCTTCATGGGCTGTCCTTGCCATTTTGGTGCTTTCGAGCCATTGCAAGGCGGAAAGGCCGTCTATGGGCCGCCGCGCTTTCCCTTGCCACGGCTACGGCTCGAGGAAGAAAACGGAGTCCTTTACGCGACCGGCTATGAGACCCCTTTTCGCCCTTTGGAGCAGGGTTAGCAGGTGTGGTTTTTTCTTGCAGTTCCCCATCCCTACATCATCGAGATCTTGCACGTGAATGCCCGCACGCCCAGTTGGGCGGGTTGCCGATAAGGTTGCTGGCGAGTGGTTTTGGGAATCGCTTCCACCAGCGATAAACTATGGCTTGATGAGCGAGGATCGGCTGTTTGAACAGCTCAAGCGTGAAGTGGATCTGCTGGGGAGGGCGCTAGGTAAGGCCATCCGGACGCTTTCCGGCCAGCGTTTCTTTGAACTCGAAGAGCAGGTGCGCGAACTAACCAAAGCCCTGCGGCTGAGCTATTCCGAGGCCGCCCATCGGCAGCTTTTGGGAATCGTGGGTGCCCTATCGCTGACCGAGGCCGAAAACATGATCCGGGCCTTCTCGACGTATTTTCATCTGGTCAATCTGGCCGAGGAGCGCCAGCGGGTACGGGTTAACCGTGAACGGGAAAAACGCAGCACGCTGAACTCTCCTCGCGGCGAATCATTTCTGGCGCTGGTGGGGCAACTCAAGGCCCAGGGCCTGAACTACGAGCAGACTGTAGGCCTGCTTTCCCAGCTGCGGCTGCACCTGACCTTTACGGCTCACCCCACAGAGACCCGCCGCCGTACCCAGCGCTACCACATCGGCGAAATAGAAAAACTGCTCGAGCGGGGCGACGATACCGCCATAGAGCCCAGGGTAGCCTTGCTGTGGGGCACCTATGAGCTCCGCAAATCCCGGCCTACCGTGGAGGACGAGGTGAAAGGAGGTCTGTTCTACACCACCTACACCCTGTGGCAGGCTATACCCCGGCTGGTCGATGGGTTGGAGCAAGCGGTGGAGGCGCATTATGGCAAGCGCCCCGACCTTTCGCCCCCACTGGTATTTCGCAGCTGGATTGGTGGGGACCGGGATGGCAACCCCAATGTGCTGCCGAGCGTGACCGGTTGGGCCCAAAGCTATGCTCGCGAAACTGCCATTCGCAAGTTTGTGGAAGATGTAGACAGCCTGATCCGCGATCTTTCCTTAGCCGAAGACCGGGTCACGATTGGCCGTGATATGCGGCTTGCCCTGGAAGACCAGGCCCGGCACCTACAACTACCCGAACGCTTTCAGGGCGAACCCTACCGGCAGTTTGCCATGGGGCTGCGCTACAAGCTGCGTTCCTTGCTGGGTGAGCAGCCAGGCCCCGGCTACAGCGGGACTCGCGAATTCATCGCAGATTTGCAAAAGGCCGAGCGCAGCCTCCACCAGCTGGGCTTGGGCGAGATTTCCAGGGCCACCGTGCGTCCATTGCGCCTCAATGCCGAGGCTTTTGGCCTGGAGCTGGTTAGCCTGGACCTGCGCGAGGAATCCCACGCCCTAACGGACGCCGTGGCTGAGTTGTTCAGAATAGCGGGCGTCCACGAGCATTATGGCGCCCTAGACCCCCTGCAAAGGGAGGTGCTCCTGACCCAGGAACTGAACACGGCCCGCCCTCTGGCTCCGGTAGGCTACCGTCCCCAGACCAGGCCCTTGCAAACCGCCCTCGAGGCCCTGCGCCAGTGGCGGGCCCGCGGAGCGCACGTGGTCTCGATGACCCACCACGCCAGCGACCTGCTGGAGGTCGTGTTGCTGGCCCGGGAGGTGGGGCTGTACCGTCCGGGGCGGGCCTTGCCTTTTGATGTGGTGCCGCTCTTTGAAACCCTGGACGACCTGCAGCGCGCACCCGAGGTGGTTGCCCGGCTGCTGGACAACCCGGTCTTCAAGGCCCATGTGCAGGGGCGGGGGGGTCTCGAGGTCATGATCGGTTACTCCGACTCCAACAAGGACGCTGGATTTCTGGCAGCCAACTGGGCGCTCTATCAGGCCCAGGAAGCCATTACCGCCACTGCGAAGAACCGGGGCGTACAGGTCTACTACTTCCACGGGCGCGGTACTTCCACGGCCCGTGGCGGCGGCACCGCTGGCCGGGCCATCGCCAGTCTGCCGCCCGGCACGGTGGGCAGCCGGATGCGCCTGACCGAGCAGGGTGAGGCCCTGGCCGACCGCTACGCCCATCCCGAACTGGCCTACCGAAACCTCGAGCAGATGCTCTACCACATGGCCCTGGCTTCGGCCCGCGACCTGTATGGCCAAGCCGAACCCCTGCGGACTGAGTGGCGCGAGGCCATCGAACGCGCTGCCCAACGCTCCACCGAGGCCTACCGCGAGCTGCTCTTTCGGCCTGGTTTCTTTGAGTTTTACGAACAGCTCACCCCCATTCGCGAGATCGGCACGCTGAACATAGCCAGCCGTCCGGTATACCGCTCCGGGCGGGTGCGCGAAATTAAGGACCTGCGGGCCATCCCGTGGGTTATGTCCTGGACCCAGGTTAGGCTGCTGATTCCCGGCTGGTATGGACTGGCCGAGGGCCTGGAGGAAATTCCGCTGCCCCTTCGCCAGGAGATGTTTGCACAATGGCCCTTCTTTGCTACCACCCTCGATAGTGCAGCCATCGCCCTAGCCAAGGCCGACCTGCGCATCGCCCGCGAGTATCTGCGCCTGGTCCAACCCGAGCTGGCCGAGCGTTTCTTTCCCGGCATTGCCGAGGCCTTCGAGAAAACCAGGCTCATTCTAGAGCAAACCTTCCAGAACACGCTGCTCTTCAATCACCCGGTGCTGGCCCGACAGACCGAGCTGCGCAACCCCTACGTCGATCCCATCTCGCAGGTACAGGTCGAACTGCTCGAGCGCTACCGCCGCACCCCTCCCGAGGCCCCCGAGCGCACGGGTTTGGAACGCGCATTGATGCTCTCGCTGCTGGGTATTGCCGCAGGACTGCGCAACGCGGGCTAGCCCAACGGGCGCCACCTCAACGTCAGGTGGACAACTCCGGTCGGGTGGGTCCGCCACCATTCGGTGCCGAACTAACCGAGTCTGGCAAAGTCGGTCGGGGAAGCCCTGACCGAGGTGCTCGGCCCAAGGAGCCGGTAGACCCGGCTGCCTATGCCCAGGCCCGCTGTACCAGCTCGAACAGACCCCTGTCGCTGCCCCTGGCCCCCACAAGCTGGACCCCGATGGGCTTTTGACCCGGCTGTGCTGCCGGGACCGTAACCACCGGGGCACCCAGTACACTGGCGTAGCAGGTCAGGCTAAGGGTGCGCCAGCGGAACTCGAGGGCCTGCTCGGTGTCCTGCAGGTCGGCCAGCAAGGGGGCCGAGCTGGGGGTAGCGGGCAGCAAGACCAGCACACCGGGCTCGAGCCAGGCCCCCATCTGGCTTTTGAGCCGTACCTGCTCGCTCAGGGCCCGCCCGATCTCGGCGGGGGTCAGCCGCGAGGCCATCTCCAGGAGCCGCCGCACATCCGACCCCAGCCGGGGCTGCTTTTCCTCGAGCCACCGCTGGTGGAAACCCCAGGCCTGAGCCCCTTGCAAAACCCGCTGGACCTCCCGGGCCTCCGGCAACAGGCCCAGCCAGCGTTCCTCAACCCTGAGGCCCAAAGACTCGAGCTTCCCGGCTACCTGCAGTGTGGCAGCCTGGGCCTCTGGGGCACAAAGCTCGAGGGCATCCCGCAGGAGGACCACCCGGTCAAAGCGAACCGCGGGCAGGGCCTCCCCCAGCAAGACTCCAGCAAAGCGCACCATCTCTTCCGGTGACGCAGCCAGCAACCCCACCGTGTCGTAGCTGGGGGCCAGGGGAACCACCCCGCTCGTAGGAATCAGACCGTGGGTGGGCCGGTAGGCATAGGTGCCGCAAAGCGAGGCCGGAATCCGCACCGAGCCGCCGGTATCGCTTCCCAGGGCCACCGGCACCAGACCCGCCGCCACAGCCACCGCCGAACCCGAGGAAGAGCCCCCGGGAATTGCGCCGGCCACCCTGGGGTTGCGCGGCGTGCCGAAGTGGGGGTTGATGCCGGTCATGCCATAAGCCAGCTCATGGGTATGGGTCTTGGCCACCAGCTTTGCGCCGGCCCTCTTGAGGGCAGCAATGGCCCAGGCATCCTGGGTCGGCAGGCCCCAGCGTTCGGCGAAGTCGGGGTTACCGGCCGCAGTGGGTAACCCGGCCACATCGAACAAATCCTTGGCTGCAAAAGCAGTTCCGGCAAGGGGACCAGCGGCCGGAGCATCCGCCTCCTCGAGCCAGGTAACCACCGCACCGTAGACATCCGGCAAAGGTTCCACCCCGCCATCTTAGCGTCCCTTGCGCTATGGTAGTGGGGTATGGTCGTGGTGCATAGCCGCACGGTAACTTTTTATCCACCCAAAAACGCCCGGTATCTGGTCGGCGACTTCACCGACTGGGAACGCAGGCCAATCCCCATCCAGCAGCCCCTGAGCCTCGAGTTTCCCCCTGGGGCCTACCTCGAGTACGCCTTCCTGGACGCCGAGGGCCAGCCCTTCCCCGACCCCGACAACCCCCACAAGGCCCAGAACCCCTGGTGGACCTACCCCAGAGCCATCGAGCTGCCCGGCTTTCACTACACCGCCCCCCACCAACCCTCCCGCGCGGTGGAGGTGCACCGGCACCGGCTGGACTCGAGGGTCTTCGGCAGCACCCGCCGCTACTACGTCTACAACCCTACCGAGCCAGCCCAGGCCACCCTCTTCGTCCACGATGGCGTGGCCTATTACCGCACCGCCAAGCTGGCCGAGGTGGCCCAGGGGTTGCTCGAGCTCGGCCAGATTCGGCCCGTGCGAATCGTGTTCATCGAGCCCGAAGACCGTCGCAGTGAGTACTGGTTCAATACCTTATACGAACAACACCTGATGAACGAGGTTATGCCCGCCGTGGAGGCCCACTACGGCCCCACCGCCGAACAAGGGCTGATGGGTGCCAGCCTGGGCGGGCTGGTCTCGGCCTGGCTGGCCCTGCGCCATCCGGAGGTCTTCCCGAAAGTCGCCACCCAGTCGGCCTGCCTGACGGCCTCGCCCGAAGGAGGCAACTCCTTTACCGACCCCGAGTGGCTCACCGAGCAGTACTGGGCCGCCGAGGCCTTGCCCTTGCGCTTCTACTGCGAGACCGGTCAGATCGAGTGGCTGCTGGCCCCCAACCGCCGCTTTGCTGCCATGTTGGCCGACAAGGGTTACCGCCACGCCTACCTCGAGCGCCCCTCCGGCCACAACTGGATGACCTGGCGGCAGGGGCTGGCCCCGGCGCTGATGTATCTATTCGCAGCTTGAAGCCAGATGATAGGCTTAGGCTTATGGAGTTCGGTTCGGCTTTTGCAGCCATTCTGATTATCGTTGCGCTCGAGGCTGTTTTATCGGTAGACAACGCTATGGTCCTGGCCGTGATGGTACGGCCCTTGCCGGAGCACCTGCGCTCCAGGGCCCTGCTGTACGGCATCATAGGGGCTTACGTCCTGCGCGGGCTGGCCCTGCTGTTTGCCACGGTCATCATCCAGATCTGGTGGATCCAGCTTTTGGGCGGCTTGTACCTGGTCTACCTAGCGGTCAACCACATCTTCCGCCGCCCGCCGCACAACGATACAGGAGCCATCAAGGCCAAGCAGGCGGTTGCGGCCAGTTTCTGGCGCACCGTAGCCATGATCAATGTGGTCGACCTGGCGTTTGCGGTGGACTCGGTACTGGTGGTCATCGCCTTCAGCCGGGAGTTCTGGGTGATTTTTGCCGGCGTAGCCATTGGTATTTTGCTGATCCGGCTGGCGGCAGGCATCATGGTGACCATCATCGAACGCTACCCCCGGCTCGAGACCGTAGCCTACGCGGTGGTGGGCTGGGCCGGGCTCAAGCTGATGCTGGAAGGCTGGGGACACGGCAGCGAGGTCTGGCTACACCGCCCCGAGCTGGCCTTGCACCTGCCCCAGGCGTTTTTCCTCAGCGTGACCTTTGCCATTGTGGTGCTCGGCAGCCTGTGGGCCTTCCGCCGCACCCCGGTGAAGGGCCAGGGCTCGTGAGCAGCCATGCCCAAAGACTGGGATATACACTACCTTGCCCAGCCCCCCCTTACCCAGCCGGCCCTGGTGGTGGCCGCCTATGCCCACCGGCTGCCTCCGGGGCCGGTGCTGGATCTGGC
>OGCI01001409.1_pt1 | contig 20191 bp, 20 predicted proteins | sample 1570021 | NCBI WGS metagenome assembly OGCI01 (sample SAMN06264664, study PRJEB24512) | hot springs metagenome | isolation source: Hot spring water | place: South Africa: Tshipise | collected 2015-06-21 | reverse complement strand
AATCTCCTTCCACTACCGTAAGCCGCAGGGGATTGCTTCGCCTGCCTTTGGGGCAGGCTCGCAATGACACCACTCTCTGGAGGGCGAGGCTCCTGCCGAGCCGTTCTGTGTCATTGCGAGGAGCGAAGCGACGAAGCAATCCCCCTCGCCTTTTATGTCATTGCGAGGAGCGCAGCGACGAAGCAATCTCCTTTGCCTCTTGTGTCATTGCGAGGAGCGAAGCGACGAAGCAATCTCCTTCACTTCCCATGATGCGCAGGGGATTGCTTCGCCTGCCCTTGGGGCAGGCTCGCAATGACACCAGTCTCTGGAGGGCGAGGCTCCTGCCGAGCCGTTCTGTGTCATCGCAGGGAGCGAAGCGACGAAGCAATCCCGTTCGCCTCTTGTGTCATTGCGAGGAGCGAAGCGACGAAGCAATCTCCTTCGCGTGCAGGGGGGATTCTGGCTTTAAATCACTTTCTCAGCCGTACTACTGAGCCTTCTCGCCCGGCGCCTGCACGATCACCGGACCGACCCCCTGGCATTGCTTATGAGAGCCGTCGCAGAAGGGAAACTTCGCCGATTTGAAGCAGCGGCACAGCGCCACTCGCTCGCCTGGTTCCAGCTCCACCACCGTGCGCGGGCGCCCGTCGATCTCTTCAGTCTGATGCTTTGCCATAATTGCGCTCCTTCGAATATGCCGTGGTTGTGCGGTACTCTTTTACGCGGAGCGCAGACAGGGTTCCTGCCTTCAGCGGTTGCGCTGGAAGGGACGGATATGATATACTTAAATCGGTAGGTAGATGGAGCCATGATCTTCTAGGGCGGCATAGGGGGTAGGAATAATCTCGGAAGAGAGTGGGCAGGCTCGCCCACTCTTTTTCTTACCCTGAGAAGAGGGAACAGAGGACGGCTATGAACGGTGAATTTATCGAGATACTGCGAGCGCTGGAGCGTGAAAGGGACATCCCGCTGGCGGTGCTGTGGGAAGCGCTGGAGACCGCGCTGACCAACGCCTACAAGAAGCACTGCGGCATTCAGGGGGATGTGCGGCTCCGCCTCGATTCGAGCAAGGCAGGCGTCCGGCTTTTCTGCGAGCGAGCTGTCGTCGAGGAGGTGGAGAACCCGCATACGCAGATCAGTGTGGAGGAGGCGCGCCGCTACAAGCCCGATGCGGAGCCGGGAGACACGGTATCGGTGCCGGTGGACCTCGAGGATTTCGGACGTATCGCGGCGCAGACCGCCAAACAGGTGATTGTTCAGCGTATTCGGGAAGCCGAGCGCGAGCAGGTCTATCAGGAGTTTCAGGAGCGCGTCGGGGAGATACTGTCGGGTTTTGTGCAGCGACGCGAGGGACCGAACGTGATCATCGATCTGGATAAGGCAGAGGCGATGCTCCCGCCGGAAGAGCAGGTACCCAACGAGCCGTATCGACCGCGCGATCGCCTCAGGGTGTATCTCCTGCGGGTCGAGCGCACCACTCGGGCGCCGCGTATCATCGTGTCCCGCAGTCATCCCAGTTTGATCCGGCGGTTGTTCGAGCTCGAGGTGCCGGAGGTACGCGAGGGCAATGTGATTATCAAGGCGGTGGCACGCGAGCCGGGCGCTCGCTCCAAAATCGCGGTATGGGCAAAGGAATCAAACATCGACCCGGTGGGCAGCTGTGTGGGGCTGCGCGGCACGCGGGTGCAGGCGGTGGTCAACGAGCTGTATGATGAGAAGATAGATATTATTCGCTGGTATCCGGACCCAGCGCAGTTCGTGGCGGAGGCGCTCAGCCCGGCGAAGGTGTCGCAGGTTCAGCTGAACGAGTCGGATAAGAGTGCGCTGGTGATTGTTCCCGACGACCAGCTATCGCTGGCGATTGGCAAGGCAGGACAGAATGTGCGGCTGGCAGCACGACTGACCGGCTGGAAGATCGATATTCGCAGTGAATCGCAGCTAGCGAAAGACGTGCTTTCCACAGATGAACAGGAAAAGGAGCGCGCATCCTGAGAACAGCGGTTCTGGAGTTGGCTATGCCTGCACGCAAACATACGCCGATACGCACCTGCGTGGCGTGTCGAACCGCAGCGCCCAAAAGGGGTTTGATACGGATTGTGCGTATGCCGACGGGTGCGGTAGAGGTGGACGACACAGGTAAGAAGGCAGGGCGCGGGGCGTACCTGTGCCGAAGCGTTTCGTGTGTTCAGACAGCGCTGAAGGCAAAGAAGCTGGAAAGAGCGTTGAAGGTGGCTCTGCCAGCGGATACCGCTCAGGAGCTATTGCGGTTGGCGGTGCAGGCAGATGAAGAGGAGGTGACTCGCCAGTGAATCGGATTCGTGTGGGTGATTTGGCAAAAGACCTTCAGATGAGCGTATCGGAGCTCATCAGCACGCTGGTAGAGCTGGGGGTGGAGGTTGAGAACGCGGAGAGCCTGATAGACATCTCCACCGCGCAGGCGGTGCGTGCCGTGCTCGACAAGGGGCACCCCGAGGTGGAGTTACCGCCCCTCATGACCGTGCGCGAGCTGGCTCAAACGCTGGAGGTGCCGCCGACGCAGATACAGCAGAAGCTGATGAAGGTGGGGATACTCGCCGGGCTGAACCAGCAGCTCACCGCCGACCAGATCGAGCGAGTCGCCTACGAACTGGGCTACAGTGTCCGCTGGACGGAAGCGAAGGAGCCGGAGGTGCCGGAGAGTGCCCGTCCGCGCACCGTGTCCACAGGTGGTCCTCAACCTCGTCCGCCAGTGGTGACCATACTGGGGCATGTAGACCATGGCAAGACCACCCTGCTGGACGCCATCCGCCGCACCAACGTGGCAGAGGGCGAGTTCGGCGGTATCACGCAGCACATCGGTGCGTATCAGGTGGAAGTGGAGCACGCAGGCGAGAAGGCGAAGATCACCTTTCTGGACACCCCTGGTCACGAGGCGTTTACCGCGATGCGTGCACGTGGGGCGCAGGTCACCGACATCGCGGTGCTGGTGGTAGCGGCGGACGACGGGGTGATGCCCCAGACCGTGGAGGCGCTCAACCATGCCAAAGCGGCGAACGTGCCTGTCATCGTTGCCATCAACAAGGTCGACAAACCCGAAGCGAACCCGGACCGTGTGAAGCAACAGTTGGCGGAGCTTGGTCTGCTTCCGGAGGAGTGGGGTGGCGATACCATCTTCGTGCCGGTATCGGCGAAACAGCGCACCGGATTGGGCGACCTGCTGGAGTCGATCCTGCTGGTGGCGGAGGTGCAGGAGCTGAAAGCCGACCCCAACGCCCCAACGAAGGGGGTGGTGATCGAGTCCAAGCTGGACAGAGGTCGTGGAACCGTCGCCACGATTATCGTCGAGCAGGGCACGTTCAAACAGGGCGATGCGGTGGTAGCCGGAGAGGCATACGGACGCATCAAGGCGCTTCTGGACGACAAGGGTAACCGCGTGCCGAAGGCGACGCCTGCCATGCCGGTGGAGGTCATTGGACTGTCGGCAGTGCCCGATGCCGGCGAGAAGATGGAGGTGGTGAAGGACGAGCGCACCGCCCGGCAGATTGCGATGGAGCGCGAGCAGCGTCATCGGCAGGAGAAGCTGGCTAGTCAGCGCGCCCGCGTGACCATGAAAGATCTCAGCAGGCTGATCAGGGAAGGCGAGATCAAGGAGCTGCTGGTAGTGCTGAAGGCAGACGTGCATGGGTCGGTGGAGGCGGTGCGCAGTTCGCTGGAGCGGCTGGAACATCCCGAAGTGCGCCTGCGGGTGCTTCACGCGGCGGTGGGCAACATCACCGAGTCGGACATTATGCTGGCGTCGGCTTCGAATGCGCTGGTAATCGGTTTCAACGTGCGCGTGGAGCCCGAAGCGCAGCGTGCCGCCGAGCAGGAGCGCGTGGAGGTACGCGCCTACCGCATCATCTACGAGCTCGTGGAAGACATGAAGGCGGCGATGCTGGGTATGCTGCAGCCGGTGCTGGAAGAGTTCCTGCTGGGCAAGGCAGAGGTGCGCGCTGTGTTCAGCCTGCCGCGCGGCACGGTCGCCGGGTGCTACGTGACCGAGGGGAAGATCGTGCGCAATGCGGAGGCACGCATCTGGCGCAAGAAGGACGTGCTCCACACCGGCAAGGTCGTCTCGCTGCGCCACCTGAAAGAGGACGTGAGAGACATCGCTCAGGGCTACGAGTGCGGCATAATGGTGGAGGGCTTCTCGAGCTATGAGGAGGGCGACATCATCGAGTGCTTCGAGAAGCGTGAGGTCTCTCGCGCCGGGCATACCATCGTCCAGCGCAGCACGACAGCAGTCTCCTGATAGATGGGTTCAGCGCAGGCAGGCGCACCGAACCCCGGCACGACATTACCGGTAGAGCAGGTGCACGGATGGTTGTCGGCGTACTCACGGTAGAGTTGCATCTATACGAGGCAACCTCTCTGAAAGAAAAGCGCCATGTGGTGCGCAGCACTCTCGATACCCTGCGCAACAAGTTCAATCTCTCTGCTGCCGAGGTGGACCATCTGGACGAGTGGCACCAGGCAACGCTGGGCTTTTCCTGCGTCGGTAACGACAAACAGCATGTGAACAGCGTACTGAACAAGGCTCTGGACTTTCTTTACGCCGACCCGCGAATTGAGGTCGTGCAGGTGAATATGGAGTTGTGGTGACAATGAGCAGCAACAGAGTGTCCAAGATAGAAAGCCTGCTGGTCAGCGAGATCAGCGACATCGTGCGAAACGAACTGAAGGACCCGCGCCTCGACGGGGTGACCATCACCCAGGCAAGAGTATCCCGCGACCTGAGCCATGCGAAAGTGTATGTCAGCGCACTGGGCGGCGTCGCGGCGCGAGATCGAGCACTGGAGGTACTGCGGAACCTCGCCGGGCGCATTCGAGGCGAGTTCGGGCGCCGTGCGCGTCTGCGTGTCGTACCGGAGATACAGTTCGAAGCCGATGAAGGCATCGAGGCTGGAATGCGGGTACACGAACTACTGCGTCAACTGGAACAACCATGATCCGGCGTCAACTGCAAGAAGCCAGTCGGCTGCTGAGGGAGGCGAAGAGTGTGGTTCTGGCATCGCACCTGAACCCCGACGGCGATACGCTGGGGTGTGTGCTGGCTCTGCAGGCGGCGCTGGAGGGTCTGGGCAAGCGCGTGGTGACGCTGAGCAGTGACGGCGTGCCCGAAATCTATCGCTTCCTGCCCGGCTCGGTGAAGGTGCTGAGCTGCACGGAACAGCGCGGTTTCGACGTCGCGGTGGTGTGCGATACCGGTATGCCTGAGCGCATCGGGAAAGCCAGAGATGCTGTCTTCTCGGCGAGGGTGGTTATCGACATCGACCACCACGTCACGGAAGGCGCGTTCGGGGATGTGCGCATCCAGCAACCGAAGGCAGCCGCCACAGCCGAAATCGTCTACCGTCTCTTTAAGGTGATGGATGTGCCCATCACCCCCGCCATCGCTACGTGCCTGCTGACGGGCATCATCACCGACACGGGGCTTTACCGCTACATGAATGTTTCCCCCGCTACCTTTCGGCTCAGCGCCACGCTGATGGAGGCAGGGGCGTCACCCTCTGAGATCGCTGAAGAGGTGTTCGAGAGCCGCTCGTTTGCCAGCGTGAAACTGCTGGGACGCGCCATAGAACACATCCAGAGCGAGGATGGCGGTCGGCTGGTCTGGTCGTACATCAGCTACAATGACTTTCAGGAGCTCTGTGCTACCGACGAAGACACCGAGGGCATCATCACGCAGTTGCGGGCGGTGCGAGGCAGTGTGGTGCTTGCCCTGCTGAGAGAGGTGAAACCCGGGCGGGTGCGGGTGAGCGTGCGCAGTCGGGACGAGCGCATCGACATGGCAAGGCTGGCAGAGAAGTTCGGCGGAGGCGGTCACCGTCTGGCAGCGGGCTTCTGGGTGGAAGGTGGCATCGAGGAGGCGAAGCAACAGGTGATCGAGGCGTTGCGAGAATGGATGCATTGCTCAACCTCTACAAGCCAGCGGGCATAACCTCGCGCGCGGCGCTGGACGCCGTACGGCGCCTGCTGGGCGTACGTCGAGCCGGGCATACCGGCACGCTGGACCCTGGTGCGGAAGGGGTGCTGCTCATCTGTCTGGGCAAAGCCACTCGCCTGAACGAGTTCCTGCAGGTGCTGCCAAAGACCTACCGCGCCACCATGGTGCTGGGCGTGCAGACCAGCACACAGGACTCGGAAGGAGAGACCACCGCGACGACGGATGCCAGCGCGGTGACCCGTGAGATGCTGGAGGCGATCCTGCCGCGCTTTACGGGGGAAATCGAGCAGGTTCCTCCCATGCACTCCGCCGTACACCATGAGGGGAAGCGGCTGTATGCGCTCGCTCGTGAGGGCAAAGTGGTGCCGCGGCAGGCGCGCAAGGTCATTGTGCATCGGTTGCAACTGCTCGGTTTCACGCCGGGCGAACATGCGCAGGCGGACATCGAGGTGGAGTGTTCTTCGGGAACCTACATTCGCACGCTTTGCGCCGACCTCGGCAATGCGCTGGGAGCTGGTGGGCACATGCATCGGCTGGTGCGCACCGCCATCGGTCCATACCATGCGGAGGAGGCGGTGACCCTGCAACAGCTGGAAGCGGGCGACGCCGACCATCACCTGATCCCGATGGCGCGGGTCATGCAGGACATTCTGCCCATCTGGATGCCGCACCCGCGCGTGCTGAGGCTGTTCCGCATGGGCAGGTTCGTGAAACCGAAGCCGTTCCCACCTGTTGCTCTGCCTGAGGGCAAACCGCCCTATATCGCGGTGCTTGACCCGGAAGGCGAGCTGTTCGCCGTTGCCGTGGTGCGCCGGGATGAGGTGTGGCCCTACAAGGTGTTCGGGGAGCATGTCGCCTACCGCCCACACAGCATCGAGGAGGACCTGGGGTGAGCGGCTCGCGCCCGTTGAGCCTGCGTGCCAGCGTGGTGACCATCGGCTCGTTTGACGGCGTGCATCGAGGACATCAGGCGATCATCGGGCTTGCCCTGCAGCGCGCTGCAGAGCTTGGCATCCCCGCGGTGGCAGTGACTTTTGACCGCCACCCTCAGGAGACCATCCAGCCCCAGCAGTCACCGCCCTACCTGACCACCCTGACCACCCGCCTGCGGCTGTTACTCTCAACCGGCTTGCAGGATGTGCTTCTACTGCGCTTTGGCCCCGCATTCGCCTCGTGGACGCCCGACGAGTTCCTGCAGAAGGTGTTGGGCGGGATGTTGAACGCCCGGCACATTGTGGTGGGCAGGGACTTTCGGTTCGGGCATGACCGGCAGGGAAGTGTGGCGTATCTGCAGGAGGTGCAGGGTCGCTTCGGTTTCAGCGTGGAGGCGGTTCCCGATGTGCTGTACCGCGGCGAGCGCATCAGCAGCAGCCGCATTCGTCAGGCGCTGCAGGATGGCGAGGTGGAGCAGGCATCCGCCATGCTGGGTAGAGCGTATGTACTGGAGGGAGTGGTGGCGCGGGGACAGCGGCTGGGACGGAAGATGGGCTATCCCACCGTAAACCTCAGTCTGCTGACCCGTCAGGTTCTGCCGCGCGACGGCGTCTATGCGGGCAGGTTGTTGCATCCGCAGACGGGAGCGGTGTACACGGCAGCTATCAGCGTCGGCGTCCGCCCCACCGTAGACGGCAAAACGCGCACCATCGAGGCGTATCTGCTGGACTTTTCGGGCAGTCTATATGGGGCGGAGGTGCATCTCGCCTTTTTCTATCGGCTGCGGGACGAGCTGCGCTTTGATTCGCTGCAGTCGCTGAAGGCACAGATGGCGCAGGACGTCGAGCAAGTCGCCATGCGTATGGCGCAAACAGGAGCGGTTGAACATGAGAAGCAGGGTTCTTTTGTGGGCAGTGGTCATGCTTTTGCTGGCGGTCGCCAGCTGGGGACAGGCACAGAGCACACCCAGCAGTCCGCCGAAGCTTTCCGAGAAGGATAAAAGGGTCATCGCGCTATTTGAGCAGGCGCTGTCTCTGCAGCGGGCAGGCAAAGCGAAGGAAGCCATCGCGACGTATCAGGAGCTGCTGAAGGTTCAACCCAACACGCCGATGGCGCGTTTCAACCTCGGCGAGCTGTACCTGTCGCAGGGTGATGCCCGATCGGCAGAGGTGCAGTTTCGCGAGGTGGTGAAGGCGATGCCCCAGGTGCCAGAGGGCTACCTGCGACTGGCGACGGCGCTGGCTCAGCAGAAGAAGTGGAGCGAAGCCACCCAGATGGCGCAGAAGGGCGTGCAGATGGCTCCTAAAAGCGCCGAAGCCCATTTTGTGATGGGGGTGGTGTACCTGTCACAGAGGCGCTACGCGGAGGCGGAAAAGAGCCTGCTTCGCAGCACCCAGCTGAACCCCAAAGCCATCAACGCGCAGTTCAACCTTGCCTACGTGTACCTGCAGATGCGACAGCCGCGCAAAGCGATACCCATCCTGAAGAAGCTCACAGAGCAGGAGCCGAAGAACACCGGCGCATGGGCTGGACTGGGTATGGCATCGGAAGCGGCGGGCGAGCTGGCGCAGGCGCGAGATGCCTACCGGCGCGCGCTGGCTCTGGAGCCGCAGAACGAGGAGCTGAGTTTGAGGCTGGCGATGGTGCTGGGTCGGATGAACCAGCACCGGGAGTCGCTCAGTCTGCTGGAGGGTCTGGCGAAGAAGCACCCGAACGACGTGGGTTTGTGGTTCGCTATCGGACAGGCGCACTTCAACATGCAGCAGCATCGCGAGGCGGAGATTGCCTTCCGCAGAGTGCTTCAGTCGCAGCCGAGAAACGTGGCGGCGCAGGCGAACCTGGCGCTGTGCTTGCTCAACCAGAACCAGCTGGACAACGCGCGTCGCGAATACGAGAAGCTGCGGCAGCTTCAGCCACAGGACAGGAACGCGGTGATGGGTCTGGCGTACATTGCGGAGACTCAGGGGCGGTGGGATGACGCGCTGAAGGAGTACGAGCAGTGGCAGAAGTGGGAGCCGAACAATCCAGAGCCTCTGTTGCGAAGCGCGCGGGTGTGGATACAGCGAGACAAGCTTCCGCAGGCGATCAGCGTGCTGGAGCGAGCCGAGCGGCAGTTTCCCAGCAACGTGGGCGTGCTGATGCAGGTGGCGGACACGCTGGCGCAGGCGAATCAGCCAGAACAGGCGCTGAAGCGCTACGAGCGCATCCTGAAGCTTGACCCTAAGCACCTCGGCGCGCTGAACGGGGCAGGGCTGATGTGCACCCGCTTAAAGCGCACGAAGGAGGCGCTCGGTTACTACCGGCAGGTACTGGAGATTCAGCCGAACAACTCGCAGGTACTGTTCTCTATCGCCGACCTCTACGAGCAGGACAAGGACTACGCCGGTCTGGCTGAGGAGATGCGCCGGGTGGTGGGCAAGTATCCGAAGAATGTGGTGGCGTGGTGGCGGCTTTCCATTGCACTGGAACGCCAGAACAAGATGGACGAGGCGTTGTCCGCACTCAGAGAGATCGAGAAACTCACTTCCAACGACATGTTCTATCTGGTGAACATTCCCCGCCTGCTGGAGACACAGGGCAAGATCGATGAGGCGGTAAAGGAATATCGCCGGCTGATCGCCCGCCAGCCCAAAGAGCCGCGACTGTACGGAATGCTTGCCGCCCTGCTGAAAAAGCACAACCGTCGCGACGAAGTGCTGGCGCTGTACCAACAGGGGATAAGGGTGCTGCCCAAAGACACCTATCTGCGCACCCTGCTGGCGCGCAGTTACGAGGAGGAGGGGAAGTGGCAGGAGGCGCGACAGGTGTACGAGCAGATTCTTCAGGTGGCGCCCGCTGAACCGGGAGCCTATGGAGGGCTTCAGCGGGCTCTGGCGCAGATTCAGCAGGAGGAGCAGTTCCCGAACGTGGTGGTACCGCTCATCGAGCGCGACCCTTCGAACGAGGCGGCACTCCGTGCGCTGGCAGGCTTCTACCGCGACCGTGGCAAAGCGGCGGAGGGCGTGCCCGTGCTGTCAACACTCGCCCAGAAAGCGCCGAAGCAGAAGGCTATCTGGTCGGCACTGGCGCAGTTGCAGCAGGAAGCCGGGCAGGACGCGGAGGCGCTGAAGAGCTACGAGCAGGTACTGCAGATCGACGGCACAGATGTGCAGGCACTGCGTAGTATGGCGCAAATCCACGAGAAGCACAACGAGCCGCTGAAGGCGGCGACCATCTACGAACGCATCCTGGCGGGTTACCCGCAGGACATCTCGGTGCGCCTGCGGCTTGCCGGAATGTACGAGCAGGCAGGACAGAAGCAGAAGGCGATCGAGCACTACCGCGAGGTATTGAAGCGCGACGCCAGCAACACCATAGCAAAAGAGAGCCTGCAGAGGCTGGGAGCGGACTCTGCCGGAGGATAGCCCCTCCGGCGCCCGCGAGCGCCCCCCACATCGTTCACCGCGCGGCGACTCTGAGTTTGATAAAAAGACTCCGGGTACCCCTGAAAACGCTTGCAGTTCTATGGTTTTTGTAATATACTTTAGTCAATCATGGCACACCTGTAGAACATCTTCTTCCCAAGAAAGGGGGTTCGATCTCGATGTACCGCCTCTTCAAGGGCGCTTGCGGCGTACTTTGTGGGCTGTGGATGGCGCTGACGGTCGCCCCAGCTTTCGCCCAGATTAACTACTCGAGCTTCCCCTCTTCAGCTGGGCTGAATCTGGTCGGCACCGCGCAGGTAACCGCAAACCGGCTGCGCCTTACCGAAAACCGCATGAACCAGCAGGGCGCCGCATGGTATGCTACCAAACAGAACCTGACGCATGGTTTCTCCACCACCTTCCAGTTCCAGATGCACGGTCCGTCACCCGAGGATGGTCTTGGCTACGGACTCGGGTTCCATGTGCAGAACGTCTCGGGTACGCTGAACGTGAACGAAAAAGGCACCACAGGCACCCTGACCGTGAGTTTCGCCACTTTTTATCAGCTGCCTCAAGGGAACTTCCCCAACGTGGTGGCAGTTTACCTGAACGGCAACCTTGTGGCGGACACCAGCCTCTTCCCCAACACCATCAACATCAATGACCAGGCAGTTCATACCGCTCGAGTGGACTATGCGGGAGGATGGCTGACGGTATCGGTGGACGGCGAGACGGTTCTTGCCGTTGCTGTTGATCTGGCAGCTGGGGGCATTGTGGGTAGCGATGGCTCTGCCTGGGTGGGCTTTAGCGGGCGCACCGTGTTTGCCTATCAATACACCGATGTGCTGAGGTGGACACTGACGCCTTTCACCGCACCGGCTCGCGTGCTCATCGTGCTCGCTACCAACCCGTACGAGGGCGTGGAGGTGTCGGCACCTGCTGACCTCGTGAACACCGGCAACGGGGTCACGCCTTTTGCGAGAGTGTATCCGGCGGGATCAGCGGTAGCGCTGAATGCCGCAACCTATGCGCCCGACGGCAACGAGTTCGAGAAGTGGCAGGTGGATAATACGGACTACTCAGGGCACCCCGAGCTGCAGATGATGCTGAACAACAACCGCATCGTGAGGGCTGTGTATGAGTCGACCAAAGCGACCATCTGGGACACCGGTGCGCCGAAGACGGTCATTTCCGGCGGGTCCGAGGTATACCTCGGCTACATCTCCGGTAACTACTCGGCAACACTCCCCCAGCGATGGTCGGCAATCCCGTTCAGCATCCCTGCAGGCGGAGCGGTTCTCAGTCAGCTGGATGCCAGCTGGTTCGTGATGGATGGGTATCAGGGCTCCGTGGTGCGCTACATCATCTGGCGGCGAACCGGCTTGGCTAAACCGGAGGATGGCGACCAGGTAGCACAGGGGGTGCTCGGACCGTACTCTGCCGGAGTGGACGATCCGCGCATCCCGGGCGGGGAGAACTGGCTGCACCGCTACTCCGGTTTGAACATCTCCTTGCCTGCAGGCGACTACTACCTGACCATCTACTCGGATGGCATCGGCGCAGGCAATACCACCGGTTTCACCGCACTTGCCTGGCTGACCGGGGCAGACCTGCAGCCGGCGGCAGTGGAGCAGGACTTCATGTGGCGCTCCGCCAGATTCCCCACTCCCGGCTTCGAGGTGTTTGCGCCGACCGCCATTCAGCCCAAAGCTGGACAGGACCCGAAAGACCGCTGGAACTGCGCCTTCGTGCTGTACGGTAAGCTGTCTGTTATCCGAGGGCAGATCGGTCTGGGTGATTACAGCGGGGACGTGTCACTGGTGCCTGTCGCAGTGCGCCTGCGCAAGCAGGGCGGTGGAGAGGAACAGCGCACCATCCTGACCGACAGCTCCGGCAACTACTCGCTGTGGGTAGAGCCGGGAACCTACGAGGTCTCCTTCAAAGCCAGCCACTGGCTGCGTGTGAACCTGCCGCCTGTGAGTTTGGGACTGGCGCAAGAAACCACAGGGCACAACGTGACGCTGACCAACGGCGACATCGACGGAGACAACGAGGTGACGCTGTTCGACTTCGGTGCGCTGGTCTCCGCGTTCGGCGCGATACCCGGCGACGACAACTGGAACTCTGCAGCCGATCTGGACGGGGATGAAGAGGTCACTCTATTCGACTTCGGTATCCTCGTGCAGAACTTCGGCGCGATTGGCGACGAGTAAGGCTCATCGCCCACCCCTGTTCCCTCTCCCGATGCTTCGGGGGAGGGAACCTCTTTCATCTCCTCAAGGGCGCGGCTACCGTGCGCAGCAACACTTCCGCATCCTCGATGGTAATGACGCCGTTTGCTTCTCCGGGGGAGCAAGCCTGACCAGCATCTCATCTCCACGCGCCTCAGCGCCGAACGTGTCGCTGTGAGCGTGTTTCGATAATCCTTGCAAGTCATGAACTTGCACGCAGAAAGGCTGTTGGATTCCCCTCCAGACCCCTCTCCCGACCTCTCCCCGACGCAGGGAGAGACGCCGACCCCCGTTCCCTCGCAGGCAAGGGGCAGGGGGTGGGTTCCCGAAAGACAACCTCGGAGCTGTTGTTGAACACCCTTGTTCGCCGTTGACAGTCCATCAGCGCCGTGTTATATTCACAGCAGACAGGAGGTATCCCCATGCAAACCGCTTCTTCCATTCTGACGGAGTCCGCGCGGGGCATTGAGAACTACCGGAAAGGGGAGATGCTACTGCGGATCCGTCAGGCAAGCGGGTCGCCAGCGGGCAGACGCTATGCCTTCAACACGCATCTCCGCCGCGCACAACGCGCGCAGACGACGCTCGTGCTTTCCGACAAGGCGATACTTTGATTGAGTGGAGGAGATTGTGGGGTGAACGGAGACATCTGCGTTCCGCGACACTATATCTGTTATCGCGCGCGCAAGCCGTTGCGTATCGACGGCAAGCTGGACGATGAGGCGTGGCGCGATGCACCCTGGACAGAAGAGTTTGTGGACATCGAGGGCGATGCCAAACCGAAACCGCGCTTCCGCACCCGCGCTAAAATGCTGTGGGACGACCAGTACTTCTACATCGGCGCGGAGCTGGAGGAGCCGCACGTGTGGGCGACGCTCACCGAACACGACTCGGTGATATTTCAGGACAACGATTTCGAAGTGTTCATCGACCCCGACGGTGACAACCACAACTACTACGAGATCGAAATCAACGCGCTGAACACCGAATGGGACCTCCGCCTGCCGAAGCCGTACCGCGACGGCGGTCCCGCATTGAACGAGTGGGAGATACCGGGTCTGAAGACGGCGGTGTTCGTGGACGGTACGCTGAACGGCCCGCGCGATACCGACCGGGGCTGGAGCGTGGAGATGGCGATACCGTGGAAGGTGCTGGCGGAGTTTGCGGGGTGCCCTGCCCCACCTCGCGACGGCGACCAGTGGAGGGTGAACTTCTCGAGGGTGGAGTGGCAGATACGCATCGTGAACGGCAGGTACCAGAAGGTGCCCAACACGCCGGAGGACAACTGGGTATGGTCGCCACAGGGGGTGATCGACATGCACCGACCCGAAACGTGGGGATACGTTCAGTTCAGTACGGCTCCATCGGGCAGGGCACGCTTCCGCCCCGATCCCACGTACCACGCTCGCCTGAGGCTGATGGAAGTGTACCATGCTCAGCGCGCCTTCCGGCAAGCGAACGGCAGATGGGCAGGGAACCCCGCGGAGCTGCGGTATTACCTTCCCGCACGCGTTCCCGGCGGCGAGCCAGAGATACAGCTGGTGGGAGACGGATACATCGCCAGCCTGCGCGTGCGCGTGGGGTCAAAGCCCGTAACTGTCAAAGTGCGCGAAGATTCGCGGCTTTGGGTGGAGCAAGGGTGAATCTGGTACACTATTGCTGACGACATGTTTGCGTGGGAGAGCCAGATGAGAGAACGCATCTTCAACTTTTCGCCGGGACCAGCCACACTGCCCCTGCCGGTACTGGAGGAGGTGCAGCGCGACCTGCTTGCGCTTCCGGGGGTTGGCGCTTCCATTCTGGAGATCAGCCATCGCTCGAAGACCTTCGAGGAAATCATCCAGCAGGCGGAGGCAAACATCCGTGCCCTGCTGAGTCTGCCGGAGCATTACCATGTGCTTTTCCTGCAGGGCGGAGCCAGCCTGCAGTTCTCGCAGGTGCCGATGACCTTCCTGCGGGCCACGAACCGCTCGGCGGACTACATCATCACCGGGTCGTGGGGCAAGCGTGCGCTGGCGGAGGCACAGCGAGAGGGTAACGTGCGCGTGTTGTGGGACGGCAAAGGCGATAACTACAACCGGGTGCCTGCCTCCGCGGAGCTGGCAATCGATTCCAGTGCCGTCTACGTTCACTTTACCTCCAACGAAACCATTCAGGGCGTGCAGTTTCCGGCTGAGCCGGAGACGGGCGGCGTTCCGCTGGTGTGCGACGCTTCGTCCGACTTTCTCTCTCGCCCGATCGACGTCAGCCGCTACGGGTTCATCTACGCAGGCGCTCAGAAAAACGTGGGACCGGCGGGCGTCACCGTCGTCATTATCCGTCAGGACCTGCTGGAGCAGGTGCCCGACGACCTGCCGACGATGCTGAACTATAAGGTGCACACCGAGCACGGGTCGCTGTACAACACCCCGCCGGTGTTTGCCGTGTATGTGGTGATGCTGGTGACGCGCTGGCTGCTGGAGAGCATCGGCGGGCTGGAGCAGATGCACGCCATGAACCGCCAGAAGGCGCAGTTGCTGTATGAGGCGATCGACCGCAGTGAGGGCTTCTATCGCGGGCACGCTCAGCCGGGTAGTCGCTCGCTGATGAACGTGACATGGCGTCTGCCCACTGAGGAGCTCGAGGCGCAATTTGTGAAGGAAGCGAAGGACGCGGGTTTGCATGAGTTGAAAGGGCACCGCTCGGTAGGCGGTATCCGCGCCAGCATCTACAACGCCATGCCGATGGAGGGCGTGCGCTCGCTGGCGGAGTTTATGGAGGCGTTCCGACAGCGGCACGCCTGACAGGAGGTGAGAAAGATGTCGCAGACCCTGTTCCAGCCGCCCAGCCGTCCGGTTCCGGAGGGCAAAATCACCTTCGAGCAGTTTCTGGAATGGCTGGACGAAGAGACACATGCCGAATGGGTAGAGGGAGAGGTACGAGTCATGAGTCCTGTTTCGGATGCACACGCAGATCTGAACGACCTCTTGCGTGCCATTGTCCGGCTCTTTGTGGAGGAAAAAGGTCTCGGCATGGTACGCTCAGAGCCGTTTCTCATACGATTGGGCGAGGGGATGCCCGCCTACTCGCCAGACCTGTTTTTCGTTTCAATTCCACGTCTTCACCTGATGCGGTCCAACTTCTTTGACGGTGCTCCTGATCTCGTGGTTGAGATTATCAGCCCGGAGAGTCGAGCGCGCGACCGTGGCGAGAAGTTCGAGAACTACGAGAAGGCGGGGGTGCGCGAGTACTGGCTGATTGACCCCGAGCGTCGGCGGGCGGAGTTTTACCATCTGGGCGAGGACGGCTTCTACGAGCCGATGCCTGTAGACGAGCAGGGCGTGGTACGCAGTGTGGAGCTGCCCGGACTGTGGCTGAAAGTCTCGTGGTTCTGGCAAAAACCGCTACCCAACGTGATGGACGTGCTGAGGGAGTGGGGGCTGGTGTAGACCGATGGCTCTTTCCGACGCGCTGAAAAGGCTATCGCCGGATGAGTACCTCGCTGAGGAGCGACGGGATACCCACAAACAGGAGTATCTGCGGGGACCGGTGACCGCGCTGGCGGGCGCAAGCCCGTCGTACAACCGGGTCGTGTTCAACCTTGCGGGCATCCTGCATTCGCAATTGCGACAGTCCGGCTGCCACGGTTTCGGCAGCGACCTGAAGGTTCAAACGCCGGGCGCGGAGATGTTCGCTTATCCCGACCTGACTATCGTATGCGGGGAGCCACAGCTCCGCGATGTACTTTTGAATCCGACTGTGATTGTGGAGGTGCTCTCCGAATCGACCGAAGCGCGCGACCGCGGAGAGCAGTTCCTGCTGTATATCCAAATACCGTCCCTGCGAGATTACCTGCTTGTCTCGCAGAACGAAAGCCGAATTGAGCATTATGCTCGTCAGCCAGACAACCGCTGCCTCCTGTCCGTGGTGAACGGTGTGTCAGGGGACGTGTACTTGAGTTCGATACGTTGCCGCATTCCGCTCGGCGAGGTGTACGAGGGGGTGGATGTTTGACCAGAGTGAGCGTGCTGGCTGACCTGCTGGAGCGCGCCTACCGCGGCAGTCGGTACCATTCGCTGCGGCGTGCCCTTCAGGGCGTGGACGACGAAATGGCGCGGTGGCAACCGTCTCACTACAGGGGGTTTGCATGGACGCGGGGGTCCATTCTGGAAATCGCCTTTCATGCGGCAGGCGACAAGCATACCCTGCGCAGCACCGCCTTTGGAGACGGGCGCCTCACCTGGGAAGAGCTGAAACGGCGCTTCGAGCAGGAGGGTGGAAACCTCGCGGCGGTGTTGCGCCTCGCGGATGAGGGACATCACCTGCTGCGCTCGACTCTGCAGAGCCTCACTGACGAGACGCTGATGCGACAGGTGCCATACTATCACGGCAAGCGCGTGACGGCAGAAGAGATTTTCCTGCTGGCTGTCGAACACGACATCTACCATGCGGGGCAGATATGGTATGTGCGGTGCCTCGTAGAGGGTGTGCGATCAGGAGGAGAATAATGCATTATACCGGGCAAACACACTGCCCCGTCGAGTGGCACTTCCTGTCCTCCCGCTCGTATGCCGACCCGTTCAACGACCTGGAGATGGACGTGCTGTTCAGCGCTCCAGACGGCACAGAGCAACGGGTGCCTGCATTCTGGGCGGGCGACAGGGAGTGGCGAGTGCGTTTCGCACCGTCGCAGACGGGCGTGTACCGCTGGCGCACGATATGCTCGGATGCAGGTGACAGCTCCCTGCACGGTATCGAGGGCACACTGACAGTGGAACCATATGACGGAAGCAACCCCCTTCTGCGACGCGGTGCTCTGCAGGTGTCTGTCGATCGACGTTTCCTTCAGCATCGAGATGGCACACCTTTCCTGTGGCTGGGCGACACGTGGTGGATGGGGCTGTGCAGGCGACTCAGTTTCTATGACTTCCAGACCCTGACCGCAGACCGCGTGCAGAAGGGCTTCTCCGTGATACAGATAGTGGCTGGACTCTACCCCGACATGGGAGCGTTTGACGAGCGCGGGGCGAACGAAGCGGGCTTCCCCTGGCAGGCGGATTGGGCGCGTATCAACCCGCGTTACTTCGACATGGCGGACCTGCGCATTCACTGGCTGGTGAAAACCGGTCTCGTGCCGTGCATTCTGGGATGCTGGGGCTACTACATCCACTGGCTGGGCGTGGAGCAGATGAAGAGACACTGGCGGTATATTGTGGCGCGGTGGGGTGCCTATCCCGTGGTGTGGTGTCTGGCAGGCGAGATACTGATGCCGTTCTATGATGACCATTCGCGCCCGCGCGAGTGGCACGAGCAGTATCAACGCGAAACCCGCACCATGTGGGAAGAGGTTGGACGCTACGTCCATACGATAGACCCGTACGACCATCCGGTGACGGCGCATCCTTCCGTATCGGCGCGAGATAGCCTGAGCGACGACGTGCTGGACTTCGACATGCTTCAAACCGGTCACGGCGACCGAACCAGCCTGCCCAATACCATCAATCAGGTGGTGCGCTCGACCAGCCGCCAGCCAACGATGCCGGTGGTAGAGGGCGAGGTGTGTTACGAGGGCATTGGGGAGGCGAGCCGGCAGGAGGTTCAGCGGCTGATGTTCTGGGCGTGCTGGCTGAACGGCGCGAAAGGGTTTACCTACGGCGCCAACGGCATCTGGCAGGTGAACACGCGCGAGAAACCTTACGGACCGTCACCGCAAGGCATGGCTTGGGGCGATACCCCATGCGAGGAGGCTTACCGTTTGCCGGGTTCAGGTCAGCTGGGAATGGCGAAGCGACTGCTCGAGCGTTTTGAATGGTGGCGTCTGGAGCCTCACCCCGAGTGGGTGGAGCCGCACTGGAGCGAAAGCGACTACTTCCAGCCCCTCTGTGCCGGTATTCCCGGAAAGCTTCGGCTCATCTACGCGCCTCCCACCTACGCCGGACGCCTGACGGTCAACGCGCTGGAACCGGGAGCCAGCTATCACGCCTTCCTGTTTGACCCGGCGACCGGGCGTGAGACACCGCTTGGTGAGGCGGCGGGGGACGCGGACGGCAGATGGCAAACGCCCGTCCTGCCGAAGTTTCAGGATTGGCTTATCGTGCTATCGCGGGCTGGGTAGGGCTTTCTCATGGCTCGCTGTGTGATATTGATCGGGGTGGATGAGGACAGATAACCAGCCGCCTGAATCGACAAAAACTCTCATCCACCGAGTTCCTCTGCACGAATATCATGACAAACGGAAGCGTCCACAGGTCCTTCGGAAGCCAGACCAATGAGCTGGCAAAGCGGACCGAAGGCTCAGGCGTCAGGCTCTCCCTCAAAATTCAGCCTTCGTACCTCCACCTCCACAGGGCGGTTGGCAGGTAGTTGAAGCGGCTCATCAGGAACCAGCACTTTTGCGTCGCAGCGTACTCGAATGACCCCACTCATCGCTTTGCACCTCCTGTCAGCGATGCCACGGGAAGCAAACGCATAACTTCGCCTGCCGAGCAGGTCAACAATATTGTAGCCCCAGCACATTCACTCACACTGCTCGGAGCACCATAGACAGCACGCCGGGCTGACTAATCCTTCAACACTGTCCGAAGCGCCTGCACCGCCTGTCTGGCGCCGTCTGTTGCCTTCGGATCATCCAGCAGCGCGCGGGCGATGTCGCTTCCGCCCGACCACGTGGTGGCAAGGTGCCCGATCATTTTGTCGGTGGCGTTCTTGCGTGCGTAGTCGCGCAGAGCCAGCGCTGCCTGCACGTTGCGCCAGCTGGACGGCAACACGCGAAATCCCTTTTGCTGGAAGAACGGCACAGACGGATACTCCTCGCGCGGCTCGTAGTGCCAGTCGCAGATGATGATGTCTTTGGGTATCTTGTCCACGGCGGGCGCGGTGCCGTTCTGGCTTGCCTCCCATTTGCCGTAGCCCATCACCGAGTCATCCAGCAGACGGTCGCCCCACATCAGCATCGTCAGTTTGCGCTTGCGCACGAGGTGCTGGTAGTAGTCGTTCACCGCTTTGGCGAAGAGGTCGGCAGGGTTCTTGCCTCGACAGCGCGGGCACTGGTCGCTGGCGATCAGGAACACTTCGTCCATACCCACATGGAAGGCATCTGCCTCGAACGCCTCGATGAGCTCGTCCATCAGGGCAAAAACCACATCGTTCACCTTCGGGTGCAGAGGGCACCAGCTGCGGCAGTAGATGTCGGGGTTGTCCAGCGGGATCTGGGGGGTCTCGTCGAACTCGGGATACTTCACCAGCAGGGGGAAGGTGGTCTTCGCCCACGACTGATGCCCCAGGCAGTTGAACTGCGGGACCAGGCGGATTTTGTGCTTCCGACAGGTGGCAACAATATCGCGAACGTTGCCCTTGTTCAGCACGCCGTTTGCCCGCAATTCGGGGCGCGAGCGGTATTCGTAACCGTAGTTCACCTCCAGAATCAGCACATTGACGCCCAGCGGAGCGAGCGTCTTCTCAATCGCCTGATTCAGCAGAGGCACATCCGCCGAGGCGGGCGCCATGATGTGCACGCCACGCCAATCCCCCTTGCGTTGAACCGCCATCGTCGTCCTCCTCCACGGGTTACTCTGACTACACGATTCGCTACCACCGGGGAGGCTCCTGCCCGTCCTGCAGGAAGCGAGCCAGAGTCTGAAGAACCGAATGCCAAAAAGCGAAAGGAGCCCTTTCATGCCGAAGATCACCATCATCGG
>OGCI01001408.1_pt1 | contig 20194 bp, 20 predicted proteins | sample 1570021 | NCBI WGS metagenome assembly OGCI01 (sample SAMN06264664, study PRJEB24512) | hot springs metagenome | isolation source: Hot spring water | place: South Africa: Tshipise | collected 2015-06-21 | reverse complement strand
CGGAATATGGGAGGCGGCGATGCTGGCGGGGCACCACCGCCTGGACAACCTGGTAGCCGTCATGGACAACAACGGGATGCAGATAGACGGGCGCTGCTGCGACGTGGTGAGCCTGGGGGACCTGGCGGCCAAGTGGCGTTCCTTCGGCTGGGAGGTGCTGGAGGTCGACGGCCACGACGTGGTGGAGATCTGCCGGGCCCTGGACCTCGCCGACGGCTCCGCTGGCCCCTGCATGATCATTGCCCACACCGTGAAGGGCAAGGGGGTTTCCTTTATGGAGAACAACCTGGATTTCCACGGCAGGGCGCCCACCCCGGAGGAGGCGGAGAAGGCGTTGCGGGAATTGGAAGGCCGCTGATGCAGTACCGGGAGATGCGCAACACGCGTGACGGTTATGCGGAAGCCCTCCTCGAGCTGGGGGAGAAGGACCCGCGCATCGTGGTGCTCGACGCGGACCTGGCCAGATCCACCCAGACCGAGAAGTTCAAGCTGCGTTTCCCGGGGAGGTTCGTGGATTGCGGGGTGGCGGAGCAGAACCTCATGGCCACCGCCGCGGGCCTGGCCGCCACGGAACACATCGTCTTCGCCTCCACCTTCGCCATTTTCGCCACCGGTAGGGCATACGACCAGGTGCGCAACACCATCGCCTATTCCGGTTTCAACGTGAAGATCTGCGCCAGCCACGGCGGGATCACCGTGGGCGAGGACGGCTCCTCCCACCAGGCGCTGGAGGACATCACCCTCATGCGGGCCATCCCGAGCATGAAGGTGGTGGTCCCGGCCGATTATCACGAGACCAGGGAGGCGGTGAAGGCCGTGGCCTACGTGGACGGCCCAGCCTACGTGCGCATGGGAAGGCCGAAGGTGCCGGTGCTCTTCGACGAGGGTTACGATTACCGGTTCGGGAAGGCCCTGGTGATGCGACCCGGGCGGGACGTCGCCCTCATCGCCTGCGGGTTCATGGTGCACAAGGCGCTGGAGGCGGCGGAGGTCTTGGCGGAGGAAGGCCTGGAGGCGGAGGTTGTCAACCTGCACACGGTGAAGCCCCTGGACCGGGAGGGTATCCTGGAGGTGGCGGCGCGCACGGGCCGGGTGGTAACCTGCGAGGAGCACACCGTGGTCGGCGGCATGGGGAGCGCGGTGGCGGAACTTTTGGCGGAGGAAATGCCCCTGCCCATGCGCATGGTGGGGATACGGGACCGCTTCGGCCGCTCCGGGTCCGTGGAGGAGCTGGTGGAACACTACGGCCTCGACGCCCGTCACATCGCCGAGGCGGCCAGGGAGTTATGCGGTCATAACGGAGGCGGCACGCGGAAGGCGGCCGCCGGCAGGAAAAGGAGATGAGCCGTCTTGATCAGGATGAGAAGGGTGACCAAGGTGTACAAGGGCAACGTCTATGCCCTGGAGGATATCACCCTGGACATAGAGAAAGGCGAGTTCGCGTTCCTGGTGGGGCCCTCCGGTTCGGGCAAGACCACCTTTATCAAGCTCCTCATCAAGGAGGAGGAGCCCACCAGCGGGCAGATCTACATCGCGGATGCCAACATCAACCAGTTGCGCAAGTGGAAAGTGCCCTACCTGCGGCGCAAGATAGGATGCGTGTTCCAGGATTTCAAGCTGCTACCCCACAAGACGGTGTTCCAGAACGTGGCCTACGCCATGGAAGTCACCGGGAAGTCACACCGCCTCATCGAGCAGCAGGTCCCCGAGGTGCTCAAGCTGGTGGGCTTGGGCCATAAGCTCGACGCCTTTCCCGACGAGCTCTCCGGGGGAGAGCAGCAGCGGGTGGCCATCGCCCGCGCCTTCATCAACCGCCCCCCTATCCTGCTGGCCGACGAGCCCACGGGGAACGTGGACCCCTCGCTGGGGGCGGGGATCGTGCGCCTGCTGGAGAAGATAAACTCCACGGGCACCACGGTCATCGTGGCCACCCACGACAAGGCCATCGTAGACAACTTCCGCAAGAGGGTGATCGCCCTGGAGAACGGGCGCATCATCCGCGACCAGGACAGGGGCGTATACGGATATGAATAAGGCAAAATATTTCGCCGCCGAGACCTGGGCTTCCCTGCGCAAGAACATCATCCTCGCCGTGGCGGCCATCGCCGTGGTGGCCGTGTCCCTGGGCATCCTGGGCCTGGTGGTGATGGGCTGGAACATGTTCAGCAACATGATCAAGAACGCGGAGCGCAAGGTGGGCGAGGTGGATATCTACCTCTCCGACCTCACTTCCGCCGAGGAACTGCAGACCATCGAGGCCTTCTTGGTCTCCATACCCGAGGTGGACGCCAAGTCGGTCTATTACAAGAGCAAGGACGAGGCACTTGCCGAATTCAAGGAGAGGTTCAAGGACCAGCCGGAGCTATGGGAATACATCGACGAGAACCCTCTCCCCAACTCCTACGAGCTGATGACCAAGGATCCTAAGGACGTTGGCATGGTGGTGGGGAGGATAGGCAACGAGGCCCCCTACCGCGAGCGCATCGAGGACATCAAGTCGGCCAGCTCGGCCATCGAGAAGCTGGAGAACATCTTCGACAAGTTTCGCCAGATCGGCATAGTGGCGGTGATCTCCCTGGCCATAATAGCCATACTCCTCGTGTCGGTGACCATCCAGGTGGCCATCTTCGCACGCCGGCGAGAGGTGGGGATCATGAAGCTGGTGGGGGCCACCAACTGGTTCATTCGCTGGCCCTTCATCCTGGAAGGCATACTGGAGGGATTGGTGGGGTCCTTCATCGCCATCCTGGTAGCCCTTTCGGTGAAGGTCTGGATCCTGGACAAGCTCATGGAGAACCTCCATTTCCTCCGCCTCTCCCTCTCCTCGGGACTGCTGCTGGTGCTTATCCCCTGTATACTGGTGGGAGGGGTGATCATCGGGGCCCTGGGAAGCGCCTATTCCCTGGGGCGCTTCCTGGAGGTCTGAGCAAGCCCGGGCTACCGGGGAGAGCGAGGAGGTCTTTCCCGTGCAGGTCGATCATGTCAGGAGGGACCGCCTTATAATCGTGGCGGCCGTCACCCTTTCCCTTCTCCTGGTGGGCGCATGTTTCACCGTTCCCTATCTGCTTACCTCCTCGCGCGACAAGCCCTCGGGTGAGGAAGCCTCCACGGACTTGCGCGCCGCCGGGGAGGACCTGGAGAAACTGGAGGACATGCTGTGGGGAAGCGATGCCTACCGCGAGGCGCAGACCATCGTCAGGGCCAATTACGTGGAGGAGGTTGAATCGGGCGAGCTGTTGGAGGCGGCTGCCAAGGGCACCAGGAGGATGGCCGCGGAAGGGGCGGCCGAGGACGCTCTCCTTACCCGGGGCATCCAGGCCATGATCGATTCGCTTGACGACCCGTTTTCCTCTTTCATGACCCAGCGGGAACTGGAAATGCTGGATACGCAGCTTTCGGGGCATTTCTCCGGCGTCGGCGTGGCCATGCAGAAGGTGAAGAACGAGATCAGGGTGGTCAACGTCCTGGAGGGCACGCCCGCCGAGGAGGCGGGGATCAAGGAGGGGGACATCATCAGGGAGGTGGACGGAAGGAACGTCACCGATCTCGAGCTGGACGAGGTGGTGATGCTCATACGGGGCCCGCAGGGGTCGGTGGTCAGGCTGGGGGTAAGGAGGCCGCCCTCGCCGGAGACGATCTTCTTCGACATAGTGCGGCGGGATATAGAGATACCGGTGATGAAGACGGAGATCAGGGAGGACGGGGTCGCTTACCTGAGAATATCCGACTGGACGGAGGACGCCGACGCGAAGATCGATCAAGCGCTGTCCGACCTGAAAGCGCAAGGAGCAACGGCGCTGGTTATCGATTTGAGGTCCAACCCAGGGGGTTACATGGAGCCGGCGATAGAGGCCGCGGATCTCTTCCTGCGCGGAGGGGTCATCGTGTCCTCGCGGGGGCGCACTTCCGGGGTGAACAGGGAGTACAAGGCCGACGAGGCGGTCTCCTGGGACCTGCCCCTGGTGGTCATGGTGAACAGGGGCTCGGCGAGCGCCTCCGAGATCTTCGCCGCCGCCTTGAGGGACAACGACCGGTGCCGGCTGGTGGGGGAGACAACTTTCGGCAAGGGCTCCATCCAGAAGATCTTCCGCCAGGGGGACGGGACCGGCATACGCCTCACCATAGCCAGGTACTACACGCCCAGCGGCGTGAACATAGACGAACAGGGCATCGTTCCCGACGTCTCCGTCAAGAACCCCGTGGTGGGGGAGACGGACCTGCAGTTGAAGAAGGCCCTCGAGATCGCGCGCTCCTCCGTGTAATCCATGGGAATACCCCGTTTTTCCCGCATGCCTTCGATTGCGCGCGGTTTTCCGCGGGGCTTTTCCCGGGAAGGCCGGGGACGGCCGCATGATTTCTAATATTTCTAATATCAGTCGATGCGGCTGCGGCGAATATGGCGCTGATAAGGTACCGAGGAATCTCGGGCGGGATGGGACCGGTGGTCGGCGGACCGCGGGAGAAGGGGAAGGAGGATGGGATGTTACAGGCCATCAACGGGATGATAGGGAGGATTTCCTACAAGGTGACGGAGTTGACGGCAAGGATATCCGCCGGCAGGACCAAGGACCTGGTGGTGCACCACGAGATCCAAGGCGTCACGCCGGAGATGATAGACTGGTGGTGGGACCACATCGGCGACACCGAGAGGTACCGCCTGTGGCACCCCAAGTCACACCAGTTCTTTACCTGGGAAGCGGGCGCGGATGGTGCGCACGTGGGAAGGGGACACCGCGTGGTGGAGAAGATAGCGGGCATACCGACGATGCTGCGCATCCGCTGGGAGGAAGAGGACACCGTGCCCGTGGATAGGATGTACGGCCACGTTAACGTGGGAAGCATCCTGGACAGCAAGGAAATCCCATAAGTTGGCTGGTGCACGAATACGAACAGGCGTGTTCTGGGACGAAGATGAGGTCTACCTTCCGGCTTCCAGCCAGGGCCCCCTCCTGGTTCGTGAAGGGGCTCGAGAGGCATAACCGTGAGGAGATGGCCGCTCTCCCCTCCTTTCTTCCGCGTCTGTACGAGGAGAGAGGGCGCCCCGGAGAATAGCGCCGCTCCCCGCCCCGGCTCGCCGTTCTCGGGGGACCAGGCCCCCGGATGTGGCGGCGACATGGAGCGGAGCACGACGGGACGCGCATCAGGCGGACCGGGGGACCAGCACCCGTAAGACAACGAAAACCCTTCATGGGAAGGGTTTTCGTGATTCTTGGTGGAGGCGGGGGGAGTCGAACCCCCGTCCAGAAACCCGACCACGTGGGCTCTACGAGCGTATCCGCCGCTTTATTTTCGCCCCCGGCACGCCCGGCGAAAAGCTTGCCGGCGGCTATCCCGTTGGGGTAGTCCCTCGGCCTCTACGGGAGTAGGACCTCGGCAAGCCCGCTGTGCGACGCCCCTTCCCCGGTCGCGGGCCTCCCGGGGAGAGACGGGCCGCTTTACGCGGCCAGAGCCAACTCGCTGTCGGCGTCTATTGTTTTTCCCGCTTGCTGACGGGGCGCGGGCCCCCGGCTCGCTCCCACTGCGGCCGCCGATCCCTGTCGAAACCGGTTCGCCCCCAAGTTTTCAATGTCCATCCCTCAAACACTATTTTACTACGAATGGAGACCGGTAGGTATGCCGGCGCCACCCCGTGCCGACACCCTCAAACCTTGCTTCGCTTCCCCTTACCGCTGAACTCCCCTTGCCCTATCCTCGCCTTCCTCCGCCGCCGCGCCCGCCCCGTGGCCCCGCGCGCCGCCGCTTCTCCCTTTCCGCCGCGCTTCCTTGCCCCCAAACCTTGGCCCCATAAGGCGCGGGCCCACGTACCTCCCGGGCATCCCCTTGCCGTCGCCTTATCTTTTCGCCGTGGCCATACACCCCCGCGCTGGCTCTCCTCGTCCCCTCTCACGGGTAATTACCTTGCGGCGGCGGTTTTTTTAGATCGGCTTCATGTTCGTTGGGTTTGCGAACTCACGGGCGCCTCACGGGCCATATAAAGGTGAGGGGTGCAACGAGGGGAAGCGGGGGAAGGCCTCTCAATCAGGGCTCAATGGACCCGCGTCCGCGGGCGGATTTCAGGGTCCTCTCGAGGTCCCGCTGCACGTCGCGTTCCATGATCTCGCGGCGGCGGTCAGCTCGGGCCTTGCCCCGGGCCAGCCCTAACTCCAGCTTGATCTTGCCTCTCTCGTTGAGATAGAGGCTCAGGGGGACCAACGTGTATCCCCTCTCCGCCACCTTGCCCTGCAGCCTGCGTAGCTCGTCCCGTCGCATGAGCAATTTCCTTTCTCGCAGGGGAGGGTGGTTGAAGGCGCCGCCGTGGCTGTAGGGGGCGATGTGCGTGTTTTCCAGGAACAGCTCCCCGTCCTTGAAGCGCGCGAAGCTGTCACGCAGGGAAACCCTTCCTTCCCGGACGGATTTCACCTCCGTTCCCAGCAGCGAGATGCCCGCCTCGAACCTTTCCTCGATATGGTAGTCACGCCGCGCTTTGCGGTTCTCGGCGAAGGTGCGTATGCGTTTATCCTCGCTTCTCTTTGCGCTCATGGGTTCATCATAACCCAGTTCGCCTGCGGGGTCAGCAATACGTTGCTTTCCCTGCTGGTGCAAGCAGGGGCAAGGGTCTATAATTTCACATTGTTCGCCCGCTTGCGGTGACGGCAAAGGGCGCGAACGGAAACGGGGACCGCTGCGCAGGACGGCGCGGGAAGTGGAGACGAGGGGCGGCGGCCGGCGTCCGACCGGGGAAGGCGCGGTCTTGCGCCGATAAGTCGAGAAGAGCGGGAACGGGGGCGGAAGCGCCGCGGGCGCAGGGCCATGAGGGGAAGGCGGGAAGCCGCAAGGGAGAGCAGACGCCTAAGAGGCGTCGGAAAGAGGAAAAGGGAAGACGGTGTGAGGAAGGCATGCCCAGCAGCTTGACCCGGGACATCTATCTCATCAACAACTCCTTCGGATCCAACATCTATCTCATCACCGGAAACGGTCTCACCCTGGTGGATGCCGGATTTCCGGTAGACCTTCCCGCCATCCACCTGGGATTGCGGCGTATGGGAGCCAAGCCGAGGGACCTGGACCTCATCGTGGCCACCCACTACCATGGCGATCACGTGGGGCCGGTGGCGGGCTTGCAGAAAAGATACAGAGTGCGCACGGCCATCCACGAAGACGACGCCCCTTTTGCCTGCGGCAAGATCCCCTACGAGCGTTTTGAGGTGGAGACCTCGAAACTCATTTTTTATACGGCCCTTTGGCCCTTCTTCCGCTACCGGCCTTTTACCGTGGACCGTCCGCTGCGGGAGGGAGACTTCCTGGACCTGGCGGGAGGCCTCGAGGTCATCCACACCCCCGGGCACACCACGGGCAGCATTTGCCTCTACCAGCAGAGCAGGGGGATACTCTTCAGCGGCGACCTGATCCGCAACGAAAACGGCGTCTTGGAAGGGCCGCCGCCGCAGTTCACACCCGATCCTGAGGCGGCGTCCCGCTCGCTGGAAAAGATCTCCGAGATCGATTTCGAAGTCCTGCTCCCCGGTCACGGGGAGGCCATTCTCGGTGGGGCCGGCGAGCACTTCCGTTCCTGTATCCGCAAGGGTAGACTCTGGCCCCTGACGCTTTCATAGCCTACAAGATCCTGCCTCTAGGACAGCGGAAATTACAAGATCATCCGCAGCGCCTCCGGCTGAACCGCACCATGCCGGCCCGGGAACGGCCGAGTTGGTCGCAGCGCAGCCTGCGGAGCGAGACCGTTGCTCGGCTTCCCGGGCCGGAAGAAGGAGGGACATGCACCCCATCAGGCCGGGACCGGGGGTCGGGCGAGCGACATCGCAAGCGGCCTCCTGCCCGTTCGTGGCTCAGGGATAGAGATAGCGGCAGTGCATGGCTCATGGAAGAAGGAGCGGTGTGCGCGAGGCCGCGCGTCGCGGAGCGAGCCCTATCCCCCGGCCCGGGCCGGAAGAAGGATGGATCTCCACCCGCTTGCGGGGGATGGGTGCGGCGAAGGCCCGTCCAGAGGGCCGAGACGCACTCCATCCCCAGGAACGACCCCTCTCAGACATGAACGCGGTTTGACCCCAAAGTATGTCTGGGGAGGGGCGGAGCCTCTCCCTTGGTCTTATAAAAGGCAACGAATGAGGCACGACCCCGGGGTGTTGACGGGCGGGCGGTCTGACGCTAATTTCGCGCATGGTTTACAATAGGCGCGGTGGTGCGCTGCGAGTATGGTTTACGGAGATGGCAGGAGGAAGGGTTTGGACGAGGCGCCCATAGGCATATTCGATTCAGGAGTCGGGGGGCTTACGGTGATGCGGGCGGTCATGCGCAGGTTGCCCGCTGAATCCATCGTTTATTTCGGGGACAATGCGCGCGGCCCCTACGGTCCACGCGAGATACCGGAGATCCGCCGTTTCGCGGTGGAGATAGCGGTGTTCCTGGAGTCGCTGGGGGTGAAGATAATCGTGGTCGCCTGCAACTCGGCCACCTCGGCAGGGCTCCTCGAGGTACAGCGCAGGTGCGGCGTGCCGGTGCTGGGGGTAGTGGAGCCGGGGGCCAGGGGAGCCGTACAGGCCACCCGCAACCGGCGCATAGGGGTGATAGGGACCGTGGCCACCGTCCGCAGCCGCGCTTACCAGAGGGCTATACATGCCCTGGACGCCGGGGCGCACGTTCATTCGCGAGCCTGCCCCACCCTGGTGGATTTCGTGGAACGCGGCGAGGTGAAAGGACCGCGCGTGGAGAAAGAGGTGTCCAGGTACCTGGCGCCTCTGGCCAGGAGGGGCGTGGACACCCTTGTCCTCGGGTGTACCCATTACCCCCTTTTACGGCCGGTCATCGAGGGGGTGATGGGAGACGGCGTGCGCCTGATCAGCTCGGACGAGGAAGTGGCCAGGGAAGTTGAGGAGAACCTTGCCCGCCGCGGCTACCTGCGGGAGAGCAGCCGCCCTTCCGCCTACCGTTTCATGTGTTCGGGCGACGTGGAACAGGCCGTGGCCCTGGGTCGAATATTCTTAGGCCCCGAGGTGGAGAAGGTGGAGAAGGTGGAGCTTCCCCTGGGGAGCGTGGGAAGATGAGGTTGACGGTACTGGGCGCCAGCGGCACCTATCCGCGGCCGGGCGGGGCCTGCAACGGATTCCTGTTGCAGGAAGGAAACACGCTGCTGGTGGTGGACCTGGGGAACGGATGCCTCTCCAACCTCCTGCGATTGGTAGATTTTACCGAATTGGACGCTGTGTTGATCACCCACATGCACGTGGACCATTTTGGCGACCTCTACCCGCTCTATTACGCCCTCCGCTTCCACCCGGACAAGCCCTGGGGGCTGCGCCTCATCCTCCCGCAAGGGGGGCTTGCGCAGATGGGGTGCCTGCTGGGCGACGACGCGAGGGATTTTCTTCCCCGCGTCTTCCGGGAGGAGCAGCTGCGGGAGGGGAAGACCTATCGCGTGGGAGATATCGCCGTGCGGGCTTTCCCCACCCGGCATTTCGTGGAGGGTTACAGCGTGCGCCTGGAGGGAGAGGGCTGGAGCATGGCCTATTCCTCCGACACTACTCCCAACCCCGCCCTGGTGGAGGCGGCGCGTGGCGTGGATCTCTTCGTGTGCGAGGCCACCCTTCCCTCTTCCTACGAGGAGGAAGCCGCGCACGGGCACCTTACCTCGACGCAGGCGGCAGCGGCGGCGGCGGAAGCGGGGGCAAAGCGGTTGCTCCTTACGCATATATGGCCGACCTTCGATCCCGGGCAGCTCCTCGCGGAGGCGAGCGAGGTGTTTGGGGGGGAAGCAGGGGTGGCCCGCGAGGGGATGCAGGTCGAGCTGGGAGGTGGGGGCGTTGGATAGGCGGGACGGCAGGAGGCCCGACCAGATGCGCCGCATGAGGATGGTGCGCAACTACATCGCGCATGCCGAGGGCTCGGCCATGGTGGAGATGGGCCGCACCGTGGTGGTATGCACGGCGAGCCTCGAATACCGGGTCCCCCAGTTCCTGCGCGGCTCGGGCCGCGGTTGGGTGACGGCGGAATACGGCATGCTGCCGCGCTCCACCCGGGAGAGGATGAACAGGGAAGCGGTGGCGGGGAGACAGGGCAGAACGCTGGAAATACAGCGCCTCATAGGGAGGTCGCTTCGCGCGGTGACCGACATGGAGGCGTTGAGCGAGTTCACCATGTGGATGGACTGCGACGTGATACAGGCCGATGGAGGCACGAGGACCGCGGCCATCAACGGCGCTTACGTTGCCTTGCACGAGGCTTTCCGGCGCCTGGTGTCCGAAGGCAGGCTCGACGAGATACCCCTGAGGGAGGCGGTGGCGGCGGTGAGCGTGGGGGTCGTCAATGGAGTGCCTCTCCTGGATCTCGATTTCGACGAGGATGCGGCCGCCGAGGTGGATATGAACGTGGTCATGACGGGGGATGGGCGGCTGGTGGAAGTGCAGGGGACGGCGGAGAAAAGGGCCTTTTCCCGCGATGAACTGGACGACCTCCTGGGGCTGGCGGAAAAGGGGATCGAGAGGATCATGCGCCTGCAGCGCATGGTGCTGCTCGGCGAGGAGGGAGAGGCGGTGCTGGAGGAATGAGGCGCGTGAGGGCGCGCGCGCCGCTCGCTTGCCGGCGGGAAGGACACCGGGGTCGCCGCCTGACGGGGGAGGAAAAATGAGGGAAGCACGCCTGCTGCTCGCCACGCGCAACCCCGGCAAGATAGGGGAGATACGGAAGGAGCTCGCCGGAGCGCCCGTGCGCCTGCTTTGCTGCGATGACCTCGCGGGGTGGCCGGACCTGCGCGAGGACGGGGAGACCTTCGAGGACAACGCCATAGCCAAGGCGGCGCAGCTGGCACGCTGGGCCGGCCTGCCCGCTCTGGCGGACGACTCCGGCCTGGAGGTCGACGCGCTGGGAGGGGAGCCAGGGGTGAGGAGCGCCCACTTCGCCGGCGAGCACGGCGACGACGCCGCGAACATAGAGCTTCTCCTGCGCAGGATGCAAGGACTGCCACGGGGGAAGAGAAACGCGCGCTTCGTGTGCGTCCTGGCCCTGGCCTCGCCGCGGGAAGAGCGTTTCCTGGTGCGCGAGACCTGCGAGGGGAGCATCGCCCTCGCCCCGCGCGGCAAAGGCGGTTTCGGCTACGACCCCGTCTTCGTTCCAGGGGGGGAAAGGCGGACCATGGCGGAGCTCTCCCTCGAGGAAAAAAATGCCATAAGCCACCGCGGCAAGGCCCTGCGCCACATCCGTGCTCTGCTGGAGGCGGGGGAGCCGGTCTGGCTTTTCGCGTAGCTGGCTGGCGTGCATATGCGGGATGGGTTGGCGGCGCCCCCTCGCTCCCGAGGCAACGCAGCCGGCCTACCATGGAGAGGAACTGAGGCTGGCTGTCCGCTCCCTCGCGCGCGAGACCCATGCCCTCGCCGTGAGCCATGTCCGTGAGATGAGGCGGCCGTGCGTGCGAAAAAATGCGAGCGGGGCTTGCACCCCGCCTTTCTTCTGGAGCGGGAGACGGGCCTCGAACCCGCGACCTAGAGCTTGGAAGGCTCTCGCTCTTCCAACTGAGCTACTCCCGCCCGGATTTGCCTTCTGCGGCCTTTCCGCAGGGTTATTCTAACATATTTCGGAGGCTCCCTTTTCCGCGTTCTCAGGACCCTCGTTTCTCCGGGCGCGAGGCCGCAAGCATCCGCCGTGCAGGTTGCGTGCTGGCTGCCGCTCCTTATCCTTTCCGTTCCCCTGCTGGTATAATCGACCCGTCGGGGTGTGGCGCAGCTTGGTCAGCGCGCATGCTTTGGGAGCATGAGGTCGGCGGTTCAAATCCGCCCACCCCGACCAGATTTTACGGGTCTTCGTGACAAACGTTCCTCGCCGGATGCTGCGGCGGGAGTGGCGTCCGGAAGTGCCGGCGATGCGCAAGCGAGGGGGTGCGGGCGATGATCCTTGAGAGGGGGTGGTTCATTCCCACCCTGCAGATCGGCCCCGAAGACGTCTTCCTGGTCGAGGACTGGGAGGAAAGCCCTGCCGGCCCCTACCGGGCCGTGTTCCATTTCACGCCGGAGGATTTCCGCACCCTCTACGTCGACAGCGAGGGGGGCGGGGAGGTGGCCTCCTCGTTTCACCGCTGTGACCGCGTGCTGGTAACCGCTATAACCTCCCTCCGCGACGGCTCGCTATGGACCCTTGAGTGGCGCGGCGCGGAGGGGGAGGACGTGCGTGTCGAGGTGGCCTACAGGGCGGACGCGACGCTGCGGGCCATCAACCGCGTCGCGCCTCATGTTCCGGATGCCATTGCCCGTAACCGGGCGTACTGCCGCCTGCTGCCGCACCTCGCCGCGCCCATCATGGGGACCGATCCCAGGCAGAAAATAGCGGGGGTGACGGAGCTCGGCCGCCGCGTGCGCTTCCGCCTGGACGAGGTCTACCGGGTGGTCGACGCCGGCTGCCGCTGGGGAGAGCGCGACCTCGGGGCCTTGAGCGAATGCCGGTACCGGCACGACATGGGCGATTTCCGCCCCGTATCACGTGCGATGGTCATCTACCTGGCGCTTTATATGGAATAAAATGGGAACCAAGAAAGGCAAGGAAACGCCGCGTTCACGGGGAACGGATGGGAGGGCGAGCGCATGACAAGGCCTTCCCGCAGTGACCTGGAAAACATCTTCCATTACGTGGGCCTGGTCCTCATCGCCCTCGGGCTTTGCATGCTCGTGCCCCTGATCGTCTCGCTGGTGGCCGGGGAGTGGGCGAGCGCCCTGGATCTCCTCATCTCCCTCTGCCTGACCGCGGGGACCGGGAACCTACTCTTCTTCCTCTTGCGGCCCCGCGGCAGGGTGACCTGGAACCAGGGCCTGGTGATCGTGGCCCTCTCCTGGCTGGCGGCGATGCTCTACGCTGCCCTGCCGCTCTACCTGAACGGGCATTACGCCTCTTACCTCGACGCCTGCTTCGAGTCCATGTCCGGGCTGGCCACCACGGGCCTCACCCTGGTCCACGACCTGGACCACATGGCCTACGGCATGAATTTCTGGCGCCATTTGATCATGTTCCTGGGGGGGCAGGGGATCGTGGTCCTGGTGGTTTCCTACTTCATGGCCGGCTCCAGCGCCGCCGCCCAGCTTTACGTGAGCGAGGGGAGGGAAAGCATCCTGCCGAACGTGGTGGAAAGCTCCCGCTTCATATGGCGGGTCAGCGTGGCCTACCTGGCCGCCGGCACTCTCTCCCTGGGGATATGCCTGATGCTCGAGGGCATGGCGCCGGTGCGCTCCTTTTTCCATGCCTGCTGCCTCTTCATGGCCGGCTTCGATACCGGAGGGTTTACCCCACAAGCCCAGAGCGTGCTCTATTACCACAGCCTTCCCGTGGAGCTCATCACCATGGCCTTCATGGTGCTGGGGATGCTGAACTTCGCGGTGCAGTACGAGGTCTGGAGGGGGAAGCCGCGGGAGCTCGCGAAGAACATCGAGACCAGGACCCTTCTCGCTACGCTGGTCTTGACACTGGGGCTGGTGCTGGGGGGCCTTACGCTTGCCGGTGCCTTCGGAGGGTTCGCCGCCGACCTCCGCCGCGGCGTCTACCAGCTGATCTCGGGGCACAGCGGGACCGGTTTTATGACCGTGTACGGTCCCCAGATGGGGGCGAGATGGGGAGAACTGGCCCTCTTTGCCCTCATCGTGGCCATGGGCTTGGGCGGGTGTTCCTGTTCAACATCGGGCGCCATCAAAGCCATCAGGGTGGGGATAATGGGGAAGGACATCAAGCGGAGGGCGAGAAGGGCCCTTTCTCCCGCGTCCGCGGTGGTGGTGGAACGCTTCCACCACATCAGGGAATACGCCTTGACCAGCGACCTTACCTCCACGGCCTTCCTTGTCACCCTCCTTTACCTTGGCCTCTATATCCTGGGCACCGTGGTGGGCCTGTTCTACGGGTATAGCCTCACCGCCTCCGCCTTCGAGTCGGTGTCGGCCGCGGGCAACGTGGGGCTCACCACGGGGGTCACCTCCTTTACCATGCCCACCCTCTTGAAGGTGGTGTACATCTTCGAGATGTGGGCGGGAAGGCTGGAGGTGCTGGCGGTGATCCCCACGGCGGTTTTCATGGCCGGGCTTTTCGGGAGGAAGCGATGAAGAAGGCGCTCGCCATCGTGTGTGCCCTGTTCCTACCCGCGCTCCTCGCGTGCCTGTCGCTGTCTCCCGCGCGGGCGGAGGGCGGGGAGCGCGAGGTGGACAGCGGCACGCTGCTGCAGGAATGGGAGAGCTATGACGGCGAGGAGGTCATCTTCCGGGGCGAGGCGGTGGGGGACGTGCTGAGGCGGGGAGAGTTTGCCTGGGTGATGGTGAACGACGACCACTACAGCACGCGCGCCTTGCACGAGTCGGGGGAGCTGCGTGGCGGCAACAGCGGCGTGGGCGTTTGGATGCCCGCGGAGGAGGCGGAAAAGATTGGACGGCTGGGACGGCACGGCAGCCTCGGGGACTACATAGAGGTGAGGGGGACATTCCACGCCGATTGCGCGGAGCACGGCGGCGATTTCGATATACACGCCTACGCGGTGCGGGTGCTGGAGGCGGGCTGGGAGGTGGACACCTCTCCGAGTACGTGGAAATACCTCGGCTTGCTGGCGGCCGCCCTTTTCGCGCTGGCCACCACGGTGCCCTTTTTCCTGCGGCGGCTCGAGGACCGCAGGAGCGCCCGGGCCCTCCTGCGGCGGGACTTGGATTAAACCAAAAAAATGGGGTGAGGGACGGGACTCGAACCCGCGACCTCTGGGGCCACAACCCAGTGCTCTACCGCTTGAGCTACCCCCACCGCGCGATTCTGGCACGCCTGGGAGGACTCGAACCTCCAACCCACGGATTAGAAGTCCGTTGCTCTATCCTTTGAGCTACAGGCGCATCGATAAATGGTCACGCCAATGGCCACGATTATTATATACCAAACCCTGCAGTTTACGGGGACTTGCCAGGCGGCTTACGCCGCGGGAGATAGCTGCGCCGGGTGAGGCTGGCATGCGGCGGGACGGGGGAAGGATTGGGCGCGGTTTTCAGGCCGCGGGAAGGCGACGACCCTCGCTTTCGCTTGCCGGCACGGAAAGAGGCCGGGCAGACAGCGCGGTTTATTGCCTTGCCCCGGTGCCTGTAGTAGCATAATTATCGCTCCCGAAACCCGGGCGAGAGTGGCGGAATTGGCAGACGCGCTGGACTTAGGATCCAGTGGTTAAAACCGTGGGGGTTCGAGTCCCCCCTCTCGCACCACCTGTTCAAGCCCCCGATAAGCAAGAGGGATTTTTCGGGCTGGCGGCGGGGAGCGGACTTGCGAGCAGAATTCCAGTGAGAAAGCGGAAGGAGCAACGAAGGTGACCGTGAAAGCCGAGATGGAGGAAGTGGAGAAGAACAAGGTGCGCATCCGGGTAGAGGTGCCCGCGGAGGAGGTGACCAAGGCCATCGACCGCGCCTTTCGCGATATTGCCCGCGAGGTCTTCGTGCCTGGCTTCCGCAAGGGCAAGGTGCCGCGCCGGGTGCTGCAGGCGAGGCTGGGCATGGAACCCGTGTGCGAGGAGGTGAAGCAGGCGAACCTGCCGGCCTATTTCCAGGAAGCCCTGGAGCAGCTCGGGATCGAGCCCATCGACGAACCGGAGATAGACGTAGACGCGATAGAGGTGGCGGAGGGGAAGCCCCTCAGCTTCGAGGCCACGGTGGAGATCCGTCCGCGCGTTGAGATATCGGATTACAAGGGCGTGGAGGTGGAGCGGCCCGACGAGGAGGTGAGCGAGGAGGAGGTCCAGCGAGCCCTGGACAACCTGCGGGAGAAGTTCGCCCAGCTCGAGGTGGCGGAAGGCAAGACGCTCTCCGACGGAGATCACGCCCTCATCGACTTCGAGGGCACGGTGAACAATAAGCCCATCGAGGGTGGGTCGGCCAAGGATTTCATGCTGGAGATAGGGACGGAGAACATCTGGCCAGAGTTCAACGAGGAATTGAGGGGAAAGCGCAAGGGAGACATCCTGGACATCAAGGTGAAGATGCCCGAGCACTTTCCCGACGAGGAGATGGCGGGCAAGATAGCCTCCTTCAAGGTTCTCGTGAAGGAGGTCAAGGTGAAGAAGCTGCCCGAGGCGAACGACGATTTCGCCAAGGAAGCCAGCAGGTTCGACACCATGCAGGAGTTGAGGGAGGACATCAGGAACCGCCTGCAGAGGTTGAAGAGCGAGCGGGCCAGGGAGTCGGTGCGGCTGCAGGCGCTGCGCAAGATCGCGGACCGCCTGGAAGTCGATATCCCCCAGAAGATGATAGACGACCATGTGCAGCGACGCAGGCAGGATCTGGAGGCGAGGCTCTCCACCCGCGGCATATCGCTGGAGGACTACCTCGAGGCCGTGAGCTACACGGAGAAGCGCATGGAGGAGGAGTTCGGCGAGGAGGCCGAGCGGCTCATCCGCAACGAGCTCGTCCTGGAGGCGGTGATCCGGGAGGAGGGCCTGGAGGTGAGCGACGAGGAGCTCGCACAGGAGATCGAGAGGAGGGCGGACATCATCGGCATCAAGACGGAAACCCTGCGTTCCGCCCTGCAGGAGAGGGAAGGCCTCGAGGAACTGCGCCGGGACCTGCTCATGGAAAAAGCCCTCAAGTTTTTAGGGGAGCATGCCGTATTTGCCGGTGAGGGAGGTAAGGGGGCTTCCGCCGTGAGCGAGGAAGCGGCCTTAGCCGCGGGCGAGGCAGCCGGTGCCCCTCCGGAGGGCGGAGGGGAATGAGCGGCGAAGTGGAGGGACCGCCCCCGGCGGGTATAATGCAATTAGGCGAAAGGACCGTTGGCGGGGAAAAAGGATGATGTAGCATGGCGACCAGCCTGATACCCATCGTGATAGAGCAGACGAGCAGGGGCGAGAGGTCTTTCGATATCTATTCCCGGCTGCTCAAAGACCGCATCATCTTCCTGGGCACTGAGATCGACGATCACGTGGCCAACGTGGTCATGGCGCAGCTGTTGCACCTGGAGTCGGAAGACCCGGAAAAGGACATCCATCTCTACATCAACAGCCCCGGCGGCATCGTCACCTCTACCCTGGCCATCTACGACACCATGCAGTACGTGAAGGCGGACGTTTCCACCATCTGCATCGGCCAGGCAGCCTCGGGAGCGGCGCTGCTGCTGGCCGCGGGGGCGAAGGGGAAGCGCTTCGCGCTGCCCCATTCGCGGGTACTCCTGCACCAGCCGGCGGGGGGCGCCAGCGGGCAGGCGGTGGACATCGACATCCACGCCAGGGAGATACTGCGCTTGCGTGACCTGCTGGACAAGATCCTCTCCAACCACACCGGGCAGCCACTGGAGAGGATACGTGCGGACACCGACCGCGACTTCATCATGACCGCCCACGAGGCCATGGATTACGGGGTCATTGACTCGGTGATAGAGAGGAAAGAGGAGGAGGAGGCAAAGGTCAAATAGGGCGTCTGCCGCTTGTCGGCGGCGCCGGGCTTGGCGAACCGGCCGGTGGGCGGAAGCGGGCGGCGCGCAGTGGCTGGATGTTTTCGCAACTGCAGCCCAAAAGGGTGAGGAAGGAGAGGTTTCCGTCCGATAACATGGTTGAGGACGTACGCGAGAGGCGGCCGCGAGCGGGCGGATGAAGGGCCGCCGGCATCGCGAGCCCGCGGGGCGCGGAAGGGCGCGGAGGGCTTGCAGGAACGGGGCTTTAAAGGGAGACGGCCACGGGTTGCGTGGATGGGAAGCGGCACGGAGGTTAGGATCACATGGCGAAGTTCGGAGAGGGCGGCGACCTGCTGAAATGCTCGTTCTGCGGCAAGAGCCAGCGGCAGGTGAAGAAGCTCATCGCCGGCCCCGGCGTTTACATCTGCGACGAATGCATCGACCTCTGCAATGAGATCATCGAGGAGGAGCTGGCGGAGACTCCCGAGCTGCGCCTGGAAGAACTTCCCAAACCATCCGAGATCTACGCCTTCCTCAACGATTACGTCATCGGGCAGCATAAGGCCAAGAAGATCCTCTCCGTCGCCGTCTACAACCATTACAAGCGCATCCAGGTGGGGGCTTACGCGAGGGACGACGTGGAACTGCAGAAGAGCAACATCATCCTCATCGGGCCCACCGGCTGCGGCAAGACCCTCCTGGCCCAGACCCTGGCGAGGGTGCTCAACGTGCCCTTCTGCATCGCCGACGCCACCACCCTCACCGAGGCGGGCTACGTGGGGGAGGACGTGGAGAACATCCTCCTCAAGCTCATACAGGCGGCGGACTACGACGTCAAGCGGGCCGAGACGGGGATCATCTACATCGACGAGATAGACAAGATAGCCCGCAAGTCGGAGAACCCTTCCATCACGCGGGACGTTTCCGGCGAGGGTGTGCAGCAGGCGCTGCTCAAGATCCTGGAGGGCACGGTGGCCAGCGTCCCGCCACAGGGAGGGCGCAAGCATCCCCACCAGGAGTTCATCCAGATCGACACCACCAACATCCTCTTCATCTGCGGCGGGGCCTTCGCCGGGCTGGAGAAGATCGTGGAGAACCGCATCGGCAAGAAGGGCGTGGGTTTTGGGGCGGACGTGCGCAAGCCGGAGGAGAAGAACATCGGGGAGATCCTCGAGCAGGTCATGCCGGAGGACCTGCTCAAGTACGGCCTTATCCCGGAGTTCGTGGGCCGCCTGCCGGTGATCGCGGCGTTCCACGGCCTGAACGAGAGCGACCTCATCCGCATCCTCACCGAGCCCAAGAACGCCCTCGTGAAGCAGTACAAGAAATTCTTCGAGTTCGACGGGGTGGAGCTGCGCTTTACGGAGGGCGCGCTGCGCGCGGTGGCGCGCAAGGCCATGCAGAGGACCACCGGGGCGAGGGGCCTGCGGGCCATCATGGAGGAGTGCCTCCTGGACGTGATGTACGAGCTGCCCTCGCGCAACGACATCATCCGCTGCGTGGTCACCAAGGACACCATCGACAAGGGCATCGAGCCCACCCTGGTGACCTCGGCCAGCGACTACAAGGACGAGGAGAGCGCCTGAAGGCTCTTCCGGGGAGCCCCTCATCATTACCGCAAGAGGGCCGGGGAAGGCACATCCGCATCCCTGTCTCTTTTATTGATAGTGCCTTTTAGTTTTCTATAATTGATATTGTTTTGTACATCCTGCACACGGGCTGTGGCGACGACTTAAAGCCACCGGATCTTTGCACCCTTTGCAGCGGGTGAGCGAGGGGGGTGATAGGGAGAGCATGGTTGGGGGAGCGTCATGATACGGAGCTTTATGCCGTGGGGGAGAACGCGGGTGGAGGTTGCGGTAGTGAGGCAGGAATCCGTAGCCTCATACGCATACCGTATGAATGAAGGTTGAGGCGTCACTCCATGAGAGAGAAGGTAAAAATGGACAGGGTTGCATGGGGCAAGAAAGCGGTGAGGCCGTTCGTCCTCGCATGTCTGGCACTGTTTTTTGCGTCGTTGACGTGCTTTGCAGGCACAAGCTCCTTCCTCGGCGGGAAGGCGGCGGCCGCAGAGGAAGAACGAGGCGAAGAGGCGGCGGACGACTACCTTTCCCGCCTGCTTTGCGAGTACGGGTCGGCGCAGGAAGACGACTTCGAAATTGTCTGGTACATGGCCGAGGGCTGCACCGCGGGCGGCATGGAGACCTGGCTCACCATGCTGAACCCGGAGGAGGAGCCGTCGGTTTTGGATATCGACTTTTTCACCACGGAGGGGCGCGTGCAGGGACCCCGCGGCATCGAGGTGCCGCCGCTTTCCCGCTGCACCTTGAACGTCAACGAATATATAAAGGACTGTATAAAGGACTGCTACGACGTCTCCATGGCGGTGATGTGCGAGGAAGGGGTGGTGATCTGCGAGCGCTCCATGTACGGACCGGGAAAGGCCTAGGGGCACTGCGGCCCGGGACAGATGGCTTACTTCCTGGCGAAAGAGGATGGCGAAGGATTTCCGTGCGGGTTCTTCCCCGAGGGCTGCACCGCGGGAGGCATGCATGACTGGCTGACCCTGGTGAACCCCACCGAGGAGCTGGTCCTGGTGGACATAGGGCTCCACACCACGCAGGGCCCGGAGGAGGCGGGGATCGAGGACCTGCAAGTCTCTCCCCTCTCCCGCCGCACCGTACTGCTCAACGACTACCTGCCGGGCTGCTACGACCTCTGCGCCGTGGTCTTCCTCAAGGAGGGGTCATATGTGTTCAGCGAGCGCTCCATGTACGGCCCGGGAAGGGTCTGGGGGACCTGTTCCGCCGGATTCCAGCTTGCAAGGCTGTAGAGA
>OGCI01001407.1_pt1 | contig 20228 bp, 13 predicted proteins | sample 1570021 | NCBI WGS metagenome assembly OGCI01 (sample SAMN06264664, study PRJEB24512) | hot springs metagenome | isolation source: Hot spring water | place: South Africa: Tshipise | collected 2015-06-21 | reverse complement strand
ATCCGCCCCGAGGCGCTCATCATCATGGAGACCGAAATCTGGCCCAACCTGCTGATGATTGCCTACCGACAGGGAGTTAAGACGATTATCGCCAACGGTCGCATCTCAGACAACAGCCTTCCCCGCTACCGACGGTTTGGGTGGTTCTTCCGCAGAGTGCTGCGCTGCGTGGATGCCATCTGCGCGCAGTCGCAGGAGGATGCCAAACGATTCTTCGCCATCGGTGCCCCGCCCGACCGCGTGCATGTCACCGGCAACACCAAATTCGACCAGGCGGTGGTAGGAGCCCAGGAGGTGGATGCCGCGGCGCTTCGGCATGAGATCGGACTGCCGCCAGGAGCCCCGGTGCTGGTCATCGGAAGCAGTCGCGCGCCGGAAGAGGAACAGATTATCGCCACTGCCTACCGGCGTTTGCGCCAGCAGTTCCCCACCCTGTGCATCATCTGGGCGCCCCGCCACGTGGAACGCGCAGAAGCGGTTGCCGAGGCGCTTCGACAACACGGCTTTCAGCCCTGGTTTCGCACAAAGGGCACGCCACCAGAACCACAGCAACAGATTGTTCTGGACACCTTCGGTGAGCTGGGCAAGGTATACGCCGTGGGCGACGTGGCGATAATCGGTGGAAGTTTTGTGTCTTTAGGTGGACAGAATCTGCTTCAGCCGCTGGCACACGGCAAAGCAGTGGTTCACGGACCACACATGCAGAACTTCCGCGATGTGGCGGCGATGGCACGACAGGCAGCCGTAGCATGGACAGCCACCAGCGTTGACGATCTGGTGCAGCAGGTTTCGCGCCTGCTGGCAGAGTCACGCCTGCGCGAGGAGGTCGCCCACCGTGCCCGTGCCCTCGTAGAGGAACAGCAAGGAGCCTCTCAGCGCATCGTGGAGATGGTTCGCAGCCTTCTGGATAGCTAGCTTCGGCGCGGTACGCGTATCCAGCCGGCAAGCACACACATCGCCAGCAGAACGGCTATTGCACCGTTATCGCCGAGGCGGGTGTAAAGAGTGCGCTCGTTGCGCAGCTCCACGCCTTCTGCGAGCAGATATGCCTCTTCAAAGAGCGCCGCCCGCTGCAGGCATTCGCCCTTCGCATCGTAAACCGCGGAGATACCTGTTGTGGCGGAACGCAGCACCCATCGTCGTGTCTCCACCGCACGAAGAGCACAAAATACCAGATGTTGTTCCGCCGCCGGCGAGCGTCCGAACCACGTGTCGTTCGTCACCACGCAAAGCAATCGGGCACCCTGTCGCACCATTCCGCAGGCAATACGAGGTAAGGTGGACTCAAAGCAGATGGGCGCACCGATACCCCAGCGCGTCAACAGGGTGACGCCCTCGCCGGGTGACACGTCCGCACTCACCACTCCGAAATGCTCTACCCACGGCGTCCAGCGACGTAATGGAACATACTCGCCCCATGGCACCAGATGCTGTTTGCGGTAAGCCTGTACCGGCACGCTGGGCGCAAAGGCGCTGAGTGTGTTATAGCTTCGGCTATCTTCTTCTACAAAAGTGCCAATCAGCACGGTGATACCTGCCGAGTTCGCCTGCGAAATAAGGTCGGAGAAAGGATACGCCAGAGCGTCGGGAACGATAGACTCTGAAAACAGCACCATGTCCACTCCGCCCGACCTCGCCGTGTCGAGAGCCATCTGCATGCCCGCCTTTACCTGATCCTGCATCTGTTGTGTCCACTGGCTGGTGGTGTCCACGTTTGGCTGAGCAACCAGTGCACGCAGGCGTTCGTCTTCAGCAGGCAGGTGCATTCGCCACCACCCAAAGAGGAGTAGCAGAGCGGAGAGCTCCGCTGCTAGCGCCAGAGGACGCCACGCTCGCCGTGCGATTGCCTCCGCCAGCGAAGCGTTCACCAGAGCAATCCAGGTGCTCAGTCCCCATGCTCCCAGCAACTCTGCGCTCTGCAGCGGTATCAGATGCTTGTGCTGAGTGACCGCAAGCTGCCCCCACAGAAAGCCCCACCACCCTGCACCACGCAGCCATTCGATGGCAACCCACCAGCCCGCTACCCATGCCACAGGCAGCGACGCCGATTTCGCCACGCGCCGAAGCATTACAGCACCACAACCGAACGCCCCGGCAAACAGCGTCTGCGAGATCACCAGTGCACCCCATGCAACAAGACCCAGCCAGAAGCTGCCCGTCCATCGTGCCACAAACGTCTGCATCCACCACAGCAGAACGCCGTAGAAACAGGCGCCCCACACCAGACCGGCAAGGCAACCCTGACGAGGGCGAGACGCGGAACGCAGCGCAAGCATCAGCGGCACGAGCGCTGCCCAAGCCAGCCATCCCCAGTCTGCCGGAGGGAATGCCAGCCACAAAAGCATGGCGCTGATGACACTGCCTGAAAGCCGGAGGATTGGTTCCTTCACGCCGATCTATTCGCGACGGGGGTTGAGATGCCTGCACACGGCACAGGGAGCGGTTTACGTTAAATGCCCCACGCGAAGCTGATGGCAAACAGCAGGGCGATAGCATACATCCAGGGCGACACGTCACCTCCCCTGCCCCGCAACAGCATCACCACCACATGCGAGATGAACCCCACGCCGATACCGAAGGAGATGCTCTGAGTGAACGGAATAAGCAACATCGTGAGGAACGCCGGAATGCCCTCCTCCACTGTCTCGAACTCCATCTCGTGCACCACGCGAATCATCAGATATCCCACGATGATCAGGGCAGGCGCGGTAGCCACAGCAGGCACCACACCGACCAGCGGTGCGAACAGCAGGCTCAGCAGGAAAAGCACAGCGACCACCAGAGATGTCAACCCGGTGCGACCGCCTTCGCTGATGCCTGCTGCGCTCTCGATATAGGTGGTCACCGAGCTGGCTCCGCACAGACCGCCCCATACCGCCGCCAGCGAGTCGGTCAACAGCACCCGGTTGAGTCGGGGAAGGTTGCCTCGCTTATCCAGGAACCCTGCCTGCCCGCCGATGCCGATCACCGTGCCCATGGTGTCGAAGAAGTCGGTGATGAGGAAGGCGAAGATGACGCCGACCAGCGCTGGCTGAAGTGCGCCCACGATGTTCGCCTGCCCGAGGGTGGAGAAATCCGGCACTGCCAGCCACGTCTCTGGCAGGATAACCAGTTGCTCGGTGCCTCCTGTGAACAGGTCTGCCAGCCGTGCGACGACCGCCGTGCCCAGAATGCCCAGCAGGATGGCGCCGCGCACACGAAACGCCAGCAACAGCATCAGAAGCAGGAGACCCGCTGTGGAGACCAGTGTGCCCTTCGTGGTGAATGTGCCGTGGGTGAGAAATACCCCCTCGGGCCCCTTCTGCACCCAGCCAGCATGTTGCAGTCCGAGAAACGCGATGAAGATGCCAATACCCACACCGATAGCGCGCTTGAGGTTCATCGGGATCGCCTGCATCACCTGCTCGCGCACGCGGGTGAGGACCAGCAGGGTGACAATTGCCCCCTCCAGCACGATGACGCCCATCATTGTCTGCCAGTCCATGCCCGGGCGTGTTGCCTGCATCGCCAGAGCTGCGTTCAAGCCCATGCCGCTGGCGAGTGCAAAGGGATAGTTTGCCCACAACCCCATGATCAGCGTGGGCACCGCTGCAGCGATGCAAGTGGCAGCCGCAACCGCCTCGATGGGCATCCCAGCCGTCTTGAGCACCTGCGGGTTCACAAAGATGATATACGCCATCGTCATGAACGTGGCGAGACCGGCGATGACCTCTCGCTGAACCGTCGTGCCGCGCTCAGCAAGACAGAACAACCTGTCGAGCACACTATGGGAACCGGATGAGGGTGAATACGTCGTAGCCATGCAGCACCCGCCGTCCGTTCAGAAACTCCAGCTCAATCAGGAAATCGAAGCCAGCCACCACGCCGCCCAGTCTCTCCACCAGTCGTGCGGCAGCGGCGGCAGTTCCACCTGTTGCCAGCAGGTCGTCCACAATCACCACACGCTGACCCGGCTGAACGGCGTCCACGTGCATCTCCATCGCGTTGGTGCCGTACTCCAGCGCATACTCTTCCACAATCTTCTGGAAGGGCAGCTTGCCCAGCTTGCGAACCGGTACAAACCCCACACCCAGCGCCAGCGCGATGGGTATACCGAACACGAAGCCGCGTGACTCGATGCCCACGATCACATCCGGCTGGCGACTGCGCGCATACTCTGTCATCTGCTCCACCACCTCGCGCAGTGCTTCTGGATTCTGCAACACCGGCGTGATGTCGCGGAACAGCACCCCCGGTTGCGGGAAATCGGGAATATTGCGGATCAGCTTCTCAGCCAGCAGTTCCCCCATCACCAGAATCCTCCCCCAAACGTTTTGCCACCAATTCTGCCAGCGAAGCGGTATACGGCGGCAGGGCGTTGCCCACTTCCGTGATGATGGCGCTCACCAGCTCCGCCGGCGTCACATCGAAAGCGGGGTTGATCACCTGAACCCCTTCGGGCGCGATGCGCGCACCGCCCACGTGAGTCACCTCCTCCGGCGCACGCTCCTCGATAGGGATGCCCGAACCGTCGGCTACCGACAGGTCGATGGTGGAGATGGGTGCCGCCACGTAGAACGGGATCGCGTGATACCGTGCCAGTACCGCCACGCTGTACGTTCCCACCTTGTTCGCCACGTCCCCGTTGGCGGCGATGCGATCAGCCCCCACCACCACCGCATCGATTTCGCCTCGACACATCAGCATCCCTGCCATGTTATCGGTAATGACGGTGACCGGGATGCCCTCCTGCACCAGCTCCCATGCGGTCAGCTGCATCCCCTGCAGGCGAGGACGGGTCTCATCGGCATACACCCGCACACGCTTGCCAGCCTCTACCGCCGCGCGGATGACCCCGAGCGCCGTACCATACCCTGCCGTCGCCAGCGCACCCGCGTTGCAGTGGGTGAGTATCCGCGCCCCGTCAGGGATCAGCATCTGTCCATGTCTCCCGATAGCACGGTTCGCCTGCACGTCTTCTTCCAGTATCGCCTCGCTCTCCGCTCGCAGGCGTCTGCGTGCCTCATCCGGCGTCCGGCAGGTCTCCAGAACTCGCTTCATGCGGTCGATCGCCCAGAACAGGTTGACGGCGGTCGGACGTGTCCGGGCAAGCGCCTCTGCCGCGCTTGCCCATTCTGCGCGGAACGAGCGCATGGACTCATCCCGAACCTGCAGAGCCGCCAGCGCCAGACCACACGCCGCGGCAGCACCGATGGCAGGCGCGCCCCGCACCACCATCTGGCGAATCGCCTCGGCAACCTCCTGCCAGCTGGTGTAACGCACTTCCACGTACCGGTGCGGCAACTGCGTCTGGTCGATCAGCACCAGCGCGTCGCCGTCCCAGCGCACAGGGCGTACCTCCATCCCTACACCTCGATGCGGGCGTGGTCCAGCACATGCGGGCAGGGACACTCCCGTGCGTCGGGAACGCGCCGAATCATCTCGAGCACCACGTTCTTGATGCGCTCCGAGTTGCGGTGGAACACCTCCAGCACCTCTTTGGTGGTGACCGGAGGCACCTGCCCCCCCATCACCAGCCCGCTGTCGTAGTCGGTGATGAGTGAGATGCCCACCACGCACATCGCCAGTTCACGGGCAAGGTAGGCTTCCGGATACTGAGTCATGCTGATTGCCTCCCAGCCCATCGATGTGTACCACAGGCTCTCCGCCTTGGTGGAGAAGCGCGGTCCCTGAATGACGACCACTGTGCCCCGCTCGTGACAGGTAATGCCCTGCTCACGGATGACGTCGATGGCTATCTGCCGCAGGGTAGGACAGTACGCGTCGGCGGGCGACACGTGCGTCACCACGGGACCGTCGTAAAAGGTATCTGCGCGCCCGTGTGTGCGATCCACGTACTGGTCTACCACCACGAAGTCTCCGGGGTGGATGTGCGCCTGCAGGCTTCCCGCCGCGAAGGGGCTAATGATGCGGGTGACGCCCAGCTCCTTCATCGCCCAGAGGTTGGCGCGGAAGTTAATCCTATGGGGTGGTATGCTGTGGTGCCGCCCGTGTCGGGGCAGGAACGCCACGCGTTTGCCGTGCACCTCGGCGATGGCGATGTGATCGCTGGGAGCACCGTATGGGGTATCCACTTTAATCTCGTGCACGTTGTCCAGGAAGCGGTAAAATCCGGAACCGCCAAACACACCGATATCGGCTACCAGTTTGCTCATGGTCCGTCCCTTTCGGTCATTTGTGAAGTGCCGCTGCCCATTATAATCGACAGGGATGTCGATTTGCAACGGGCAGCGTGCAAAATCACCCGTTGACTCTCGCAACAAATGGTGCTACGATAATGTCTAAAGTAACAGGATATTGTGATAACTGACGGAACCCGTGTACGGTTCCCTTCGGTCCGTGAGGTGCTTCTATGGAGCGAGTTGTACGCGCCCTGCGCACATCTATCGTTGGGCTGATGTTGTGGCTCCTATCGGTTAGCGGTCTGGAGGCACAGCAGACGTCCCACGCCATGATTGCCTCCCCACAGGCAGGGCAGGTCTTCGCGTGGGGGCGGAATGCCCCTGAAGTGCGCATAGAGTCACACACGCAGCTGGCTCCCACTCATGAACGTGCGTTCGTGACAGTGAACATACTGTCGCCCAACGGCCAGGTCATCGACCGGGTGCCTCTTTTTGACGACGGAACGCACGGCGACAACACCCCCGAAGACGGCAGATATGTGAACTCCTACCGCCCACCCCGGGCGGGGGAGTACGTGCTGAAAGCCCGCATGCAGTTCACCGACACTACCACAGGCACCAGCCTTGAGCGGTGGAGCGAACCCATATCCATCAGCGTGAAACAGGTGCCTTACTGCCGCATCGTTTCGCCATCTCCGGGAGAGAAGGTCGCAAATCGTGCTGCGGTTACCGCAGCCTTGCTTATCGGTTCCGATGGCTCGCCGTATCGACCGGCAAATAGCGAGCGGCTGCGTATTCGAGCGTGGGCAGAGCCGGGCGCCGACGCCGACATCCCGGAGCGCGTTGGTGAGCGCTTCAAGTGCACCTTCTCGCTACCTCGTGCCGGTCAATACCGGCTACACATCGCCGTGCAGTCCCTGCAGAACGGGCAATGGGTCGAGTCGGAAGCGGACGCCGTCACAGTCAATGCCACAGCCCGTAACTATCTGCCGCTCGTCGTCTTTGGCATATTGGCTTTCATTTACCCGTGGCTCCCCCGTCGTCTGGTGACGCTTTACCGGCACCACCTGCGGGTCAGTCGCTCCGGCGAGGACCTGGCGGCTGTCATCATCGACCCTGAGCTGCTGAAGACCGTCACCCGCACGGTAGGCGGTCCGGACTGTGACGTGAAATTGCGCGACGTGTCGGAGGAGCTGTTTACCATTATCGCCAGTCCGGGCGAAGAGAGTGTGACCGTGCGGGTGGAAGGGGACACGTCTGCAGTGCAATCACTTCGTCTACAGGACAAGATCACTGCTGCAAGTAAAGACTTCCGCCTCACCTACTGCGACCGTGAGCCTCTGAATAGAATCCCTCGCCCAAGACTCGAACCCAGCACCTGGGTTCGCTGGCTGGTGCTCGTACTGGCTATCCTCAGCATTGTGTGGTTTGCCGTCAGTCAGATTGCCTACACAATGCTGTCACAGTCTACCTGATAACGGAGGTATTCTCTCATGCCAACCGTCATGGAATCGAACATTCTGGACGAAGTGCTAAGTGCCGTGCATTACGCACAGGGTGGGCAGTTCCGCCCGACTCTGGTCATTGGTCTGGGTGGAAGCGGGGTGGAAACCGCTCGTCGCGTCAAACGTTTACTGCGCGAGCGTTACACCGTTAAAAACCTCATCAGCTTCCTGTTCCTCGATACCGACGAGGGGCAGTATTTGAAGCGCCCGGAACTGGCAGAAGTGGAGCAATCGGAACGCGCATCCATTGTGGTTCGGCGCCCTGAGGACCTGCTCGCTGAATGGAAGCGCAAGCCACGTCTGCATCCTCAGTACCAGAACTTCCTGGCGGATGAGATGAATGTGTCCCTGCTGCGCGACGCCAGCGGCGCGGCAGGCATCCGTCCGGCTGGACGCTTTGCGTTTCATGCTTCGTTCGATGTCTTGTATCCACAGTTCCTGGAGCCAGTAGTGAATCGCATCATGCAGGTGCGAGAACGTGCACTGGCATTGATGCAAGGCGCTACACAGCAGATTGACATCACCCAGTCTCAGCCCCGGGTTTATATCTTGAGCTCGCTCTGCGGTGGAACCGGCTCGGGCATCTTTCTGGATACCGCGGTGGTGATGCGACACATCTTCAACCAGACCGGTCTGGACGGCGAACTCGTCGGCATCTTCTACCTGCCTTCGGTCTTCCGAAACGAAACAGGCATCACTGCCTCCATGATGGAGGTGATCGAAGCGAACGCTTACGCCAGCCTGATGGAGCTCGAATACTTCTGCGACCCGGAGACATTCGAGGACGACAACAACGAACTGTTGCGGTTCGAGTATCCGATGCTCAACACCGTGCGCCTGCAAGAGCCGCTCTTCGACGAGGTGTTTCTCGTGGAGGGTATCAGCAGCCGTGGCGAGAGCCTGTCGCAGAAGCACTGGGTCTTCGAGATGGTAGCGCGAAGCGTCATGCTGGACATCGGCTCGCCGCTGGGGGCGCACGCCCGCAGCATCAAGCGCAACTCGATGGCAGTCATCGAGCTGTTGCCGTGCGCCGAGACGGGGAAGCACCGGTTGATGAACTCTCTGGGAGTAACAAACCTCACCGTACCTATCGAGGAGCTCGTTCGTTACTGCGCCCTGCGTGCTGCCGAGAGTATCTGGGGAGACGACACAGCCACAGAAGAAGCAGCGGATATCGAGTCCGTCTTGGAGAGCGTTCTTCAGCACCTGAAGTTGAAAGCGGACAACGTGGACTGGCTTCTGAATGAGCAATTTCTCAAAAGCGAGGATGGCAGTCCTGTCGATATGAAGTACCAGGTCCCCTCTGCACAAAAAATGACCTTGAAGGCACAGAATGCAGGGCACTCTGGCGCCGATAAGATAGCGCGGTTCGTCGCCGAGGAGCTGAGCCAACACTTGCAGCAGTTCCAAAACCTCTGGCTACCAGCAGAGCAGAAGAAAATGGCGCAGCGATGCGAGGAGCTCCGAAGGGAGTTCTGCAAACAAATCGGGAATGCGGGCAGGGAAGTCCTGCAGAAGCATTCCTACGATGCGACTCAACAGTTCTTCGAGGAGGTCAAGCAACGCCTGACGCAACTGCATAAGCAACTCATTGCGACTGTCGACGCCCTGCTTGAGGAGCAGTCGATCGCAAAAAAGGAACTGGATGGTGCAATGGAGGCGCTCAGAAGCGTCAAACCGTCAATCCCCATCTTTGGGAAGGTGGACATATCGCCGCACGTCGAGAACGCGCGCAAGCAGCTGTCCAGATACATCGACGCGAGCCTGCGCCTTCGCGCAGCCGAGTATGCCCAGAAATCACTGAAGCACGACGCCGAGCAATCCGAAGACAAAGCCATTCTGGATGAGATCGACAGGTGGAAGGAGACCGTCGGTAACTGGAAGACGCACGAGGAACGTACCGTCAACCGTTTGCGTGATCTGAGGAACGGCACACGTAAGCACGTGTACGGTTACGACCTGGAATGGCTCGTGCTGCTGGAAAAAGACTTCGAGAGCTTCTACCAGAAGCTGGATATCCCCAAGGACCAGGTCAGGAAAAAGCTAAATGAGCTGAAGCAAGCGTACAAGCAAATTCCAGCCTTCGGCGGTCTCCGTTCCCATGACATAAGCGCGGAAGAAGAGGCAGAACTGCGCATGAGTGCCGCCGCCGAGGTGTTGCTAAAAGTCATGCCTGAGAAGGCGAACGTCCTGAGGCTGGTTGAAGATACCCTGCACGACAGATTAAACAGTACGCCACAGCACTCCGAGTTTCTCCAACGGAAACTGCAACTGCTCTTCGACACTTGCCAGCCCTTCTGGAGCACAAGCCATCCTCCGGGTGAGCGGCGGTATGAAACCTTCATGGTGTGCAGTGTGCCCGCTTTCGACACGCAAGAGTCGGAGCAGCTTCGGCAAATCGTGAGGGAGCTGGCGGAGGAGCGAGGTGCCCGCCCAGAGTTTCGTGAGGACGGCTACCCATACGCCCTGACGGTGATGACACGCACCTACGGCGCTCGGGCGTATTATCTGCGCAGTACCGGGCGAATGCGCACTTTCTACGACCGACGGGCAGAGAACGAGAAGGTTCGCGCGCGCTTGCATCTCGACAGGCGGTTCTACGATCGTCTTCCCAAGCTCGAACCGCTCGGCTACGACCAAAAGGAGGTGGAGGAGCTCGTCGCGTGGGCGCTGGTCTTCGGTTACATCGCTCAGCAGGATGGCAAATTCTACTGGTCGGTAAGGGAGGTTGGGTCAAACATGCTACCCAAGTACGATACAGAGTGGGAACCGCTCCTGCAAGACCTTCTGCCCACGACGTGGACGAGACGTCTTCTCAAAAAAGCCAGCAGCGATGTCCTGCTCGGTGACAGCCGACAGGCTCTGTTCGCAGAGCTTACTCGCGACAACAGCAGGCTGAATACGCTGCGCAATGTGCAAGCGCAGGTTGAACAGGAGGTTGACCTGCAAACCCTTATCGAGCGCGTCGACGAGTGCATCGACCAACTGCATCAGCGTATAGAGTCGGCGACAACTCCTGCAGAGGCAAAGCCACTGGAAGAGGATATGCACGCGCTGGAACGCTACCATGAACGTCTCAGTCAGCGGCTCAAATGGTAGACGTTCCCTGAGGCATCAGCGATGACACTCTATTCAACGCTGGTCATTGGCGCAGGGGGGTTCAGTGCGCGGGTGGTGCAGGATACCGTACGCCTGATGCACGCTTTCCGCTCGCCCGCGCGTCATGTCACGGCACTGGGGGTCTACAGCGACGGCAACCTGCAGGCGGTACACCTGCCTGAACACGGCGCGCTGACAGATCCCCCCAGTGTCGCTGCGGACTGGCTCTTTCGCGTGCGCTCCCAGAAGAACATCGACATGGCTCAAGCGGAAGGAGTCTCGATCGGACCGACAGGTGGTTACATCGTGCCGCGCGTGCTGGTGCTTGTGGACATCGACGCCATCGGCGCGCTGAGCCAGATGGTGCAGATGATCGACACGGCAGCCACCTTCCTGAGTGAGCCCGTTCCGGTGCGGCTTTACGTGCTGGTGGTCTGCCCGAAAGTGATTGCCGGCGCAACACAGCAGGTGGAGAGTGCGGTATGCGCCCTGAACGGCAACAAACGGGTCTCCTTCGTGGCATCGGGGTTGATCGGGCTGACGCGCTCCGATGGTTCCACTATCACCGCAAAAGACCTCTCCGTCAGTCTGCCATATCTGCTGTTCGCTGCGCTGGAGCCTGCAGACTATCCGGCAGAGCACTGGCTTTTCCTGCCGCCATCTCCCCAGCGTCAGCCAACGCGCATCTTCGGATACCGGCTGATCACCATCCCGCTGCCTGAGATCGAGGAGGCGCTGTCGAGCGGCTTCGCAGCCGATGTGCTTCAAGAGCTGACGCAGGAGGTGGAGGAACTACCGGAAGTTCCGCGAGACCTGATGCCAGACGAGCAACGGTGGTGGCAGCGTCTGCTGGGGGCGGTGCCGGAGGTTGCACGAGCCGGTGCGGGAATGATAGCCGTCGCCAGCGACGCCCCTCCGCCCGTGGGTAAAGACCCGCGCAACTGGCTGGCAGAGGTCGACGATTGGGACGCTCGCTGGCACAGGGAACAGCTACCGCGCTGGCGCGACTCTCTGCAGCAGCTCATCGACGAATTGCTGCAGGGGTTCCAGAACACCCTGAAATCGGTCGCTCAGGATAACCTGCTGGCGGCTCGTGCAGCACTGCCTATCCTGAAGTACATTCTGGAGAAAGCAAGCACCGCGGTTCAGCAATGGTCCATTCTGAAAGCCGACCTGAAAGACCTCGACACGGAAGGGTTGCGCCTCGCGCGAGAGGGGTTCGAACGCGCGCTGAACAATTTCCTGTCTATTAAAGACATCGCTATTCCTGCGCTGATCGGAACCACCGCGGGCTGGATAGTGATGGGCACAACGGTAACCTTCGCAGCACCGTACCTCGGAGGATGGGTTTTGCCCGCTGTTGTGGCTTCGGCAGGTCTGCCCCCCTCAGCGGCAGCAGGCTGGTTCGGCGCGAATTACCGGCGTCGCAAGCGAGAGATGCTCGACGCATGGAACCTTTATCTTCAGCGTTTACAGTCATACCACTCGGCTTTGCTGCAGCTGACGGCACAGCGCGCGCTCCAGCAGGCGGCGATCACTCTGCAAACCATCGTAGAGTCAGAGCAGAGTAGGGTGGTAAGCCTTATCGAGACGATCGACGCCAGGCGCCTTGCACTGCAGGCAGTGGCAATGGGCTTTCGGATGTTGACGCCACCCCCTATCCGCTGGGCTGTCACCTGCTGGGAGCACCTCGAACCCCTCGCTCAGCAGCTCTGGCGACAGCGCGACCTCCCGAAAGTGCTGAGCCGGTTATTCGAGAGGCTGGGAGTGTCAGGAGTCGCAGACCTTAACAGCCGGGTCGATGACGTGGAGACAGCGCTGCGGGAAATGCTGGTCAATCGGTGGATGCAAGCAGAGCATCGCTCGTTGCTGTACTACCTGCGCCTGCGCTTCGGCAGTGACGAAGCAGTACAGAGGTGGGTGCGCGAACAGCTCGAGGAGGCTCGTCATGAAGCGGTCGTGCTCAGCTGGCACAGTGAGCGCCCAGCACTTCATGTCTATAAACTGCTACTCGAAGGTGTACCCATCCGCGACGGCTACCGTCCCGTTGCTCCGTGCACGGAGGAGGTGCATGTTCTGCCCAACCTCTTCGGCAGGATCAGCATCGGCTACGCTGAGGTCGACTGACCCATCTTGCAAAGGCTGTGTCGGCAGTGTATAATAACGTGAGGCTTAACAGCACCCTTCCTGCTCCATCAGAACAGGTGGTGGAGCCAGATTTCAGTCCAGAGGGAGGAGAAACGAAAGTGCCGTTTTACGAAGCCATGTACCTGGTCCACCCCAGTGTGGACGACGACAGGCTATCAGAGATTATCCAGCGTTACAATCAGGTGGTGGAAAGCGGGGGCGGTGTGATCGAGCGTTCCGGCAAGTGGGACCGGCGCCGTCTGGCTTACCCCATCAACAAAGTTCAGGAAGCCACTTACGTGCTGATGTATTTCCGCGCTGCACCTCAGGTTCCTGCGGAGCTGGACAGGCTTTTCCGCATCAGCGATGAGGTGATACGTCATCTGATCATCCGACACGATAAGCCACATCTGGTGCTCGCTACCCCGCCAGCGGAAGCTCAGGCTGAGGAGGCAGCGCCACCGGTAGCAGAAGAAGTACCGACGGAAGTTGCCGAAGAGCAACCTCAATCCGTCGAATCCGAAGCGGAACCCGTCGAGGCTACCGAAGAAACGGAGCCTGCTCCATCCGAGGAACAACCGGCAGACACCGCGGAGGAGCAAGCATAGAAACCAACAGGGGATCAAGAAGGGGTATTCGCCATGTATAACCGCGTTATCCTCATTGGACGGCTTGTCGCCGACCCAGAGTACCGCTCGACCCCCGATGGCATCACTCTGGCAAGGATGCGCCTCGCTGTCAACCGCGCGCGAAGCCGAGAAACCGGGGAACAGCAGACCGATTTCATCGATCTGGTCGCGTGGCGCCAGCAGGCGGAGTTTGCCATCAACTACCTGAAGAAGGGGCGATTGATTATGGTGGAGGGTCGCCTGCAGGTACGAGACTGGCTCTCTCCACAGGGCGAACGACGCCGTGCCTATGAGGTGGTGGTCGACCGACTCGAGGGGCTGGATCGTCCGAAAGAACTGCTCAGCATGGCAGAGGAGGAAGCACCGCCCGTTGTGAGCGCCGCTGCACCAGCGCGAAGTGCGACGGCACCTCCTCAGCCCGTGTCCGAAGATGTGACCGACCCCTTCCTAGGCGAGGATGATGTTCAGGAAGAGGATGAGTACGACCAGTACGACCCCTTTGCGGATACCGAAGAGGAGTAACGGAGGAAGTAATGACGAACAGACCGCGCTATCGACGACGCCGCAAAGTGTGCGGCTTTTGCGTGGATAAGGTCGCATACATCGATTACAAGAACGTGCCGCGCGTCCGCCGCTATGTGACCGAACGCGGCAAAATCGTTCCGCGACGCAGCAGCGGTAACTGCGCCAAGCACCAGCGCCAGCTGGCAAAGGCTATCAAGCGAGCCCGTCATCTGGCTCTTCTGCCCGTCGTCGCAGAGTGAGACCGCCCTCGAGTGGAGTTACCGAAGAACAGAAGGCAGGGGGTCGGGCACGGTACCCGACCTCCTGTCCTGTCTGACACACTTTCGCGTAGGAGGAGTGGATATCATGTCCGACAGGATCGCCGTGGATACCAGCGTGCTGGACGACGCCGCTCGGCGTTCCGCGCTGGATGCGCAGAATATGATCCCCCTGACACACGAGTTCCCCGAGCAGTGCCGAAAGGCATTGGATATCGCCAGGCAGTTTAACCCACCAACCCCGCGCCTGCCCATCCAGAACGTGGTGGTGACCGGGCTGGGAGGCTCTGCCGTGGGTGGTGACCTGCTTCGCGTGCTGGTGGAAGACAACGGCGAGATGCCCCTCGTGGTCAACCGCGACTACCAGATGCCCGCCTTCGTGAACGATCACACCTTCGTCATCGCCGCCAGCTACTCCGGCAATACAGAGGAGACACTGAGCGCCTTCGAGGACGCACAGGATCGGGGCGCATTGCTCGCCTGCGTAACCAGCGGTGGGGAACTGGCACAGCGCGCGGCGCACTATGGCACGCCCGTTGCCTTCATCCCGAAAGGACAGCCCCCCCGCAGCGCCATGGGCTACATGTTCATCCCCATGCTGATTGCAGCGCACAAGGCAGGCGTCATCCGACGTGACCCGACCGCTGACCTGCAAAACGCCATCAGCCTGCTGGGAAAGGCACGCGAACATTGGAACGCCGATGTGCCGTTCAGCCAGAACCCAGCGAAACAGCTGGCGGCGCAGCTATACGGCAAACTGCCCATCATCTACGGCTCGCAGGCGTACTCCGCTGTGGTCGCCTTCCGCTGGAAGACACAGCTGAACGAAAACACCAAAATCCACGCCTATTCCAACGGCTACCCGGAGATGAACCACAACGAAATCCTGGGCTGGGTGCTTGCCAAACAGCAGGTGCCCAATCTGGCGGTGGTGCTGTTGCGTGACCGCATGGAACGCCCGAAGATTGTGGCGCGCGTCGAGACCACCAAACGGCTATTTGCCCGTGCCGCCGACGTGCACGAGCTCTACGCCGAGGGGCAGAGCCTGCTGGCGCGGATGCTGCATGCCATCTACTTCGGCGACTGGGTGAGCTGTTACCTCGCTCTGCTCTACGGCGTGAACCCCACCGACATCGGCTACATCAACCTGCTGAAGGCGGTGCTGGAGAAGATCAACGAAGACGACCCCACGTATACCGAGGTCCTGCAGAAAGAGCTGCAGGCGATCGAGTAGTACCTCATGGGGCAACCTCTGCGGGTTGCCCCGTCATCGCTTGCTTCCCCTTCGGAAAACCGCTCTCCTCGATAGCGGGGCAGGTTGAAGCGGTCACATCCTCCGCAGGGCATCAGGCACCCGGCGATGCCGCTCCTCGTATCGCCGACCGATTCGTACGGCGGCGCCCTCGCGAGAGCGCTTCAAAGGCAGTTGCCCGAAGCCTGCAGGTCGAACCGCCCATGCGTGGCGAGGCTCCAGCCAGGCAGTCTTGGTAGATGGAGCGTCACCGCGCGTGGTTGCACACGAAGCCTGTCTTTCTCCTGCGCTTAACCCTCATTGACCACCAGCAACAGCGACGGATAGTCAACTCGCCGACCGCGCCTGCCGGAAGGGAAGCAGGCAACAGCCTCCGCCACACCGCTCTGCCCTCTTCTCGCAACGGATCGAGAGCTTGTTTGTTCCAATGAACCGCAGCAGCCTCGATTGGACGACCTGCTCGGTTGGATAAAGCCAGAGCGAGGTGTTCCGCTGAATAACCGCCGGTAAAGAAGTGCCTGCCGCCGAACCCGTCGTCGAACCCGTCATACGGCTCTCCACGATCGGGTGACCAGCACGAATGGAAAACCTGTACCGGCATGAGATTCACCCGCCACGCTCAGATTTTCCGATACTCCAGCCTGCCGTGCGCCATCACCTTCACGATGATGAAACCGCGTCCGGGCGGGCGCTCGCCTTCGAAGCGGAGTGTTGTGCGCTCATCGGGCTGAAGACTGAAGCCCTGCGTGTGCCTGCCGCCGGCGGTGAGGCGATAGATGCCCACGGCGTCGCCCCATGTCTCCAGCGGGGTAATCACCTGCACGGCGCCATGTATCAGGTCATCGGTTTGGTTGCGCAGATGCACCAGCAGGGCGTTCCGCTCCACGCTTACCTCCCACTGCGGGAAGTACTCGCCCCCAACCGGCAGGATGTCCTCAACCGTTTGACCGTCCCACTCCAGCAGGGCGCGTACCACACCTGTTCGCCGCGGGGTGTCGAAGCACAGCAGCACCCTCCATACCTGCGACTCGCCGGGCGGCAGGTCAAACGCGATTTCAGCGGGGACGGTATGCCAGCCCTCCGGAACCTGCAGATGCACTACGCCCGCCGCATTACGATCACGCAGATTGTTCAGCACCCCCACCTCCAGTGTGTTGATGGTCACTCCGCCCTGCCCGATGTGGATTCCGGTCTTCACCTCTCCACGCAGGCTCACCGCCACAGGCAGGTAACCGATGGGGTCCGCGCCCAGGTTGTGCTGCCAGTAGCGCACGTACACCGGCTGAACCGGCTCGGACACCGCCCCCAGCACGCGCCGCCCTCCTTTCGGGGCAAACGGCTGTGGTTTGAGCAGGAAGGTCTCGATGCTGAAGCTGTCCAGCCGAAACTGAACAGAGCCTTCGGTTACCGAAAGGTCTTGCAGAGGCTCTTCCAGCAGGTTCGCCAGCTGCGCGGAAAGAATGCCCGTGTGCCAGCGCAGGCGCACCGAGTCGCCGAAACCTGTCGGGTCGTAAAGCCGCACCACGATGCCCCTGCTCTCAGCATCGACCGAGTGCGACTCGAAGCGCCCAGTGGGGTTATCCGCCGGTTTGATAGCCGTCAGGATGGTGTTTGCGCAATCTGCCTGCAGGAAGGAGTGGTCCAGCGGCAGCGCACCGCCGTGCAACATGCCCTGCACCGTCTCCAGCGGACTGTTCACCTCCCACCCCACTCGCGCCACCTGTGCCTTGCGCCAGTCTCCCGCGTGCGGCACCAGACTGTATCGGAACAGATGGGTCTTGTGTTCGGGGATAAACACGAACGGCAGTCGGTCGGGCTGTCCCCACGGGGTACCTCCCCATGCAGCGGTGTGCATGAGGAAGAGCACCATTGTGTTGTCGTTCTCCACAGAGTTCAGCACATTGCCGGTGTTGACCAGCGTGACGCCGTAGTCGTCAGCAGGTAACGGACGCAGGGTGAGGTTCGCCCTGGCAGGCAGGGCAATGGCACCGGTCTGTTCCAGCTGCGCGGCAACCTGTGTCGCCACCTCGCGCAGAGAGGTCTCATCCCTGGCGGAAAGCACCAGCACCGGCAGAGGCTGCCACCCGTCGGGCATGTCGGGGTCTTCCACGAGCGCAACGCCCGCTTCTTCCTCCAGAACGGCACGCAGTCTTTGCGCCTGCGCCTCCGGCAGGCGGGCAAGCAGGTCGGTCAGCATCGCGTTATCGCCGTTCAGGCTGAACAGTACCCGGAACGACATGCCCAGCGACAGGTCTTCGTTGGGATTGCTGGGTAGAGGGAGAATGGTGTCCTCTACCGGCAGAGCCAGCCGCCGCGGAGCGTCGAAGTCGTCATATACGGGCGTGCAGGGCACTCCCTTGCGAATGAGCGCACGTTGAAGCACATACGCTGCACCGAGGCTGGCAGGATGGTGCGAGGTGACAAGATGGCACATGCCGAACGGACGACGCTGACCATCCTCAAAGCATATCCATGCAGCACCGGAAAGGTCCACCCACTGGCAGGCGTGCCGTGCGCCACACTCCGAATAGTTGCGCCACTGGTGGAATCGAAAGTCCAGTTTGCCCTTGCTCTTGCGCTTGGTAATCGCGCCGAACCGCTCCTCGAACACCGGCTCCGCGTTCTGCACGTCCACCGGAAAGGTCACCACGAACAGTTCGTTCTCGCCGCGATAGCGCCGGAGCTGCGTAGCGAAGTCGATGCGCCGTACGCCTCTAATCAGCATCACCATCTGCTCACGCTCGCAGGAGCGCATCTCTCCGCGGATGACCAGACGGCTCTGCACCGGTCCGTGGAATGCCTGCACGTTCGCCGCGTAGTCGCGCGAGAACCACTTTGGTCCCAGCGTGTAGCACTCCCATGCAGGCTCCGCGCGGTCGGCCTTCTCCAGCATGGCGACCAGCTCGTTGCCGGGTCCTGCCTGTACGTTCAGCACCTCGCGCTGAGCCTCTTTGTCGAGGATACTGCTTAAACCACCGCCCAACTGTGGGTCTGCAGTGACCCGAAAGTATTCGTTCTCAATGGTATATCCATTCACCAGCCGAGGCGCAGGCGGAAGGGTATCTGTCTCCACCACGCGGTAAGTGCGATACCCCATCGGCGGAATGTCCTTTGCCAGCAGGACGACCTCCGCATGATGCAGGGGCAGACGCGGTGGAAGCGGTGCCTCGAGCTGGCATAGCACCTCGTTGCCCTCCGAGTCCTCGATGCGGAAGCCGCTGACCGGCTTGGGGAAGCGGAGGGTGACCCGCACAGCGTCTGTACGACTCCAGTTAAGCGCGTTGTGCACCTGCAGGGCGATGACGGTGGGAGGCGGAGCTGTGTGGGCGGTGTCGGTCTGGTCGCAGATGTAGCGCAGACTGCGCATTCGCACATCGTGTGCCAAATCCAGCGCCTCGCGGAAGCCCGCCATCATGTCCAGATAGGCGCGGTCACAGGATGGACCGGCAATGCCGTCGTGGTGCTGATTGAACAGCACCTGCCTCCACGCTTTGTCTATCGCCTTGTCCGGATACTCTGCGCCCAGCAGGTGGGCAACGGTGGCGAAGAACTCCGCTCGGTGCAGGCTATGCTCTGCGAGGCGGTTGGCGATTTTGAGCTCGATGCGCGACAAGCCGGTGCCCTGATGATGCCACTCATAATCGCGCGAGGTGACCGGAATGGATACCGTGCCCTCCTCGTGCTGACGGAAGGCGTGTTCGAACCACTTCTCGTGCCCGATACCGCTGATGATAACGGCGTGCTCTCTGTCCGCGAGTTCCTGACCCCTCCCTGCCATCCATGCAGTCGGTGGCTTGAAATCCACACAGTCCAGCCGGCAGTCGGCGGTAAAGCTCAGCGAGCGTATCTCCTCGAAGAACTCCTCCACGGCTTTCAGGAAGGTTTCAGGGTCGCTGCTGGGGAACCAGTAGCCCATGCGCTTGAACAGCAGGGGTTCACCGTCCAGCGCGAGATGCCAGAACACCGCCAGCGCCCCCCGGATGTCCTTGCTCCAGATACACCCACGGAAGCGCGACCGGCGCAGAATCTGCCCCAGCTGCGCGGTGTGCCCGAAGACATCCCAGGGCATATACACCCACGGCTGATCGCCCAGCACCCCCTCGTGGTACCACCGACCGTACAGGATGTTGCGCACGATACCCTCGCCGCCGATAACCGTTTCGGTGGGCTGGCTGTGAGAGCCTCCGGTGCCGATGCGTCCCTCGGCAATCCACCGACGTACCTCCGCCAGCGCCTCGGGATGGGTGTCCAGATAGGGTTTCAGATAGGTCAGCTCGTGCAGAAAGACGCCGTAGTGCGGGTCAATCCGCAGTATCTGCAGGTTCTGGTGCATATCGCCCAGCAGGCTCACCGCGTAGTCGCGCTGGTCCTCCAGCCATACCACATCCGAATGGAAACCGGGCACCACGTACGTACACGTGCGCTCGCTCATCGCCGTCCCCTCTCATCTGGATTGCTGGTGATATGAGTTGGGCAAAGGGGGCAGGCAGTCCTGCCCCCGCGAAGGAACGTGGCGAAATCGGCGGTAGCGCCTACCGAATCGGCTCGAGGCTCACCTGACGCAGGTTCATCACCGCCCCGCGAGGCATCGAGATGGCTCGCACCGAGAGCGTGTGTCGTCCCCGGGGCAAATACAGCTCACCCAGAGCCACATCGCGGAAGTTTTGCCATGAACCCGTCGGCTCCACTGTGCCTTCGAGACGCCGCCTGCC
>OGCI01001405.1_pt1 | contig 20233 bp, 21 predicted proteins | sample 1570021 | NCBI WGS metagenome assembly OGCI01 (sample SAMN06264664, study PRJEB24512) | hot springs metagenome | isolation source: Hot spring water | place: South Africa: Tshipise | collected 2015-06-21 | reverse complement strand
GTTTCAATCCCCTTTCGAGGATTAGGTTCTTTCCGACAGCCAGCTTTGTTTTCTAACTATGTTTTGCGAGCGGGTCCTTTCTTGGCATCCTCTGTGGGGCTGATACGTATTCAATTGTTAAGGTGCAGATAGCGAGGGAGTCACACAGCGAAGTAAAGCTGTGTCTGCGTTACTGGTGGGCCATTGACAACCTCCACCTTGAGCAAGCATTCAGCACACAGGTAATAGTAACGCACCGAGTCCTCATCTTTCAATACCTTCGTTACTTTTTGCTTCAACTTTTGAAGGTGCTTTGACTGGAGGTCACACTCAAAGACGCTCTTTTGAACCCTAGTGCCAAAGCCCTCCAGGATTTTGCCCACCTTGTTCCGTCTTCGGTCACTAGGTATATCGTAGCAGACAACAACAAACATGTGTAATCACCTTACCACAAAGGGCTTATAGGTTGGCTCCTGTTTAAGGACAGCTTGAGCCAATTCCCGTGCTTGGAGCTCAAAGCAACGCCGGTAGGCCACCCTTCCCTGCGCCCGTCGATGATAAATCTGAGTTTGCAGTCGTAGTTCATAGTGGTAAATGAATTTCTTAATAGCTTCCTCAGTCAGGATGACCATTTTACCTTCTTCGGGGCGCTTAAAGTCCTGTTCCGTCATGACCTTCGAGTTGATGAGCCATAAAACCAGAGAATCAACAATAATAGGTCGGAATTCCTCCATCAAGTCCAAGACAAGGCTGGGGCGCGACGGCTCAACGGAGTGAAGGAAACCAATGAAGGGGTCGAGGCCAACGGTATGGACAGCCGACTGGATAGCATAGACCAGAAGAGTATAACCAAAACTGAGGAGAGAATTGACCGGGTCAGTAGGCGGACGGCGCACTCGTGAGGAAAAGCCTAAGTCTTGCTTTAAGATTCCCTTAAATGAACGGTAATAGCCCGCACTGGCGGCACCTTCGACTCCCCGTAGGAGAGCCAGGTCAGTGCAATCTTTGAGTTTATCTATTGCTCGCTCAAGCTCAGCTACGGTCTTGTCTAATTGAGGCAAGTCAAGCTCGCGGCGGTAGCGCATAACCATAGTACGCTGATTTTGGAGCTTACCTTGAACGAAAGCTTTAGCCATAGCCAGCTTCTTACCCGACTGGAGAATGAATTCCACCTGGCGCTGCCTTAACAAACCAAATTTAGATTCGGTGGAAATGAGACGTCCGTGAAATTTGCCGTAGCTGGAGCAAAAGACACAGTCGATTCCTTGCTGGAGAAGGTAATGGATAACAGGCGTAGTCAGATTAATATTACCCAGAATAACTACCTGCTCCACCTTAATAGCTGGAATTTTTCCCAGCACTTTCCCATCCTTGGTGATGGTGAAGACCTCACCATCTTTATGGAGGGTAGAACCTTGGTCTAAAAGATAAAGAACTGGCATAAGCAACTATTCTACGCCTTGAGAATAGGAAATTCCGGAAAGGTAGGCAACTCAGCCTGGTCAATGCCGCTGAACTCGAGAAGCATTTGCCACAATTGGCAAAAGGTATCCTGTCCCACAGGACTAAAGCCGTGGGCCAAAATTGAGCTATTGCGGGCAGAAAGAAGACCCTCAAAATGTTTTTTCTGGTCAAGATAATGCTTTCCCAGCGCATCACCCAACTCACTCAATAATCGGTAACACGCTTGTAAAGGTAACTTGAGTCTTCCTAAAGCTGGGTCTAAGTATTTTTGGCAAAACTCGTCTCTTATTGTTTCTGGAATCTCATGCTCGCCAGCTTTACCAGCCTCGATGTTGTAAACAGACTTTAACTGAAGTTGGGCCAGCAATTCAAAGCTGCGGTAGAGGCGAGCTACCCCGTCGTCGTATTTTCCCTCTAGCTCTCGCCGTTTCGCGTTAGCCAAGAGATCAAGCAAATGGTAACGGCAAGGTTTTTCGAAATTGTCCGATGCTTGTCTGAAATCCTCGAGAAAATCCACATTCTTATTTACCCAGCTTGCTAAGTTGTGAGCCTCCGCGTCATCGCTGATAGCAGCATATTTTTTCAGTTCACTAAAGCCCTTACCTAAAGGACGGATTGCCTCTTTATGTTTGAATTTGTCCCATGCCCCATAGGCATCAGCCAAGTCCCGCAATATTTCAAGGTAATGCTTCAGGCCGGGTTTCTGCGTTTTAGAAATAGCACTACCAAAAGAGTCTATGGCAGCTTCGAACTGGAACTTATTGAACATCGACGCAGCTCTTTTTCTATCGTCAATAGCTAGAATCTCCCAGGGATTAACTTGTGTGAAGACCTGCTCCAACCCGGTAATCACTGTTCCTAGCCCCTCCTTGTTTCTCTGGCTACCACCTACGTAACTAAGCCGGTAATTTCTGCTCACAGCCAGAAGTGTCAGAGCCGCTGACATCACCTTGGTGCCGCCGGTGAAATCCACAACTATATCTTGTGGCGCCATACCCTCTTTTTCCAGAAAATCACAGCACGCCAGAGCTCTTTCATAGCAGTGGGTGACATCATTAATATCCTCAATGATGACCTTATAGTCCCTGAAATTAAGGCCGGTGGCCTTCTTCTTTACTTCAGACACAAGGTCGATACTCTCCTGAGAGGCGAAGAAACAGACTGCTCTTGGCTTGTGCTCCCGCAAGGAGCGTATCAAGGGGTCAGGTGTGCCCCCGAGAGATAGAATCAGACCCGGTGCCACGTTACTTTATTCTCCTTGTCTGACCCATGCCCATTGTGGTTTTAGCGCCTGTGCCACAATAAAAAGCGAAGTCAGCTAAAGCGTTTATTGTCTTAAGAGAATCTTCGTCAAAATCAGCGGGCAACTCAAAGGTACACTCGCCTTCAAAGCCTATCTCCTGGTAGGAGTTAAAATGTAGTATACGGGTATTGAGCTTGTAGCGCGCCACTATGATTTGTTCCAAAAACTCAGCCGCATGTTCATCGACCCTGACGGGTGAAAAGTGCTGCCACTTGCTCAGATAGCTACCGAATGCCAGCGACGCTTCAGGAAACAGCACATTCCTCTTGCCTCCGGAGCGAAACACAGTGGGTGACAGGAACTGAAGTCTAACCTTCCTCTCGGACGCTGATTCAGTGAACAATTCCTCGTAACTCTGGTGATGACAAAATGGCGAATCTTCATGTTGCATTATCACGTGGTCGATGTGAAATATTGCAGACTCTAGGCGTAGAGGCTGACTTGCAGCTTTGAATACGGCATCCATGAAGTAGGCAAAAACATCCTCCTTCAAAAAGGTCAATCTTATGGAGTATTCAGAGGCATCGACAACTTTCAGACTCTTCCCTGTTCGTTGAAATTTTCCCTGGAGGGGGGATATGGTGAAAGGCTTCATTGAGTCAGAGCCGTGCAGCTCATCAGCCATCTTAGGGCTGGATTGGCGGATCAGTGCTAGGAACAGACCGTAGGCGTGATAACCCTGCGTGGGAGAGATGATTGCCTCCCCATCCGCTTTGAGCTTAAGCAGAGTCGCATAGAGCGCCGCCATGTTATTTGTGCTTACGGGGTATTTTCTTGCCCACGGATAACCATCGGCACCGGCAAAGCCAGAGCATACTGGACAGCCTGGCTGTAAGCTGAATTTAAGTTTCTGACCAGACAGCCGTAGTAGTCCCGACAGGGTGAATCCAAGAAAGTCGAACCCGCTTCGAGCATGAGCAATGGCTTCTTAAAGGCATGGTCCTCGGATGCCCATTCTTCGCCCATCTTGCCGTATTTAACTATCAGGTTCCAGAATCCTTGTGTGGGGTCGCTGGCACTGGGTACAAAATTGGACAGCGTCACAAAACCATTTGGCTTTTCAGGATACTTGAATTCCGCAAAGGGCTCAAAGGAGACGGATTCTATCTGCCCATAGCCGATTGATTTGCGCTTTCCATATCCCGTATCGGCAATGTACTGAAAAAGCTGCTTTGCCATGTCAGTGAAATCGTCTGCCACTTTGAGGTATATTGTGATTTCAGGTGAATAGTATTCCTCAAAATTATAGAGGGTGCCGCCCGCGCCAGTGGTGGATGTCAGCCGGTTGAGCTGGTTCTTAAGGGTGACTCTCTCTTTCTCGACAGGCTTGCTCTCCGCTGGTGGTATTACAGTTTCGCCGCTGAGAGCCCGGGTGAACTCCTCCACGGTGAGCCATTTATTTGCTTTGGCTTTTTTATGTTGGCGGAATTGCTCTCTTTGCACGCTAGGAGGGAGGTTTCTGTCAATGGCAGGTGGAACTGTTATAGGCGATGGCAGGAAATCGCCAGGGAAGCCGTTGGATATCAGCAATGGTGGTGTGCCGGCATCATAGAGTCCAAGGAAAGCCTTAAGCCTGTCTTCGCCGTGGAGGTATCGTATTCCCCAGCATAGATGCCCGAATATGGTGTCGGACTGCCAGGCTGAAGCGACCCAGCCCTTTAACTTGAATTTAGCCCTGAACCATTTCAAATGTCTTTAACCTCGATATCTTTCACTTCTACCCAGCCGTAGCCCCTGGTTCCCGAACCGCCAAGATAGTCCTTATTTAAGAGGTCAATGCCTTCCTTAACAAACCCGGTAATTTTGGCTTCATCGTCATCCTCAAATATACGCAGGACTATGTTCAATTGGAATTCCGTGCCAGGAGTCACGCGTTCTTGACGGCGCAAGCTGCCCGTGGAAGCCATTCCCGTCTTTCTGTCAATGGCGGTCTCGGTCTTGGTCTCCGTGAAATCCTTTCCTTCTCTTCGAGCCACTTCCCAATCTCCGAGCGATTTTTCTGTGAGGGGGGCATCGCGGACAATTATCCTCGTAGGACCAAGATCATGACCAACGTTCCTGTGGGGTCCAAATATGGTACACACCGGGCAGGTATCGAGGTTGCGACCACAGCCGCAAGGATTGCCGTCCTCACCTCTCTTATACTTGTATTCCAGCATGGACCTCAATTTCCCTTTCAGAGAAGAACCCGGTATATATGGCCTGCCTTTAGAATCCTTGATCACCGGACCTTCAGCCCCCCCTATAGCCATTCCTGCTTCTGTGCCCCCGATGTGCAGCCCCGTTCTGCAGACAAGCAGCGCTCTTATGGAGACATGTTTTGACAATTTGCGATTTTGTGCCATTCTTCACCTCCTTAGTCATTTTTTGGGAAAATAAGCTACCACACTCTCAAAGTGTGGTATGAATCCTTCGACAAAAGATTTCTCATCCTTCGCTGCCCATTTTACGTTTTGCTCAATGAACTCCTTGAAAAGAGGCGGTGCGTTGCCCCTGGTTTGTGCACTTGCTGCATAAGAATCCAACTGGAGTATGCGTCCTCGCAGTGATTCGAAGTCCTTACCCGCCCTGAGTTGCCCTTCAATATGCCGTGCTTCACCGAAGAAGTTCCTCAACTGCGCAGATTTCATCTCAGGCTTAGCCCTTGCCAGCTTTGCAGCTATATCTTTAGGCCAGTCTATTATTACTTCGGGAAGGATATTGCCTTTTCCATCGAAATATCCTTCTTTCAAGTAATCTGGTGGCAAGCCAGCCCACTTGTCGACTTGGGCTTGCTTTCTGTGGAACTCCTCCACGCCCGGCGGGAATCTTTGCTTGCTACGCTCAAAAGTCATTGCTCACCTCCTCGCTTGCCGTATAGACATAGGGTTGTTATCAACCCCAGATTGTCTAGAATCATTTTCTCACCGGCTCCCGGTGGCCATTTAAGCAATGTCGTAGTCCATTTGTAAATTTCAGGCATTCTGTTGGGGTCTAGATTTCGCCGGATGTTATACGCCAGCAGGGGATGATATCTGAGCCCGATGGTGTCACCTTTGCCGTTATCATACTCGTGCCACATGTCAGCAAAAGCTAACATGTTGTGGAGGAAAGCCGAAGGCACGCCGTTCATTAGGGGCTGTACGTATTCCCATTCTTTCTTCACCTTTGCCCAGTCAGGCCACTTAAGCGTAGTTCCCAATATGGTTATGCTGGCTTTCCCCTCGCGGTTTTTGGACTTTTTCAGTTCCGCTTCAACTACCTCAGCGGCTCTGGCTACGGGATAATCGGGCTTGGTGATGGCGATGCCAGCAGAGATGGTTATTTCTGGGTTGCCTGTGAACTCGGAAAAATCGGCATTTATTTGCTCTGCCAGAGCGATAATTTCGTTCCACGGACCGACGAAGAATAAGTCATCGCCCCCTGAGAACACCGTGTAGCAGTTTTTGAATTTAGAGGTCAACAGGCTCTCCAGCCAGCCAGTAAAGAACATGTCCAGAAGGCGACTGAGCGTTGCCTGACGAGATATGGTATCGAACGAGACGTCTTCTCGTTTCAAACCAAAGACAAAAAGCTCTCCAAGACGGTCAACGTCAGCCTTCAAGAAACCTAGTAGATGCTGTCCCTCTGCTCTAGCCGCAATTTCACCGAAGGTGAGAACATCCTCCTTCTCTTGGGCAACGTATGTTGCCAGATATTTTGAGCAGGCAGGCCAGTTGGCCAGGTCTATCAGGTCCGTATCGTTGAGCTTCATTACCAGATAGGGTTTCTTATTCTTTGCTGGTGGACTACCAATGGAGACAGAATAGTCTAACAGGGGTATTTCCCCCTCTTCAGGGTTGTCGAAAAATGAAACATATTTTGCCTTTGGCAGGCGTGCTCCAACTGCGCCTTGTCTATTACAATCAACACAGATCTCCCCATCCGCGGTGGCTATCTCTCCTGGGAATTTATGACAAGACTTACAAGCCCCTTTGCCCTCATAATTGACATCCCGAACAAAGCTGTCCGCCTTCCAGCAGCCTCCTTTTTGCATGACATGAGAGAATCTCTTCTGCTTCTTCTGGTTCAGGACAGCTTTCACTTCCGAAAGTACGCTGCTGAAGCCGCTATGCGGTTTGTCTGATGGCTTGAAACCATCGTCTCCAAAGGGGTACCAAGCTAAATTGAGAGCTAACTCGCCATTAACACTGTTAATGAACCAGCGGTCGATTTCCTCCTGTGTATCCTCCAGACTCGCTATCACCCCCGGCAAATTAGGCAGCAATAAATAGAAGTTGCCTCCGGAATTCATGAGCAGGTTCCACAGTGGCAACTTCAAGTTGCGCAAGACCTTGTGTGCTGCCACTTCTGTGCAAAGCTGGACGAACAGGGAGCGCGCTCTGAGTTTCCGTGCCACCCCTCCAGCAGCACTGGTGATGCCAAAGATGTACTGCTGTATGCCCGAGATATCGCCAGCCACCAGCAAAAAACGCGGCTCGCCACCCCATCTCACCTTCTTTCGATCCAAGGTATTTGTCTGAGAGTGATACTGGTACAAGCAGGCAGCAATCGCTGCAGTGACCTTAAGATGGTCGAAGAGCGACACATCGGGAACCTCTTCCTGTGTGTTGCTGGGAATGCACCAGGTGTGTGTATATACCAGGTTAGTCAAATGGCTAGAGAAACATTCAAAGTCAGGGTGTTCGTTTCCGGAGTCTTTCATTAACTTAGTGAAGCTGCGCCCAAATGATTCGAGTAGCTTGTTCATTTCTCCAGGCTGGTATTCTGTAAATTCCGCGCCGAAAATAGCAGGACGCATGTTTGTAGCAGTGGATGGAAGGGGATTGGGATGGAAACGAAGGCGCAAGCCACTATCGGTTTCTCTACCAAGGCGTTCAATGACCGAACACAGTGGCGTCGCCTTGTAATCTTGATATCGCTCGCTGGCTTCTCCGCGCTCTGAGGATGCAAGATTGTCAGCTTTGCTTACGAGGGTGGCCAGCGTCCTGACATGACTGTCCTTTATGCTTTTGACCAAGAATTCAGGCGCAAAAGCCCGACTATTTTCGTGGTGTTTCTGCACTAGCTCGTAAAGAAGCTCTACGTCCGAAATTGGTGAGAAAATTTCCTTGTGGGCATTGATAAAAGTTGCTGAAAATTCCGGGTGCTGGCCCTTGTCGAGCAGCTTAAACGTGCCCCTGCCCAACAGTTTACCTATATCATGCAAGAAGGCTGCTAAGATGACAGTCTGGTATTCCCTCTCCTCTTGCGTCACAATCCCTCCCAGACAAGATAATAACACATGACCGCACAAATAGCAATTAGCTGTATAAGTTAAAGACTTTTGCGACATTCCTCCTTTCTCAATGAGATAACCAAGGGGGCTCTTTAGCTCAAGAGACTTATGTGGTCTCTGCGTATTGTAGAATATTAAGTAATCAGCGAGTCTCTGGTGGAATAGTGGTTTGTCATAGATGATATCCAGGTTGTTATTGTATCTCTCAATGCAGGTGTTTATCTTGGGACAACGAGCTGGGTAATAACACTCCCATAGTCAATGTACGCAATGCCGACCTTCCTACCTGAATTATCCATTCCTCCTATGAGAATGCCTGGCATCATGGGCTGACTCCTCCAATGGTCTTACAAATATATCTTTGCGCTAGAACCTTGTTTTATCAAGCCCATAGGCCACCAACCTGGTTCTTAAATAACTTCTCCCGTAAGCTACCCTTACTGAACATTTCGTCACTTTGTTGGATTGTTTTTCTACAAGAGCCTTCTGCAGTGCTACAATGTATAAGGGCGTGAAACCAGACCTAGAGGCGCATCTCGGATGGACAGCATTGGCGGAAGCAACGCAGTGACTTACGAGAAAAGGATATTTGCTTTCATCGATATTCTGGGATCTGCCGAGCTTGTGGAAGAGTCCGAGCGTGATACTTCTAAGATTCTCAGTATCTACCAACTATTGAAACACACGAAATCCATGGCAAACTTGCCGGTTGGACACAAATTTCAGACTCTAAAAGTAAACTTGGCTAAGTTCCGCAGTCACACCTTTTCGGATACTATTACCATAAGTTGTCCTTTTGAATCTTTCGATTACTTCAATGCTATTATCGGTTGGATAGAGGGATTTCAGTACTTGATGTTGACAGAGGAAGCGACTTTCGTAAGAGGAGCTATCGTTTACGGCAACGTCTATGATGAGAGTGAGTCTATCATATTTGGACCTGCTATGATTGATGCTCACCGCCTAGAGTCAACAAGAGCAAAGTGGCCTCGAGTATTGGTTGACTCCAGCATATTTGACGAATTGCCTGATGAGAAAAAGACACGTGCGTTCAAAGAGTACCTGCGAAAATGATATTCAGAGACTTACTATTTAGATTATCTGCGTGACTTATTCCACATTACCTGTTATGACAAGGGAAACGCTTGAGAACTCCTTCTGACCCGATAGAGTTACTTAACGCACATAAGACCGCTATTGAAAAGGCAGTGGAACAGACCTGTAAGCGGAATGCGTTATCCTACATTGTTGGTAACAACAAGAAGCGAGTATTAAGTAAATATATTCGGTTGTCAAAATACCACAACAGCGTGGCAGATAGGCTGTGCCAGGTAGCCTTGAGACTACACGAGAATTATGGTCTAATTCGAAGTATTGAGTCAGAAGTAATGGTACAAGCCTTAATGACTCATAAACGAGATTGGGAACAGCCCTTGAAATTCAAGCCAGAATTCACAGCAGAGAACCCAAAATATACAGACATAATGCCCATCCTTGGAATAGCAATTGAACGGATTATTGCCGAGCGCAAAGATGTCGTGAGCCATTTCGCGAACGAACCCATAAAGTTCATTGATTTCCTTTGTGGTGAGTCGCCAAAATATTTACACGAACTCAAAAACAGACTCGAAGATACTAAGATAGACATGGACAAGTTGTGTAGTGACAATCCGCGTAACAAATAGCCAGGTTGTTCAATACATATTCTGGCCCTCACAGAGCCCTTTTCCATCGCCAGCTAGGATTGGACAACCTTCAATCTTGCAAGTCTGCTTATATCCAGTTAGTATCAGCAAAACTGGGCATAACTTTTGGGGGCCGGGCTGTGTACAAAAAGCGCAAGCCTCATTCTTCCCAAAAATGCAAATATCACAAAGGTTTTTGTCACACATCCTTGAAGCGAAATCGAACGATGCATCTAGTTGCTCAGGATAGAATGATGTTGAGGGATTGTTCGCTTTGACCCCATCGTATATGCGGCGCGCTAACGTGGGCGTGTTGATACTAGATCTACTCCTCTTCCCTTGTGTATCAACTCCAGTCTTCTTGGCAAGGCTGTAGAGCAATTTGCTAGCAAAGACTTCGTTCCATATGTCCCCGGGTAGTTCAAGGTCAGACGGCTTTACGTATCGCGGCCATGATGGAAAAACCTCCTCGACACAGTTACGAAGCTTGTCATGCTTAACCAAATCACGAAGAGCTGCCCACAACCTCTTTTGACCGCCTTCAGTTGTCTTTCTATCCCATTGTTGGAATTCGATATCTAATTTAGTTCCATTGCACCTCAAAATATCCCTCGCAGCTTCGGGACTGTATTTTTTCGTGTAGGTTAGCAGGTGCAAAGCGTGAGCAAGTCGCCTTAAGCCTCTTCCATTGTCATGGTAGCGCTCCAGAGCTGATTTCATGAATTGTACGAGGCTTCTATCATAGTCAACCAAGACCTTTAGGGTTCGCTCGATTTCGTCGTACTGCTTAGAATAACGGGGGTAAACTTGAGGTTTTCATCAATCTTGAGGGTATAAACCCTGCCCGATTCTTTTTTAACAAGTCTGTCACGGAGTATGTTGGCTGGGCTGCCCCATCAACATACTGCTTAACGATTGTGGCAAACACTGGAAGCCCGTGTCTCCAAACCAGCTTGGATGGCATCTGCATATCGGTAATGTATGTTACCCAATGTGCCAGAACTTTCTGGTCTGCAGAAAGGTTACGTACACTCTCGTGTTTCCACCCGTCCCACCAATCACTATCTTTCCAGCGAGCTTGGTCGAGCCATTCAATTACTTTAACAAATCGTCCAAGTTCGCCCATCACTGTACACTCCTTGAAAATTCCAGATAATTCTATAACCCTTGAGATACACACCGCAATATTTGATATTTCTGGACATTCAATCAAAAAGTTACTGCTGCACAAAACATCTGCCTGTTGAATCACGCCCGGCTCTATTATAGATTCTGTGGAAAGACTCTTAATAAAATGGTGGTAAGAACCCTTGAGCAAGAAAGTTAAAGAAAAGGAGGTTTTACCACCATGGCTAAGAGCCAGGAAAATAGTACCACAACGCTGCTTGGGCTTAAAGACTGCAAAGCGGGGGAGGTGGTAGGGAGTGATGATAGGATAGTAGTGAAGATTATAGTTAATGGGGGCCGGGAGAAATGTCCTTATTGTGGCTCGGCCAAGCTGTATGGGCATGGCATGTGTGATCCTCGCCGCGTACTTCACCCCTGGACGAATGGCACAAAGGTTTATCTAGACCTTCACCGGCAGCGTTGGAGATACCGGGATTGTGGTCATACCGTTACTGAGGCTAAAGTAGTGGTGGCTACTTCCATGTAATTGCCGACTTAAATAGAAGGATGGCTGAAGCTAAGTGAATAGAACAAGATTTCCACCTAAAGAGGAAAGTCAGATATCAAAGAAAATATTCTTAATAGGCGGGGAAAACTAAGCGAGGAGATGAGACAGAAACTAAAATGGGCTCTGGAGAAATATCCCGGCCTTAAAGGCTTTTACCGGGCCAAGGAAAAGGCAAGGGAACTTTACCGGCAGGAAAGCAAAGAGAGGCAGCTAAGGTTCTGGATAACATCATTGATAAACGGACAACTAACGGCTTTACCGAAGGCTGCCACACTAAGATCAAGATGTTAAAACGCGTATCTTATGGCCTGCAGAACGTCGATGTTTACTGGAGGAAAATGCTCCTGGGGTTTGTACCATCTCGTAGCTGTTTCCACACAATTTGACAAAGAGCCCACTCTCTCTTGACGGAGTTACAGCTTTGAGCTATTATTCGAGGTAACTCGGAACGGCAAGCCTACGCAGGGCAGGATATTCATCCCGATGTTCGTTCAGTGGTAGCTCCCTGTGTCGAGCTCCCAGCTTTGAAGAGCCAAAAGGCTGAGAGTTGCCAGCGCAATTAGGTTAGGGCAAACCCCGAAACACTATCACCAGACCTATTACTATCAACGCTATACCTAAACCCAGCAGGGCAAATAGTATTTTCCTATCGGTAATAATCCTTTTGAACATGTAGCTTGCTATCATACTGGAACGCCGAATAAAAAGGAAGCACCAGCATTACATCAAGCACCTACATGCCACGAGGTAACAGAAGGAAGTTATTATACTACAGGAAGGGTGAATGAAAAACGGCTTCCTTTTCCTAGCTCGCTCTGGACTGTGATTTTCCCACCATGGGCTTCCACCAGCCTTTTGCTGATAGTCAGCCCTAGACCACTGCCCCCAGTAGCCCTGGAACGAGACTTGTCCACTCTGTAGAATCGCTCGAAAATGCGAGGGAGATCCTCAGCAGGAATCCCTTCGCCCGTATCTGATACGGAAACTTCTACCCAGCCATCTTGTGCGCTGGCAGCAACAGTGATAGTACCCCCCTTATGGGTATGAGTCACTGCATTTTCTAAAAGGTTGTGCAGAATCTGGTTGACTCGTTGCCAATCAATATTAACCAGCGGCAAGTCATTAGGCAGGTCGAGAGACAACGAAATACCCTTCGCTGTCAACTGAGGCTGCCAAGGAATCACAGCTTGCCTGATCAGGCTGCTGATATCCTCTGCCTGGCAAACCAGCGTCAACTCGCCAGCTTCAGCGAGACTTAGCTCCTGAAGTTCATCCACCAAACGCGAAAGCAAACTTGTCTCTTCGCTAATGGAGCGTATAGTATCTTCATCTGGCTTTATCACCTCGTCGCGAATTGCCTCCAGATACCCCCGAATATTAGAAAGAGGAGTTCTTAGTTCATGGGCAACGTCAGCAACCATATTGCGTCGCAGCTCTTCGATGCGCTGCAGGTCAGCAGCCATAAAGTTGAACGCCTGCGCCAGTGCGGCAATTTCACCTTTACCCTGATATTGAAACCTCTGCGACAAATCCCCCTGGCCCAGCTTTCTGGCAGCTTCAGCCAGAGCACCAATGGGTGATGAGATTCTTCGCGATAAGACCAAGGTCAATACAAGAGCCAGTCCAATCGCCAATGCACCTCCCAAGAGAAGAAAGCGATTTATGGCTACGGAAAGCCTACGAAACGGAGCAACATATTCCTCCGCCTTCGGATCAGGAAAGAGGTAAACTGTTCCCAGGATTTCCTTGCCCCGAGTCAAATTAAAAGCATTAACCGATGAATCAGTATAATTTGCCCCTATATGCGTTGAGTTCTTTGAGTCACCGACAACTGTCCCGTTGGCAGCGACCAATATGACATGTACCCCAGACACACGCCCGGCTGCTTCGATTACAGGCTGAACTCCTTCCCAGCTCAGTGCTTGCCAATAATGAGTATATAATCTGGAACATATTTGGTCGGAACGATACTGTGCGCTTATCTGCTCATATTCCCGCATCCCCGCAACAATGCGTTGGCTCACGAAAAAGTATATGATGACAACGGTCACCACTACCACCGCCGCGAAAGCCATCAAGAGGCGAAACCACAACCTATGTACCACTACTCACCTCCCACAAACTTGTAACCAACTCCGTATACCGTCTTTATGTATCTGGGATGGCTGGGGTCAGGTTCTAGTTTGCGACGCAAATTAAGAATATGCACATCGATAGTGCGGTCAAAACCTTCAAAGTCATAACCCAAAGCTTCTTCAATGAGATTCGCCCTAGAGAAGACTTTGCCTGGTTCTTTAGCAAGAGCCCACAGTAACTTAAATTCCACACTGGTCAGATTTAGTGGTTTGCCGGCAAACCACGCTTCGCGTTTTGTAAAATTCATAAAAAGCTTACCGCGATTGACCTCTTCGGGACCCCGTTCTGCAGGAAATCGTCTTAACACTGCTCGCACACGGGCTACTAATTCTTTAGGGCTGAATGGTTTGGTCACATAGTCATCAGCACCCAAGTCCAGACCAGTCAGCTTGTCTTGGTCAGTAGTTTTAGCAGTAAGCATGATGATAGGCACATCCGACTCACGCCTGAGAATGCGACAAACCTCTAACCCGTCTATGTCCGGCAACATGAGATCCAGAATAATCAAATCAGGCGCGCTTCCCCGGGCCAGACACAGAGCCTCATTGCCATTATAAGCAGCTAAAACCTCGTAGCTGTCTCGCTCTAAATAGAGCTTGACCAGCTCTACAGTTTTCACATCATCATCAACCACTAGAACCTTTTTGCCAGCCATCCCTAGCTTCCTAGTGACTTATTCACAAACCCTTTAATGTTATACCAGAAATGTTAAGAAATTAACATTGAAACGCTTGACTCGGCGAGGTAGAGCCCTTAGCATTCTTTTTTGATTGACACACTCGTATAAGCAAATTATAATCCTTGCTAAACTGAAATATAATACTAGAAATCGAATTACTCTAACCCGACTGTAAAGAGTGTCAGCTCATTATTTTCATTGTGGTGGTGAGACCTACTTTAGCATAGGTCGGCGGCGAAGCTATGTGCTTCTCACATCCCAGAGGAGACCAGTTTTCTATTGGCTTCCCAACAAAAACTTCCCAGAATGATGAAGAGATCTACCGAAGTCGAGAAGAGAAAACCACACCTAAAGCGATTGCAAAAGTTACAAACATTGATCACCGAAAAGGTGCTAGATGGATTTTTGCTTTGTCAACCTGAGAACATCCGCTATATTTCTGGATTCACTGGCTCCTCTGGATGGCTGCTCATTTCAAGACAGAGAGCTATTTTAGCTACCGACTTCCGTTACGTGGAACAAGCTAAAGCTGAGTCACCCGACTTTGATATTTTCCAAACTAAAGGCGAGCCACAGGATTGGCTTCCTGAGTTAGTCTCTGAATTAAGATGGCACAAGCTAGGTTTTGAAGCAAATTCCATCTCTTATGAGACCTATCAGAGGCTTAGCGATACCATAAGGAGCAAGCAAATTAAGCTCGAGCTTGTTCCCCTTGCTAGGATAGTAGAGCAGTTTCGCTCTATAAAAGAGCCTGACGAAATAGAGTGCATAACAAAAGCAGCAGTGCTGGCTGACACTGCGTTTAAACAAGCCAAGAACATAATTTGTGCTGGCATGACAGAAAAAGAAGTAGCCTGGGAGATAGAAAAAATCCTTCGCCAACAAGGCAGCGAAGGTGTACCTTTCGAAATCATCGTGGCTTCAGGAGCAAATTCAGCTTTGCCACATGCCCGACCTACAGAGAAAACAATATTATCTGGTGAGCCTTTGTTGATTGATATGGGAGCTAGAATCAACGGCTATTGCAGCGATTTTACCCGGACATTATTCTTGGGCAAAGCGGACAAAACCTTTCAGGAAATTTATGATATAGTTCTCAAAGCACAGACTACTGCCTTAGAGGGAATTAGTTCAGGTATGACTGCGTGGCAGGCAGACCGCTTGGCGCGAAGTATTGTTGAGCAAGCCGGCTATGGAGATACTTTTGGACACGGTCTGGGGCATGGTGTCGGGTTAGCAATACATGAACTTCCTACCATTAATCCCAACTCCTCTGATTCACTTGCGAATGGTATGGTTTTTACTATAGAGCCTGGAATTTACCTTGCTGGACAATATGGCATCAGGATCGAAGACCTGGTAATCTTAGAAAATGACAAGGTCAGGGTGCTAACCAAAGCGGACAAAGCTATCTATCAGCTACTTGACAAACGCTGAATATTTAATGATGGAGGTTCTTAAATGATTGATGCTGGCGAACTAAGAAAAGGCTCTGCCATAGAACTGAACGGTCAAATATACCAGATTCTGGAATACCAACACGTTAAGATGCAGCAAAGACAGCCAGTGGTCAAGTTGAAGCTTCGCGATGTCTGCACCGGAAACGTCACTGAGCGGAACTTCCAATCCGGCGACAAGGTTACGCCGGTATTCCTAGAGCACCGCCCAGCTCAGTACCTCTATAATGATGGCAACATGTACTATTTCATGGATAAGGAAAGTTACGAGCAAGTCATACTGCCTGCTGGTCAGATTGGAGAGGGGGTAAATTACTTGAAGGAGGGGTTGGAATTAGAGATTCTCACCTGCAAAGGAGAGCCTGTAGCCATAGAGCTACCTCTTTCCGTAGAGCTGCGGGTTACACAGACCGAGCCTGGATTTAAAGGAGACAGAGCAACCGCCGGTACCAAACCGGCTAAGCTGGAAACAGGAATAACCGTCCAGGTTCCTCTTTTCATTAATACAGGCGATGTCATCAAGGTTCATACGCGCACCGGTGAATACCTAGAGAAGGTAAGCTAATTAATTGATAAAAACCGATCTACATATCCATACGTGTTACTCCGTAGACTGTCTTACTCCTCTGAAGAAAATAATCGAGCGCTGTTTGGAACTGGACATAAATTGCATTGCTGTAGCCGACCACGATACCATCGCCGGCGCCTTAAAGTTAAAAGAGCTCGCCCCGTTCAAAGTGATTATTGCTGAAGAGATCTCAACAGTTGCAGGTGAAATAATGGGACTCTTTCTTAATAAGGAAATCCCCCGCAGGTTACCTCCCTTAGAAACAATATCACGAATCCGAAGCCAAGGTGGCTTGGTAGCTATCCCTCACCCTTTTGGCAGGTCGCTGCCCTGGAACACTGGCGTACTGACTTCCCAGGAAATTCTTTCGCAGGTTGATATCATCGAAATCTTCAACTCTCGTACTCCTTTTTCTAGCAGCAACACCCGAGCAGAAAGGCTGGCCAGGGAGTTGGGTAAGGTTGCCAGCGCTGGCAGCGATGCTCATACTGTGGGTGAAATTGGACGAGCTTACATAGAAATGCCCGATTTCGATGGGCCTCAATCCTTTTTGAATTCTCTAGCCCAAGGCAAAATATTCGGACAAAAATCCAGCCATTTGGTTCATTTCGCCAGCACTTGGGCCAAACTAAGGAAAGCTCTGGGCTATAGGTTATAAAATGTTGAACATTGGGTGGTTTTCCACAGGTAGAGATGAAGCTGCTCGGCAGCTTCTGCAAGTTGTGCAGGACAAGATTCGCAGCGGTGAGATTAATGGCAAAATCAGCTTTGTTTTCAGCAACCGAGAGTTTGGCGAGGCGAGAGAAAGCGACTTGTTCTTTGAGCTTATTCAAGGTTATAGAATTCCTCTCGTCTGTTTATCCCACAAAAAGTTTAGAGCTGCCCAGGAAAAGGAATGGCGTGTAAGATACGATAGAGAAGTAGTTAAGAGGATTAAACCATTTGCCCCTGATCTCTGTGTTTTGGCTGGCTACATGCTCATCGTCAGTGAAGAACTATGCTACAAATATAATATGCTCAACCTTCATCCTGCGCCTCCTGGTGGACCTACCGGTACCTGGCAGGAAGTAATTTGGACACTGATAGAGACCAAAGCTGATACAGCTGGGGCAATGATGCACATTGCAACTCCTGAGTTGGATAGAGGTCCCGTGGTCACCTATTGTCTCTTCTCTATCAAGAGCGAACCTTTCGCTGAATACTGGCGAAAGGATGACAAAAATGTCCTATTCCAACTAATCCGCCAGCACGAGCTTGCCCGAGAATTTCCCCTTATCACCCTGACGTTGCAATCGCTGAGCCGTGGCGAGGTCAGCATCAAAAATGGGAGAGTAACTGATGCTCAAGGGAAGCCAATCGCTGGCTACGATCTCAGTGATAGGGTAGACGAGGAAGCGAGGAAAGGCCTGAGATGAACCCGATTTGCTTTGACCTAGAAGGTCCTTTAGCTCCGCAGGATAACGCCTACGAACTGATGAAACTTTTCCCAAATGGCGGCAGGATTTTTGAAGTCGTCAGTCGTTATGATGACTTATTGACATTGGAAGGACGTCCTGATTATGAACCAGGCGATACGCTCGCTCTCATCATCCCATTCTTAGCCTATCACAGCATAATTGAGGAGCACATCTCTGCTATGGGACAGAAAGCCAGATTAACCCCGGGAGCAGCTGAATTGCTTGCCAAACTTAAATCTCAGAAGTGGCATGTATTCTGTATTAGCACCAGCTACGAACAATATGCTTTTCCAGTCACACAGAGACTGGGCATACTCAGTGATAATGTTGCTTGCACTGCTTTTCCCTTAGCGCAGATTCGGCAGCTGTTAGGACGGGACGAATTTGCCTTGATAGAGCAAACAGAACACGACATCGTAAACCTCAAATCCGTCTCTGATGACGCAAGAATAAAAGAATCTTTGGACCATTTCTATTGGCAGAAATTGCCTCAAACACGCTGGGGAAGAATAATAGCACAGGTAAAACCAGTGGGAGGGAAACGTAAAATAGACGCACTGGAGAAGTTTAGTGCCAGGATGGGGAAGCCACTTTCTCACTGGGTAGCCGTAGGAGATAGCATCACAGATTTCAAAATGCTCCAGGCTGTGAATACGGCTGGTGGCTTAGCCGTAGCTTTCAACGCTAATGAATACGCACTGCCCTATGCTACTATGGGACTGGCATCAGTAAGCCTAGACGATTTGTGGGCGGTTTTGGAAGCTTGGGACAAGGGTGGACGCTCTCATGTTGAACAAGTTGTCAAAGAAAAGGAACATGCTGGCGGAACTGGAAACAGAGAATGGTTCCACTGGATAGCTGGAACAAAAGACATAACTCAGGCATTAGCAGTCCATAAAAAAATTCGCCGCCTGGTTAGAGAAGAAGCTGCCCGATTAGGCTAACATAGACTCATCAGTCTCGTCTTCCTGTCTCGCGGAAGATCCACACAAAGGTAACGATAGCAATTATAGAAACGGTGATGATGGTAATTAAGCCGCCTTTGTCTACACCACCAAACGCTCCGGTTGCCGTAGCAACGGCGAAATTTGCCTCGCTCCAACCTGCTATCATCCCGCCCTGTCAGAACAGCGAAAACAGTCTTTTACTTGAACCTTTCCTCCTCTCTATGGGAGAGGATGGATGAGGGAACAAACTTATCTTGTCATCTTGGCAGAATGACCAAGCTATACAAAGTATAATGGGTTACCTGTAACTTGACTCAAACCTAGTTAACGTTCGCTAGAAGCCTCTATTTTACTTTTTGGTTGGCTTGCTAAGTATTTCGTCTATAATGCCGTACTCTACTGCTTGCTCAGCGCTAAGATAAAAGTCTCTGTCGGTGTCGTGGGCAATTTTCTCCACCGGCTGACCAGTATGTTTGGCTATAATATTACGTATCGTTTCCTGTATCCTCATAATTTCCCTGGCGGCAATCTCAATATCTGTCGCATAGCCCTGAGCACCACCAATAGCTTGGTGTAGATGTATGGTGGAATTGGGTAAGGCATACCTCTTGCCTTTGCTTCCAGCACAAAGGAGCACAGTGCCCATGCTAGCTGCCAGCCCGACACAAATAGTAGATATAGGGCAACGTAGAATCTGCATAGTATCATAAATAGCCAAGCCTGCACTGATAACGCCACCCGGACAATGAATATAAAGATTTATATCCTTCTCTGGATCTTCTCTCTCTAAGTAAAGGAGCTGGGCAATAATAAGATTAGCTATCTGGTCATTGATGGGCGTGCCCAAGAACACAATCCTTTCTCTGAGCAACAGAGAATATATGTCATAGACACGTTCTCCCCGAGCGCTGGTTTCCGTTACAGTAGGAATTATCACTTGATATTTGGCATCCATTATCCCCCCTTTGTCGCATTTTGAGCATTGCCAGTGGCGATTTCCAGTAGTCTATCTATAGTCTTCCGTGTACGAAGAGATGTTTCGATTGATTGTCTAAACTGAGGCAGCGAAAAGAACTGCCTAGCTTTTTCTTTATCTTCAGCACCACTGGCAATCTCATCTATTCTATTATCTACCTCTGAGGGATTAATTTCAATTTTCTCTTCCTCGGCTAACTTCCCTAGTACAAGACCTTCAATGAGCCTCTTTTGTGCTATAGGACGCAACTCCTTTCTCAGTTCTTCTTCTGTTTTGTTAATACTTTTCAGGTAATCGCTTAGTTCCCTAAAACCCCAGTGCTTTGCTTGGTCGTTAAGAAGGTTAGTAATCTCCTCCTCTTCCAGAATAGGGGGATAGCTTACCTCGCTGATTTTCACCAGGGCATCCAGAGCTTGCTGTTTCAGTTGCAGGCGATTTCTAGCCTCAGCTTGAGCTTTCAAGTCGGCAGTCACTTTCTCCCTCATATTTGCCAGGTTATCATAGCCCAAATTCTTAGCTAAGTCATCGTTAAGCTCTGGCAATTGCTTTTCTTTTATTTCAGTGATAGTGACTTTAAAAATACCCTGCTTACCCCGCATCTCCCTAATAGGATAATCATCGGGAATAGTCAAGCTAAAAGTCTTTTCTCC
>OGCI01001404.1_pt1 | contig 20234 bp, 19 predicted proteins | sample 1570021 | NCBI WGS metagenome assembly OGCI01 (sample SAMN06264664, study PRJEB24512) | hot springs metagenome | isolation source: Hot spring water | place: South Africa: Tshipise | collected 2015-06-21 | reverse complement strand
TTCTCAACTGCAACTTCAGCTTGAAGTAAATCAAACTCCGAAACAAATCCTTGCTCATTCAAAGATTTTACATTATTAAGATTCTCCTGAGCATTTAGGAAACTTGCTTCAGTTATCTCAGTAACTTTTTTCAGCATTAATGCTCCATAAAAAGCAGATTGAACTGAAAGAACTGTTTTTGAGATTTGATTATTCAGTTCTGCTTTGGAAAGATTGTAATAAATCTGCGCAGCCCCTATTCCACGAAAAACCGCCGAGCTAAAAAGAGTTTGAGTTAATTGTAGTTGAGCTTGATAGTTATTTGTTTGTGCAAAAGATTGAAGTTTTGTCTCCAGCGGAAGAAACTTTCTGTTATCTCTTGGAATTACATTTTCATCGAAAAGAATTGCGTAGGTAGCGTTTTTTAACAATGCTTCAAAATCCGGGAAAGGCATTCTCGGCTTCTCGATAAAATGTGAAAAATTTGCTGAAAAATCTAAACTTGGTAGTGCATACCCAAATGCTTCGTCCACTGCTGCATCTGCTCTTTGAACATTTAATAAAGCAATTTTAATATCGGTATTATTATTAAGTGCTAAATTAATTGCTTCATCAAGCGTGATGGATTTTTCCTGAGCTGTTACTTGAATGAACAAGATTAAAAAAATAAATGTCAGAAATTTTTTATTTACTTTCATACGTATTTCCATTTAGATTTGATTTAACATTTTAGTAGTCTGTATAAGAATATAAAACCTGAGGTTTAAGTTCACTTCGCTGAAATGAAATTTTATTGATTTGAGGAAATTGCTATCCATTCTGCTGAAAAAATCAAATTAACGTATCAAATATAGAGTTTTTATCTTTATTGTTAGATAAGTTTTAATTAAACGGTTTTTATTTATGATGAACGAAATAGTTCAAACAAAAAAAATTATCCTTAATAAAAAATTTCAAAAAACACTTGACTTTTAAATATTAAAATGATATCATTGTAATGTCAATTTAATATAAGGTGAAAAAATGGAAAAAATTTTTGAAAAAACTGGGAGAAAACTCAATGGCTTTTTAATGCTTTTTCTTCTAATCGCATTAATCATTCTTCATATATATCTTATTTATCTTGGAATAACAACAGAGGATACCACAATTCTTTGGTTTTTCATTCCTTTGGTAATAGGAATTATCCTAATCTCGAGTGGTTTTATAATAGTTCAGCCAAATGATTCGAGAGTGTTAATCCTTTTTGGTAAATATATCGGAACTGTACGGAACGATGGATTTTGGTGGGTTAATCCATTCACAACAAGGAAAAAGGTTTCACTCAGAATCAGAAATTTCAACAGTCAGAAAATTAAAGTAAACGATCTTCACGGAAACCCAATCGAGATTGGTGCTGTTGTTGTCTGGCGAGTTGTAGATTCTGCCAAAGCTGTTTTTGATGTCGAGAATTATGAGCAGTTTGTTGATATACAAAGTGAAACCGCTATCAGGCAACTTGCTTCCGAATTCCCTTATGATGTTACTGAAGAAGATAAGCCAAGTCTGAGAGGAACGCCTCAGGAAATAGCAGAAAGTTTGAAAAAAATGCTTGAACAACGGCTGGAAATTGCTGGTGTAGAAATAATTGAGGCGAGGATTTCTCATCTTGCTTATGCACCTGAAATCGCACAAGCAATGTTAAGACGACAACAAGCTCAAGCAATTATAGCAGCAAGAACCAAAATTGTGGAAGGGGCTGTTGGAATGGTGGAAATGGCTTTGAAAGCATTGAGTGAACAAAACATCGTCCGCCTCGATGAAGATAAAAAAGCTACTATGGTGAATAACTTAATGGTTGCTTTAGTTTCCGAAACAGAAGCTCAGCCAGTAATAAATACAGGAACTTTGTATCAGTGATGAAGATTCAGAGTGAGAGAACTATTTAAATAATCTACTTGACTAAGAAGAAAGAGTTGGTTAAAAATGTTAAACTTGAATAACTATTTAGGAAAAGAATTAAAAATAGTTCAGAATTCTATCTGGAAAAGTGAGTTTCATTTGCTTGATGAGCAAAATGTTATTGGCAAACTTTATTCTGTTAAAATATGGAAGAATTTATATAATTGTGAGTTTGATAATAAGACGATTGAATTTTATAAAAAGAATATTTTTGGTCAGGAAGTTTTCATCAAGGAAAAGAATAAATCACTACCTTTTGCAAGTTTCGAAAGTAATTTTTTCTTCACTTCCGGTGAATTGAAATTAGACAGAGGCAGAAAGCTTTTAATAAAAATAGGAACCTTTAAAAACAATGCTTCTTTATATGATTCAGATAAACTACTAATCTTAATAAACTGTAAATTATCTTTCAAAGAAAAATGCATAGTAACAATTGAAAATAAATCTGAATTTTTTGAAAATTATCCTTGGCTGCCTTTTTTTATTTTTTATCTTACAAACACCTCAAAAAATACTGGTGTAACATTTAGTTAGAGAAATTATGAGTGAGAAAAAGAAATTCTTATTAAGAATAGATGAATCAGTTTATGCCGCTCTTGAAAAGTGGGCGGCAGATGAATTCCGCTCGATCAATGCACAAATCGAATTTTTACTTATTGATAATCTCAAAAAAGCAGGGAGATACAAAAAACTAATCGATCAGGAAAAAGATAAGAACGAATAACTTTACAACTCTTAAGATTAAGTAATCGTTAACTTATATCCATTCCATTTTCTATTCTATTCATCTGTTATTTTTGGTAACTTAGAATCATACTTATAAAAAAATATTCAGGAGAAAAAATGACCAATATCACAGATGTGTGGGCAAGAGAAATTCTTGACTCAAGAGGAAATCCAACAATTGAAGTTGAAGTTGCTTTGGAATGTGGAGTAGTAGGACGAGCAGCCGTTCCCAGTGGCGCTTCAACCGGAGAGCACGAAGCTGTTGAATTGCGAGACGGAGATAAATCACGTTACAATGGCAAGGGCGTTAAAAAGGCAGTTGAAAATGTAAATGAAAAAATTGCTGAAGAACTTATAGATTTCGATGCAACTGAGCAGGTTGCAATTGATAATTTACTCATCAGTTTAGACGGAACTGAAAACAAATCTAATCTCGGGGCAAATGCTATTCTTGGTGTTTCACTTGCTTGTGCAAAAGCTGCTGCAGAAGCTTTAGGATTACCACTTTATAAATACATTGGCGGAACAAACGCAAAAACCTTACCTGTTCCCATGATGAACATAATCAATGGTGGCAAACACGCTGATAACAATGTTGACTTTCAGGAATTTATGGTGATGCCTGTCGGTGCAACAAGTTTCGCAGAAGCACTGAGAATGGGTGCTGAAACATTTCATTCTTTAAAATCTGTACTGTCAAAAAAAGGTTATAATACGGCAGTTGGCGATGAAGGTGGTTTTGCTCCTAATCTCAGATCTAATGAGGAAGCGATTGAGGTGATCTTAGAAGCAATCGAAAAAGCTGGTTATAAAGTGGGAAGTGAAATTGCAATCGCACTTGATCCTGCCGCAAGCGAATTTTTCTTAAAAGATAAAAATGCTTATCATTTATTTAAATCAGCTCCTGATCAAATTATACCAATTGAAAAAATGGTTGATTACTGGGCTGATTGGATTTCTAAATATCCAATCGTTTCTCTTGAAGACGGAATGAGTGAAGATGACTGGGATGGTTGGAAATTACTAACTGATAAAGTCGGAAGTAAAATCCAACTTGTTGGAGATGATATTTTCGTTACGAATACCGAGAGACTTGCTAAGGGAATCGAGTTGGGTGTTGCAAATTCTATCCTTATCAAATTAAATCAAATTGGCACACTAACCGAAACACTTGATGCGATTGAACTTGCAAAAATTAATGGCTACACAAATGTTATTAGTCATCGTTCAGGAGAGACCGAAGATTCTACAATTGCAGATGTTGCAGTTGCAACAAATGCTGGACAAATAAAAACCGGTTCTGCATCAAGAACTGACAGAATTGCAAAGTACAATCAGTTATTGAGAATCGAAGAGGAATTAGATACCACCGCAGTATTTCTCGGATTAAGCGCACTTAACTATAACGGATAATTATTGACAAAAGAGGTTGTAAAAGAATAATTTATAAATGACTTATTTACTACAACCTCTGATTTTTTTATAAAGTCAAAGGGGACATTATGAATAATCACATTAAAACCTGCAATGATATTATCAAAGCAAATAATGTTGAGTTTATTGATTTAAAAGCAACTGATTTAACAGGAAGATTGCATCACATATCTCTTCCGGTTGTTGACGGATTGCTTGAAAAACTTATCACCGAAGGAGTAGGCTTTGATGGTTCAAGCTATGGATTCAGAAAAGTGGAAAACAGTGATATGATTCTAATTCCTGATTTAGCCACTGCACAGATGGATCCATTCAGACAAGCACCAACGTTAAGTTTTTATTCACACATTTTTTTGACTGACGAAAAAAGAACTCCATTCAATCAAGATGGAAGAAATCTTGCGAAGAAAGCCGAAGCTTTATTAAAAGATATTACCGGAGCTGATACATCTTTATGGGGACCTGAATTCGAGTTTTATATTTTTTCAAATGTGGAATATGACACCCGCACCGCAACTTCATATTACAAAGTTGAGCACGCAGAGGAGTTTTATAAAAAAGCTTACCACGCAGCAAATCCTTTTGATGAATATGATGATTTCAGAGATGAAGCTTGTAATCTGCTCAAAAAACAAGGGATAAATGTTAAATATCATCATCACGAAGTCGGAGAACGTGGCCAGCAGGAAATTGAAACTTATTTTTCAGATTTGCTTACCACTGCCGATAATATTATAACAACGAAGTATATCCTTTTCAACTTTGCAAAGCAAAAAGGATTATACATTACATTTATGCCAAAGCCAATGTATCAGCAAGCCGGAAATGGAATGCATTTACATTTTTATCTGACAAAAGATGGTAAAAATCTTTTCTATGAAAAAGGACAATACGGTAATCTCAGCAAACTTGGCTTAAATTTTATTGGTGGAATGCTGAAACATGGTAGAGCACTTTCTGCTTTTACTAATCCATCTACAAATTCATACAAAAGACTTGTTCCTGGCTTTGAAGCACCCGTCGCATTAACATACGGAATGGGAAATCGTGCTGGTGCCATCAGAATACCTAAATATGTTTCAAACCCTGAAGAAACCAGATTTGAATATCGTCCGCCTGATGCTACTGCAAATCCTTATTTATGCTTAGTTGCAATGTTGCTTGCCGGAATTGATGGAGTTAAGAATAATATTGATCCCGTTAAGGAAGGTTTCGGTCCTTATGATAAAAATTTCCTTGAGACAGATGATATTCACAAAATTCATTTTCTGCCGAGAAATTTAGCTGAAGCTCTTGACGCTTTGGAAGAAGATAATGAATTTCTGAAAATCGGTAACATTTTTACTGATGAACTTTTACAACAATGGATTAAAATAAAGAACGAAGAAATACATTCGATTGGTACTATGCCACACCCCTTTGAATTCAAAATGTACTTCAATTTGTAAATGATTTATGTGATTGTTTTAGATAAGTATCTAAAACAGAGTCAAAAATTTCACTAAAAAACAAAAACCTCCGCAATTCAAACGGAGGTTTTGTTTAATTCAACTATGATTTTTACTGAGATTAATATCTGTAATAATCCGGTTTGTAAGGACCTTCAATAGGAACGTTGATATATGCCGCCTGCTCTGGAGTAAGTTCATCAAGCTCAGCACCTATTTTTGCAAGATGAAGTCTCGCAACCATTTCATCCAAATGCTTAGGTAAAGTATAAACTTTATTCTCATATCTTTCAGGATGATTCCATAATTCAATCTGAGCAAGTGTTTGATTGGTAAATGAATTTGACATTACAAATGAAGGATGTCCTGTCGCATTTCCTAAATTGACTAATCTTCCTTCGGATAAAACGATTATATCTTTTCCATCAATTGTATATTTATCAACCTGAGGTTTAATAGTATCGCGTGTATGTCCATAGTTTTGATTTAACCAAGCCATATCAATTTCAATATCAAAGTGGCCAATGTTACAAACAACAGCCTTGTCTTTCATCAATCTGAAATGTTTTTCTGTAATTACATTTTTATTTCCGGTGGCAGTAACAATAATATCAGCTTCTTTAACTGCATCAATCATCTTTTTAACTTCATAACCTTCCATTGCAGCCTGAAGTGCGCAGATTGGATCAATCTCTGTTACTATTACTCTTACGTGAGCATTTTTCAGAGATTCAGCAGAACCTTTTCCGACATCTCCAAAACCAGCAACAACAGCAACCTTTCCAGCTAACATCAAATCAGTAGCTCTTCGAATTGCATCAACAAGAGACTCACGACATCCATATTTATTATCAAATTTTGATTTGGTAACAGAGTCATTCACATTTATTGCCGGAAGAGGAAGAGTTCCTTTTTCCATTCTCTCATAAAGTCGGTGAACTCCGGTAGTTGTTTCTTCCGAAATACCTCTAATACCAGCGACTAATTCAGGATAATTATCAAGCACCATATTAGTCAAATCGCCTCCATCATCGAGAATCATATTCAATGGACGAGACTCATCACCGAAGAATAATGTTTGCTCAATACACCAGTTAAATTCTTCTTCGTTCATTCCTTTCCATGCAAAAACCGGAATTCCGGCAGCAGCAATTGCAGCAGCGGCGTGATCTTGAGTAGAAAAAATATTACAACTTGACCATCTGACTTCAGCTCCGAGTTCTATCAAAGTTTCAATCAAAACTGCTGTTTGAATTGTCATATGAAGACAACCTGCGATTCTGGCACCTTTAAGAGGTTTTGAATCGCGATATTTTTCTCTGAGCGCCATCAAGCCGGGCATCTCTGCTTCGGCAAGTTTAATTTCTTTTCGTCCCCACTCTGCTAATGAAATATCTTTTACTTTGTAGGGAAGTGATAAATCAATTTTCTTTTCTGTTATTGTGCTCATATTCCTTCTTATTTTATTTATAAATTCTCAACAAAAACTTTAATGATTTAAGTTCAATTATTACTACATAAATTTTTTGAATGTATCAACCAAATCGAGTTTTTCCCAAGTAAACTCATTTTCTGTTCTACCGAAATGACCATAAGCAGCTGTCTTTTGATAAATTGGTCTTTTCAGATCAAGTCTTTTTATAATTCCTAATGGAGTAAGATCAATTTCTTTTTTAATTATATCTGCAATTTGCTCATCAGGCAAAACGCCCGTTCCTTTTGTATTAACATAAACAGAAACAGGCTCAGCAATTCCAATAGCGTAAGCCACTTGAACCAGACATTCCTTAGCCATTCCGGAGGCAACAACATTTTTCGCAATATGACGTGCAGCATAAGTTGCAGAGCGATCAACTTTTGATGGATCTTTTCCACTGAATGCACCGCCACCGTGAGGAGCCCAGCCGCCATAAGTATCAACAATAATTTTTCTGCCTGTTAGTCCGCTATCTCCGTGAGGTCCGCCGATTTCAAATCTGCCAGTTGGATTTATAAAGTATTTTGTGTTTGCATCAAGCATTTCTTCTGGGATAACTTTTTTAACGACTTCGTTAATTACATCTTCTTTAATTCTTGCCTGAGTAACATCGGCATCATGTTGAGTTGAAACAACAATAGTATCCACACGTACAGGTTTCCACGTATTATCATATTCAATTGTAACCTGAGATTTTGCATCTGGTCTGAGATAAGGCATGAAGCCATCAAAGTTTTTCCTGATATCAGCTAATCGTTTAACCAATTTATGAGCATACATAATTGGCATTGGCATTAATTCAGGAGTTTGATCGCAAGCATAACCAAACATTAAGCCCTGATCCCCTGCTCCACCTTTATCAACTCCCATTGCAATATCAGGGGATTGGGAATGAATAGCATTGAGAACAGAGCATGATTCTGAATCAAATTTATATTCAGCACTTGTGTAGCCTATTTTTTTGACAGTAGCGCGAACCACTTCGGGAATTTCCACATAAGATTTTGTAGTGATTTCACCGCCAACTAAAACTAAACCCGTTGTAACGAAAGTTTCACAAGCAACTCTTGCATTCGGATCCTCTTTTATGATTGCATCTAAAACTCCATCAGAGATAGCATCACAGATTTTATCAGGATGACCTTCAGAAACCGATTCAGATGTAAAGTAGAATGGCATATTTAATCCTTAATTATTTTTCTGTTTAGATTTATTTCAGTGTGCAAACTTAGAAAATATAGCTTACTTAAGCAAAAGAATAAGTAATGGTTTTGTTTTGTTATGCACATTCTCTAAAAAATTATAGTGTTTGGAATTTATTTATTTCTCATCTTTGTTATGAAGAAAAAAAGAGTAATTATGAAAAGAATAATATTTTGTTTGATAGTTATAATCAACTCGGTTTATTCACAACCTGAAAATCCGGGATCTTTTCAGGCTGGATGGATAAGTGCAACTCTTAATCGTGATGGTCGTACGATAAACACAGTAATTTATTATCCTGCAATCTCTGAAGGAAGTGGAGCTCAGATTGATACCTCAAACGGACCTTATTCAATTGTGGCTTTTGGTCACGGGTTTTTTATGCAGAACAATTACTACATTTCTCTATTCAAACATCTTGCAAGCTATGGTCACATAGTAATTGCGCCACAGTTTCCTGATAATAATCATCTTCAACTTGGATTTGATTTGCTTTTCTGTGCAAATCATTTAAAAAATGAAAGTCGAAATCCTAATTCAATTTTTTATCGATTAGTTGATACAGCTAAAGTTGGTTTATCTGGTCATTCAATGGGAGGCGGAGCAAGTTTGTTAGCTGCGGCAAATGATTCGACGGTGGATGTTGTTGCTCCACTTGCAGCAGCCGAGACTAATCCATCTGCAATAAGTGTAATGAATAAGATCAAAGCAGTAGTATATCTCATAACAGCTCAAAATGACGGAGTTACTCCTCCTGCAAATCATCAGATTCCAATGTACAACAATGCTCTTCCAATAAAAGGAATTCCTACTTTGAAAGGAGCGAATCACACAAAATTTATGGATACAAGATTGTTCGATTGGACAGACCCACGAGGTTATTTAACTCCTGCAGAACAATTGAGATTAACAAGAAGATATTTGACAAGTATTTTTAATTTATTCTTAAAAGAAGATTCTTCCTATTTCAAATATGCATTTGGAACTGTTGCTCAAAATGATACTTCGATAATACTTGAACGACAGCTAAAACCACTTAGACCCAAACCTTTTGGTTTAATTTCGCCGAACAATTTTTCTTTTATCAATCAGAAAATTATTAACTTCAACTGGAATTCAACTTATTCACTAAACTTAAACGATGTTGTGAGATATAAAATAGTAATTTCACGAGACTCAACCTTCAATACTATTTTTTTCACGAAGGATAGTATTTCATCAACTAATTATCAGCATTTATTTGAAGAAGATGGAAAGTTCTATTGGAAAGTAATAGCTTATACTTCTGATTCAACTTTCACTCAGACAAATTTTTTTTCTTTCATAATTCTGTTAGCAGGTAATGAAGATAAAAGTTTTACTCCACAGCAATTTAAGTTAGAACAGAATTATCCAAATCCATTTGGTGGTGCAATCAATTCGAGCAATACGGAGACAACTATTAAATTTGACTTACCAACTGATTCAAAGGTTTTGCTTGAAGTTTATAACATTGTCGGTGAGAAAGTTGCTACTTTAATTAATCAGGATCTGAGTGCCGGATTTCATAATATAAATTTCAGCGGCAAAGAGTTATCAACGGGTGTTTATTTTTATAAATTGTCTGCAAGTGATTTCACTTCAACCAAGAAATTTATATTCATTAGATAACTTACAATTAAGTATTTCAGAGCATGACTTAGATTCTGCCCTTGTTCATTCACATCTTCAATCTTTTGCTTTAAATAATTTCAGCAGATTTTCTGCGGCGAGTGTTGGAGTTATTTTTCCTTTTATTATTTCATCTTCGATTTTTCTGATTGATTTTTTTACATTCTCGTTTGAGTAAAACTCATCAATAATCGAATCTTCAATAATTCTGTGAACCCATTCAACAAGTTGTGCTTTTCTGCGTTGTTCAAAAACTCCCGATTCTTTCGAAAGCTTTTCGAATTCTTTTATTGTATTCCACAACTCGGGGATGCCTTTGCCAGTTAATGCTGAAGTGGTTAATACTTTTGGCTTCCAACCTTTTGTTGCGGGTTGTAAGTAGTGAAGTGCATTTTCATAATCTGCTTTTGAGATGTTTGCTTTTTTTTCATTATCACCATCGGCTTTGTTAATTAAAATTGCATCAACTAATTCCATTATGCCACGTTTAATTCCTTGTAATTCATCTCCTCCGCCTGCAATCAAAACTAACAGGAAGAAATCAACCATTGATCGTACAGTTACTTCACTTTGACCAACACCAACAGTTTCAATAAGAATTATATCAAATCCTGCAGCTTCACACACAGTTATTGTCTCTCTGCTTTTTCTTGTAACTCCGCCCAAAGTTCCACCCGAAGGAGAAGGTCTGATAAAGCAATTGTTTTCTTTTGAAAGATTTTCCATTCTGGTTTTATCACCGAGAATGCTTCCTTTTGTTACAGTGCTACTTGGATCAACTGTTAAAACAGCAACTTTATGACCTTGGTTGAGAAGAAACAATCCAAAAGATTCAATCAAAGTGCTTTTACCTGCACCTGGAATTCCTGTGATTCCAATTCGAAGTGATTTACCCGAATAAGGAAGTAAATTTTTCAAAACCTGTTGAGCAATTTCCTGATGCTGATGGTTATTACTTTCAATTAAAGTGATAGTTCTTGCTAAAATATTCCTGTCGAATTTTAACACTCCGTTTACATATTCATCAACCGAAAGAAGTTTCCTCTTTATTGCTTTTTCAGAAACAGATTGTTTTTGATTTTGATATTCTACTCCTTCTACAATTTTTACGGCAAATTCTTCACCAGCATTTTCGGGCGTCCATTCAGGTTTGTATGATTTGTTCTTTTTCATTGCGATAAAAAATAATAATTATGAACAAAATAAATTAACAGCAGGAATATTCCCTCCCATCTATCAAGTTTTTTTCTGTGTCCTGTAAACATCGAAATAAACAAAATAATCGTGCCTGCAATAAGCAGGAACAAGTCCGTATTAAATTTGATATTATAGGGGATAGGATTGATTAATGTACTAATTGCAAGTATAAAGAAAATATTAAAAATGTTTGAACCGATGATATTTCCAACAGCAATGTCGTTATTCTTTTTTATTGTTGCCATCACAGAGGTAGCGAATTCAGGCAGTGAAGTTCCTGCAGCTACTATTGTTAATCCGATAATTTTTTCACTGATATTAAAAAGTTTAGCGATTTCAACTGAAGACGTTACAACAATTCTTCCTCCTAAAGTTAAACCAGATAATCCTGCAATTACTAAAAGAGCTATTTTTCCATTAGACATTGATTTGTAGGATAAGTTTTGATTTAAAGTATCATTCTTTAATGGAGAGTAAACATAGTAAAGAAATACAAAGAACAATATCAGAAGAATAAGTCCATCAACTCTGGTGAGATTTTGTTCGTCTGATAGAAAAAAATTATTTGTAAGAAGAAGCAAAAGAACTGCCGCAAATAATGAAATTGGAATTTCAACCTTCACAGTACTTGACTGCACAAAAAGCGGACTGATTAAAGCAGAGATTCCTAGAATTATGAAAAGATTGAAATTGTTACTTCCTATAATATTGCCCAAAACTATATCGGGATGATTTTGAGCTGAAGCGAAAATATTAACAACAAGTTCCGGTGTTGATGTTCCGAAAGCAACAACTGTTAATCCAATCGCAAGATCAGAAACATTTAATTTCTTAGCAAGAGCAGAAGCTCCATTTACAAGCCAATCAGCACTTTTAAGCAATAAAGCAAATCCTACAACAAGAAGAACAAATTCCAATAGCATTAAATATTCTTTAATCTAACTATAAAGTTATAATTTGCTGATTAAACTTTTTATGCCGGCGGATTCCAAGTTGATGAGTCTAATTTACTTTCTTTCAAAAGAGAGTTCTTGATTTCATTGACTCTGAAAATAGTTCTGTTAAAAACTCTGAATGAATTCTCGATGTAAAGCCTCATTGATTCAACGTCATTCAAATCAGGCTCATTGTGAGATGCTTCCAACATATCATCATAAATTTGATCGAGCAGTTTTATTTCTTTTTGAAAATTTTGTTCAGACATTGATATTCCTTTCTGATAGTAAATAAATTTTTCTGCTTCCAAAATAAAACAAAAACAGCTTTGATTTTTCAATAAATTTTAGCAAGTTATCAACAAATAACTAATCAATTATAAACCCACGAAAGCTTATGGAAAATTCAATTATTTCTGTAGTACTAATTCTGCTCGTTCTTAGTTTAATAACTGAAAAAGTTACTGATTTCATCAAGCTGAATATTAACTCAATGCAAAAGCCAGCTTTCCCAAGCCCTGAATTCGAGAGACAACGTGAAAAGAAAATTCATCTACTTTCAATTTTTGTAGGAATTATTATCTCAGTAATTACCAATGCGGACTTTTTCAGAATTGTCGAAACGGCAACTATTCAACCTCACAAGGGCTTAGAGAATTTTTCAGTTTTGAGTTTTTTGGATTTATTATAACTGGACTATTTCTAAGTCAGGGCTCAAAGTTTTTTCACGACTTGCTTGATACTTTGCTTTATGTAAAAAATATTAAGAAATCTTTATATCAAAATCAGGAAAGCATTAATAATCAGATATTAAACAATCCATCTCTAACAGCAGATCAACTTGTTACACAAGTTTTATCAACCGACAGAGATGACGATGATGATTATCATAAATAAGGAGTTTGTATGTTTCCAATAACTCAAAGATTCATAACAGGACATTGCCGTCCTTATAGAAAACTTGAAAGAGTTACTGCAGTTATTATTCACTGGACTGCAAACACCCGCAGAGGTGCAGGAGCTATGGCAAACAGAAATTATTTTAGTTCAAGTCCGAAAACACCGGAAGGAAAACCAATTTATGCTTCAGCACATTTTTGTGTAGATTCCATTTCTATCGTTCAGTGTTTGCCCGAAGATGAAGTTGGATATCACGTTGGAAGTAGCCGACCTTATAAACCTGATGGAATTCGTATAAAAGGAAACAGTAGCTCTCCAAACAATGTAACTATCGGAATAGAAATGTGCGTAAATGAGGATGGCGATTTTAACATAACCCGCTCACAAACCATTGAACTGACAAGATATCTCGTTCAAAAGTACAATATCAGCCGAATAAATGTTTTAAGACATTTTGATATTACTGGAAAAGACTGTCCGAAAATGATGCTCGACAACAATGTTTGGAATAATTTTCTCGATGAGGTTTTTATGGTAAATTCATCTTCAACTCATTCGCAGAATCCTACGGCAAAACAATTAAGAGTTAATGTATCAGAACTTAACGTGAGAAAAGGACCCGGAACTAATTTTAACATTTTAAGAAAATTGAAACTTGGTGATAGAATTTCTATCTATGAATACAATGGAAAGTGGGGAAGAATCGGAATAGATGAATGGGTTCATAGTGACTATCTGATTGAAGATTAAATCTGCATCGTCTTCTTTTGATTTTATGAAGAGTATTTCACGAACTGTTTGGATATTATCAATTATAAGTCTGCTCACCGATACCGCAAGCGAAATGCTTTATCCTGTAATGCCGATTTACTTAAGAACAATTGGATTTTCTGTTCTGCTGATTGGAATACTTGAAGGAATTACTGAAGCAACTGCTGGATTGAGTAAGGGATATTTTGGAAAATTATCTGATGTTACTGGCAAAAGAGTTCCATTCGTACAATTAGGTTATTCATTGAGTGCTGTTTCCAAACCGATGATTGCGTTTTTTGTAAATTCCGTCTGGATTTTTTTCGCAAGAACAATTGATAGATTAGGAAAAGGAATCCGAACAGGAGCCAGAGATGCAATCCTTTCTGATGAAGCATCAACTCAAACTAAAGGAACCGTATTTGGTTTTCATCGTTCAATGGATACTTTGGGAGCCGTGATTGGTCCGCTATTCGCTCTGATATATTTATACTTTAATAAGGATGATTACACGACACTTTTTTACATTGCATTTATTCCCGGACTCTTTGCGATAATTACTTCCTTATTTCTTAAAGAGAAAACTGTAATAAAAAATTCGCCTCAAGAAAAACAAAGATTTCTTTCATTCCTAAACTATTGGAAAGAAAGTCCTGCGGCTTACAGAAAACTTGTTGGTGGTCTTTTAGTTTTTACATTGTTCAATAGCTCTGATGTATTTTTGTTATTGAAAGTAAAAGAATCGGGTTTGGATGATACTTCTGTAATTGGAGTTTATATTTTTTACAATCTTATTTATGCTTTGTTTTCTTTTCCTATTGGAATAATCGCTGATAAAATAGGGCTCAAAGCAACTTTTATATCAGGGCTTTTGATATTCTCGTTCGTTTACTTTGGAATGACTTTTAATAATGATTTTTATTCCTTTTTAATTTTATTCTTTCTCTATGGAATTTATGCAGCAGCAACCGAGGGAATTTCGAAAGCATGGATTTCAAATATTTCTAAACAAGAAGACACTGCTACAGCTATCGGAACTTTTGCCGGATTTCAAAGCATCTGCACAATGCTTGCGAGTTCGTTGACAGGTTTTATTTGGTTTCACTTTGGTGCGAGTGTAGCGTTTATGACAACTGCAGCTGTAACGTTTTTGGTTGCGATTTATTTTCTGATTAAAATTCCAAAACCTGAATAAAACAACATTTAACCTTTATGTACAAAAGTATATATTTGTGTAAAAAAGTAAATAAAGTATGAAGATTTATAGAATACTTGACGAAGTTTTTAGAACGTGGTCAAACATCGCTGTATTAAGAGCCTTGATTGACACTAATACAGGATATACCGGGAATGAAGTAGCTCGTCTCTCAGGTATGCAGCCACGATCAGCAATTAAAGCACTAACATTACTCGAGAGCTTAGGATTAGTAAAAAGACAAATCGGGGGAAGAGATCATATATTTAGTTTAAATCGCAAACACTACTTGTATAATGGAGTAATTGTAAAATTATTTGAGATAGAAAACAACTTTTTGAATGAGATAATAAATGAAATAAAATCCCTCTTAGGCAAACAAGTTTATAGCTCTGTGATTTTTGGAAGTACCGCTAGAAAAGAAGATACCGTGTTATCTGATTTTGATATTTGTATTATTGTTAATTCTTCAACAGAGCAAAAAATTTTAAGAGATGTTTTAAATCAGCATTCGGGTTATTTCTATGAAAAATTTGGGATTAAAATTGCTCCTATCTTTTTCACAAAGTCAAAATTTCAAAAACTAAAAAAAAGTAAGCTCTTTAAATCTATCGTTAATGATGGTATACTTATATCAGGTAAACATCCCAAAGGATTAATTAGTGGTTCAACGCAAAGAATATAAAACTGTTCCAAAGCAAAAATTCAAAGACTATAGTGCTGTTGCAAATCATTTTTTTGAAGCAGCAGGGCTTGCAATGGAATTAGGATATTAGACTGCAGCCGGTGTTCTGATTGTTCACTCAGCAATTGCTTTCAGTGATGCTCTGTGTATTAAGTTATCTGGAGTAAGAAGCATTGGAGAAAATCATGAATATGCCTTAGTTTTATTAGAAAGAGCTTCCGCAGAAATAGAAGGTAAAAGTTCAGCATTGAATCAACTTAAAAGAATTATTGAAGAAAAAACTAAAGTTTCATATCTGGGCGAATTGTACTCTGCTTCTCAAATAAAAGATATGTGGAAAAGACTCGAAAGATTTCGTAAATGGGCTTTGTAGGTAATTGAAAGATAGATACAGGGAATATCTGTTCACTCTTCTTAAAACTTTTCTTGATTTCAATTTTATTATTTTGAATTGCTCAACCTTTTTTTTTGTTCAGTCATTAAAAATAAAATATGAAAATATTATTAACTGGTGCTACTGGCTATATTGGTAAAAGACTTCTTCCTGTTTTAATTGATAAAGGTTGTGAAGTTATATGTTGTGTTCGTGACAAGAAGCGTTTCCCTTCTGAAGGTATTTATATTCATCCAAAAGTCCGCGTTTTCGAAATAGATTTTCTCGAAGAATTCAAATTCGATACTTTCTTAAAAGATGTTGATGTTGCTTATTATCTCATTCACTCAATGAGTTCAAATATTAAGAATTTCGAACAGCTCGAAGAGAGGACTGCGAAAAATTTCATACAACTTGTTGAACAAACCAATGCAAAACAAATAATCTATCTTGGTGGAATTGCCAATCAGGAAAATCTTTCCAAGCATCTGACATCAAGAAAAAGAGTAGAGCAGATTTTATCTCAAAGTCGCATCCCTTTAACATCGATCAAAACAGGAATTATTGTCGGCTCCGGTAGTGCCTCATTCGAAATTATACGTGATCTTGTTGAGAAACTTCCCATAATGATTACTCCAAAATGGTTAAACACAAAACATCATCCGATTGCCATCCGAAATGTGTTAGAATATTTAACAGGAGTTTTATTAAAACCAGAAACATTTAACAAATCTTTTGATGTTGGGGGTCCGGATATACTTACTTACAAAGAAATGTTATTGCAATTCGCAGAAGTAAGAGGATTAAAAAGATTAATTATTACTGTTCCTGTTATGACTCCGCGACTATCTTCTTACTGGCTTTATTTTGTTACAGCTACTTCATTCAAACTTGCGGTTAATCTGGTTGATAGTATGAAAGTTCCTGTGATTGCAAAAAATAATCAACTCGAAAAAATGCTGAACATAACTCCCATTTCGTATAAAGAAGCAGTGGAACTTGCGTTTCAAAAAATTGAACAGAATAATGTTATCTCAAGTTGGAAAGATTCTCTCAGTTCAAGCTATGATGATAATTCTCTTCTTCAACATATAAATGTTCCGACGAATGGATGTTTTATTGACAAAAGAGAAAAAGAAATTAAAACCAATATTGATTTGGTTCTTGAAAACATCTGGTCAATTGGTGGAGAACGTGGATGGTACTATGCAAACTGGCTATGGCACATAAGAGGATTTCTTGATAAACTCGTTGGAGGTGTTGGTTTGCGAAGAGGGAGAACTAATGTAAATTCAATCAACACAGGAGACACTCTTGATTTCTGGCGTGTACTTGCTGCGGATAAACAAAATAAAAGATTATTGCTTTACGCTGAAATGAAACTGCCCGGTGAGGCATGGTTAGAATTCAGAATTATTGAGAAGAACGGAAAAAATTTCCTTCAACAAACTGCTACTTTTCGACCAAAAGGTTTATTTGGAAGAATGTATTGGTACTCTGTCCTTCCTTTTCACTATTTTGTTTTCAATGGAATGGCAGAGAATATCATAAAATTCTCTAAAGAATAGATAACATATTAGTAAATACTCTATATGTTTGTATTGACTTTAAGTTTATTTTCCCGAAAAAGTTTATCGAGAAATTAATTTTGATGATTTATGTCTATAAATGTATTTACTAAATTCGATCAAGATATTTTGCGAGTAGTAGCACAAGGAAAAGACGAAAATTTAAATGATGTAAAAGAATTCGGTTTGAATGTTATTAATCAAGATATATCCTTTGGATGTAGAAAAATTTTATGTAATGAGAGAGAACTCGAGTATAATCTCTCAACAATTGACACCTTCGAATCAGCAAAGTTTATTTCCGAAAAAGCTCCTAAGGTTGCAAAAGTAGCTTTAGTATGTAATCCTAAATACCTTCCCGATGCAAAATTTTGGGAAAAGGTCTCTCTTAACAGAGGGTTAACTATTAAAGTTTTCACAAAAATTGAAGAAGCTGAAGATTGGTTGAATTTATGAAGATTAATCCTATCGATAGTAATTCAAAAGAAGATCAGAAAACACTCATAAATATCTTTAAAATAAAAAATGATTGAATTACAAAAATTTACTGAATCTGATTTTGATAAGTTGATCTCCTGGATCAAATCTGAAGAAGATTTAATTCAATTCGCAGGTACTATTTTTACTTATCCATTGAATCGAGAACAACTTCTAAAATATGTCTCTGATAACCGTAGATATACATTTAAAGTGGTTCTTATTGAAAGTAACGAATCAATAGGTCATTGTGAAATTTTTCTTGAAAGTGATTCTTCAGCTCGTTTCTGTCGAATTCTAATTGGTGAAGAAAAATATCGCGGAAGAGGATTGGGAAAACTGATTGTAAAAAAAATGATTGAATTTTCTCAAGAGCAACTACATATTAAATCCATAAATCTGAATGTGTTCGAATGGAATATTTCAGCAATTAAATGTTATGAAAAGATGGGTTTTGTCAAAAGTCATATAAATGAAAATGCAGTATCAATTAATGGTAAAAATTGGATTTCGATTAATATGAAACTTCTAAATTGATTCAGAAAAATTTTAATTTTTTGCCTCCACTTTGAACTCAACCTTAAGTTTTTCCCAAGCCAATGAAATAAAAGCAGAATATTCATCAGCTTTAGTAATTTCATAAGTTAACCATTCGTGAAAGTGATTCGATTTTTTCGGCTTGACTTTTATTCTTAAAGCATCCTCAGCTTCGTTGTACTGAAATGCTCCCCACTGCTCTGCAACTTTATTAAAAATAATCGTCCATTCTGATTTTGTCGGAATAACAAAAAAACTATATGAGCCAGCTTTAATTAGTTTTCCTTCAATAATTACATCTGATGAAAAAGTGAATTTAGTAGCTTCGTTAGCTCCTGCTCGCCAGACAACGTTGTAAGGAACTAACTTTCCCCAAATTTCTCTTCCTTTAACTGCAGGTCTTGAATAATTTATTCTTACTTCTGTGAATCCAATCACCTGCATCACTTCGGCTTTTGGACTTAATCTAACTTTGTTCTCTTTGTTTTGTGAGAAATTTAATACACTAAAAAATATTAAAGCAATAAAAAGATAAATTGGCTTCATACTTAATTCCTTTTTAATCTTTGGTGGATTGTGGACCAATCATATTTTCAGGAGCAAGAAGATTATCCAACTGCTCTTTAGATAATAGATTTTTTTCAAGAACAAGTTCATATACTCCTCGATTTGTCTCTAATGCTTCTTTGGCTAATTGAGTAGAAACCTCATAACCAAGAACAGGATTCAGAGCTGTGATAATTCCAATACTATTTTTAACTAAGTCAACGCATCTCTGTTCGTTTGCAGTAATTCCGTCAATGCATTTGTATTTGAGCGTGTTCATTCCGTTTTTCAACATCTCTATTGATTCAAAAATACTTTGAACAATTATCGGTTCAAAAACATTGAGTTCAAGCTGACCTGCTTCTGCTGCAAGAGTTACAGTCAAATCGTTTCCGATAACTTTGAATGCAATCTGATTTACAACTTCTGGTATAACGGGATTTACTTTTCCCGGCATAATTGATGAACCCGGTTGCATTGGTGGAAGATTGATCTCACCTATTCCTGTTCGAGGACCCGAAGAAAGTAATCTCAAATCATTACAAATTTTCGAAAGCTTAACTGCAAGTCTTTTCACTGCTGATGAATAAATTACAAACGCTCCTGTGTCTTGAGTTGCTTCAACAAGATTTTTAGCAAGAACAATATTAAGTCCCGTAATTTCTGCAAGATGTTGAACACACTTTTCACTATATCCGACAGGAGCATTTATTCCTGTTCCGATTGCAGTTGCACCCATATTCACTTCAAGAAAGAGATTAGAATTTTCCTCAAGTCGTTTTATCTCTTCTTCAAGTGTAACTGCATAAGCTTCAAATTCCTGTCCTAAAGTCATTGGTACTGCATCCTGAAGTTGCGTTCTTCCCATTTTGATAATGTGAGAAAATTCTTTTGCTTTTTTATGAAATGATTCTATCAAACTTTTTAAAACTTCAATGAGTTTCTTATTGCTATTAATCAGAGCAATTTTTATTGCAGTTGGATAAACATCGTTAGTTGATTGGGATAAATTAACGTGATTATTTGGATGACAGTATTTGTATTCACCTTTTTCGTAACCAAGAATTTCAAGAGCACGATTTGCAATAACTTCATTAGCATTCATATTCGTTGATGTGCCTGCTCCACCTTGAATCATATCAATCACAAAGTGACCGTGAAACTTGCCGCTTATAATTTCGTGACAAGCTTGAACAATCGCTGAATGAATGGG
>OGCI01001403.1_pt1 | contig 20244 bp, 12 predicted proteins | sample 1570021 | NCBI WGS metagenome assembly OGCI01 (sample SAMN06264664, study PRJEB24512) | hot springs metagenome | isolation source: Hot spring water | place: South Africa: Tshipise | collected 2015-06-21 | reverse complement strand
GAAATTAGATTTATTCCAGTCGATAAAATAGTACTTAACCCTTATCAAACCAGAACTCAATTTGATTTTGAAAAAATTCAGTCTTTGGCTAATAGTATTAAAACGACGGGACTCTTGAATCCTATAATTGTAGTTCAAAAAGATGACCATTATGTTTTAATTGCAGGAGAACGAAGATTAAGAGCCGTTAAATTGCTGAATCAGACAGAGATATTAGCTTTTGTGAAACCAGATCAAAGTCTATCTGAAGAGGAGAAAGTTCTTATTACCGCCACAGAAAATTTGCAAAGAGAAGACCTCAGTCCAATAGAATTGGCTTATACTTATAGATCTTTAATGCAAGTGCTTAATATAGATGAAAAAGAATTAGCAGAGCGTCTAGGTACTACCGCTCAGTATGTTAAAAACTACTTAAGATTACTGACTCTTTGTAGAGCTGTTCAAAAAGCTTTGTTAGAAAAGAAGATTGGTGAAGGTCATGCTAGATATCTGGTTGGGCTCGGGGAAGAACAACAGGAGATGGCTCTTAAGGTTATTTTAGAAAAAGATATGTCGGTTAGAGAGATTATTGAATTGGTGAAAAAAATCAACTCAAAGACAACTACTGCCGAAATTCAGAACGCTACTTCAAACTACATTCCCAATCTGGAACCAAAAATTATTCAAAATATTAATTCAATTGCCCAAGATCTGCCTAATTCCAAAATTAAATACTCAGGAAACGAAAATAAAGGTAAAGTAGTAATCAGCTGGTCGAGAAAGTCATAGACTTAGAAATTTTCTAAAAGATTAGATCTCGGTATATTTAATCCATAAATTTTATTATTCTAATTAAGATTTAATTTCCAGTTTTTTGTTTGTTTTGTAGGTTTATCAAAATAAATGATTTCAAATGAAAACCAAGTTTCAAAATCACATCAAAAATTAACAAATATTTGTTTTTTCCTATCTTAATTTCTTTAATTTAAAGATTTTAACCGGTTATTCTCATGGATTTTTAATTCACTGTCAAAGACTGGATAGAAATTTCTGAATTCCATAATTTTAATTAATTTTTAATTTTTGTATAAAAGATCTAGCAAACTTATAATTAATTCTATTCATCGAAATAATTATATCTAAAGAGATCTACCTTCACTTTCAAGTTTGTATAATTCAATGTCATTTCTTTGAGCTAGTGAATCACTATAATAAATTTGAGGAATGCCTGATGAAAAAGTAATATAACTTGAGATAATAGCCATCTTTTTGATTCCTGAATAAAGCCTCATACGATGTTGTATTGACGTATCGCAACGATGTTGGTACTATTGTACCAGAAGCTTTTATGCCCTCTTTTCCGGCGTTTTCAAAAGTAGTTTTTCTAGTAAATTCAATTTCTTCTTTTGGTAAAAATTTCACCGATTCTACCAATTACAACCGTCATGATTACCGATAACTGCAATTTGATTTTTGGATGCTTTGGTAAACCATTCTCTATGGTATCTTGAATTTTTTTATTTTTTATAAAAATAGAATTTAAAATTAATTCTGGTAGATTAAAATCATAAAATAACAATAGGTTAATGATTTTTGTTTAATATGCAAAAATACAAAAGGAGCATGAAATTTGCACAAAACATCCATATTATAATTATATGCTTTAATAATTTTTACAAACCGCTCTTAAACTTCCCAAAAACCCGGTGTCATATGAATTCCTTACGATCTTGATTTTACAATCGTTTCTACGGTATCCAACCTAGCTATTACATTTTTACTGGAAAGTTGTTTTATAAAGTTTGTGAATAATTCTCTATTTTTGCTCTATTTTTGGTGAAAAGATATCTAAATTTGCTTGATCCGGAGTAAAATTTTCTCAATGAATTTTCTTCTGTTTGTTAGTAAAAGTATAAGTTATCATGGTGACTAATTCTTCTACTTTAATTTTAATTGTTCCGTCATTATAAATCTTCCCACTTCCCATAGGAGAGAAAATATCAGCCCATTCGGAGTTTCCCTCCCTTTTTATGTGATTTTCTAAAAATTCCGACTCAACTGAAATATACCCTGCAATTAAGTCCAGCATTACATCATATTTTTTGGAAATACCTTCAATATCATCCCAACTACCAAATTTTGGGTCTACTTCTAGGTGAGTGAGAAGACAAAAACCACGATCAGCAAAAAAGGTATGGTGACAGAATGTGTACTAAGCTAACCGCTTTTGATGATAAATATGTGTCTATAATTGTTTTCAATTGTTTTCAAGTTTTTTTAAGTTTCTACCTAAACTGTCTGGATAAGTCATTAATTGGACTTTGTTTTTGATTGCCATACTATTTTACTTACTTTGATAGGCTTGACTTAAGGAAATTTAAAAGGTTTCAAAGATTTTTCTTTTAATATTAGTGCACTTGGAAAGTAATATTAGCAAAGAATATTATGATAATAATTGCGACAATATAATTTTTACTAATAAAAGTAGTAAAATAAAAGCTTTAATTCTGTTAAAATTAATGAAAGATTTTATTAAAACGAGACATAAAAATAAAAATAAAACAAATTATTTCCTGCTTACAAACAAAAATTTGAGTTAATTAATGAAAAAATAACTATACATTCAAATTATTTAAGCATTTTGTATTTTTGATTTATGTTTTTTGACTGACCAGATAAAATCTAGAATTTCTTCTCCTTCAAAAATTTTGTCGACATTCTGACTTTCATACCCACTGCGATGATCTTTCACTAGTTTGTATGGGTGCTTAATATAACTACGAATTTGATTACCCCACTCCGCAGATTGCCAATCTCCTCTGATTTCTTCTACCAGTTGTTTTTGTTTTTTCATTTCCAAAATTGCTAACTTATTTTTTAGATATTTCAGAGCTAATATTTTATTCTGGTATTGATTTCGCTCATTTTGGCAACTGGCACTAATTCCTGTTGGTTTATGGATCACTCTCACAGCCGAATAAGTAGTATTGACACTTTGGCCACCTTTACCGGATGACATAAAATAGTCCCAGTGTAAATCCTCTTCTTTGAGTACAACTTCAATTTCTTCATCTAAACCTTCCGGCAAGACCTCAACCATCGCAAAAGAAGTTTCTCTAGTATTTCCTGAATTAAAGGGCGACAAGCGAACTAGTCGATGAACCCCAGCCTCTTCTTTGAGTATTCCAAAAGCCATATTTCCAGAAATTTTTAAAGTTGCATTTTTAACCCCACCTTCTTCACCAACAGATAAATAAATTAACTCGCTGTTCCAATCTTGCTTTTTAGCAAAGGATTGATACATCGCAACCAACATAGCGGCAAAGTCTTGAGCATCCACACCGCCAGCCCCGGCTTGAACAGTGACTAAAGCATTTTTTTGGTCGAATTGTCCGTTAAGAAATTTTTTAAGCTTAAATTGAGAATATATTTTTTGTAGTTGGCCCAAGATTTTTTCAAATTCTTGCGATTCTTGTAGTTCAAAAGCCACTTTGAGATCATCAATCATAGCTAGATAGTTTTCCATCTGAGTAATTTTGGTGTTTAAATCTCCTATCTGTTTGCTTATTTGCGAGGCTCTTTGGCTGTCGTCCCAAAAGCCCTGCTGAAGAGTTAGTTTTTCTAACTCTTTTTTTTGACTTTTTAATATGTTGAGATCAGATAAATCAATTATCTGATAAAAATGGGTAAGTTGTTCCTGTAGTTCTTGTTGAGAGAGCATTTTTTAGAAAAAAATATCGATTTAGTTAAAAAAGTCAAAATTCAATAAGATTAATTAAAACGGTCTACAAGAAAATATAACAAACCTAATCCAGCAAATCTGACTAGAAGTTGACTAGAAGTTAATAAGTTGATTTAAATTGTTTAAGTATTTTTCGTAAAATTTCATTTATAGAAATGATTTATCTTTACCAATAAATAGTAAAATTTCCAATTAGTGATAGTTTACTTCTAAGCAAAAAACTCAATTTTGGTATATAAACACCGGATTAAGCCATCTGACTAAGTTTAGCAATCCTATCTTTTATTGGAGGGTGAGTGCTAAATATATTTTTAATATCTTCACCAAATACTCTTTTTGGCTCGCTAATATAAAGATGGTTCATAGCTGTAGAGTAGTTAGTGGTTGGTATAGGGTTAGTGCTGATTTTTTCCAAGGCTCTAATTAAACCTGTAGGATAGCGGGTAAAAACGACCGCTGTAGCATCTGCTAAATATTCTCTAGATCGAGAGATTGCCATCTGAATAAGTAACGATACAAGCGGAGCTAATATTAAGAATGTAATATACAAAATAATTAAAACAGGGTTCTTACCTTTATCGTTATCTCTATCTCCAAGAATCATTAGTCTCATTCCAATATCTGCAACAAAAGAAATTAAACTAGAAAGCACCATTATAACAGTCATCAGCAAAATATCTCGATTTTTAATGTGGGCAATTTCGTGAGCAATTACACCTTCTAATTCACTCTTGTCTAAAATTTTAAGAAGTCCTTGATTTAGACAGATTGAGGCATATTTAGGGCTGCGGCCGCAAGCAAAAGCATTAGCCGAGGGATCTGGGCTAATATAAATTTTAGGTTTAGGAATTCCAGCAATTCTAGAGATATTTTCCACTATATTATGGATTTGGGGGGCTTCTTCAAACTTTATTTCTCGAGCTTTAGCAAAAGAAAGAGCTATTTTATCACCCAAAAAATAACCAACAAGACTTTGGCCAACAGATAGAAAAAGACCGAATATGGGAAATAAATAATTGTCATACACCCATCCTAGTAAAAAAAAGCTAGAGGTAACTAGTGCTACGAAAAAGAAAATTAAAATCCATGTTCTGCGAACATTATTGTATTGTACTGAGTAAGCCGAATTCATAAACTAATTAGTTATTTTAACTATAAGTTATTTTAAATAACCTTCAACTATCGACAATAATCAAATTTGTCAATTAGTACTAATACTTAATGTAATGCTTGATGGGCAAAATATCTATAATAATATAATAATAAATAATAATAAACAATATTTAAATTTTAATATCAAATATTAATATAAAAATATTAATGATTATTAATGATAAATATAAAATATTATTAATGATAAATATAAATATAATAAAAAATAATAAAAAAAATAATAAAAAAAAATAATAAAAAAAATAAAAAAAATAAAAAATAATAAAATATTATTAATTGAAATATTATATATAATAAATAATAAAAAAATATAAATAAATTATAAATAAATAATAAAAGTTAAATATAAAAAAATAAAATAAAAAAATAAAATGAAAAATAATAATAAATTAATAATAAATTAAATAAAATAATAAATAATAATAATAATAATAATATAATAATAAATAAATAAATAAATAATAACTAATAAATTAATAATTAATAATAGTATAAGTATTGGTAATGATAATTATATGAAATAAATAATAAATAAATAATAAAATAATAAATAGTAACAATAGTAATAATAGTAATAATACATTAATAATTCATTAATAATTAATAATTAATATCAATTAATATGATATTAAATAAATATTAAAAATATTAAATAATTATGATAATTGTAATAAAGATTAAATAATTATTATATTAAATAGTTATAGATCAAATAATTTATAATATTAATAATAAACATTAATAATAAACAAGAGATAGAGAAAGTTTTGTATTTTTTTTGTATTTTTCTTTATATTCATTTTATATTTTATATTCATTTTATATTTGCTTTTATAACTTATCTATCTTAAAAATTAAAATAAAATTTATTAACCATTTCTATTTCTTTAGAGTTGTGGATTATTTTTTAGTTTTCAAAAATCTGATTTTTTTGTATTTAATCAACTACCCTAAAGTTTATACTTCTTAATGTATGTTCTTATAGCCAGACCTTTTATTAGTCGATAAGTCTGATTTTATAGGTAAAATTTTTTAGAAAAATTTTAAGTTGCATTTTTTATTTTTAAAAGTAAGGTGTAACCCCAAGTCAGGAATCAAAATTTGATACATTTGGGAAGTTAAAAGTTAAGTTAGATAAAGTTAGATATAAATTTTATTCAACTTCTTTTAATCTTTTCAAAAACATAGAATCATTTTTAAAAAGTTTGTAGTTAGAAAATTTAGCACAAGCTTATCATTTTACTGTTACTAATTTATTTATATTGTTTAGCAACTGAATTGCGTACTTGACAAAATTTAATTTTTATTTTTCATCATTAGCAGTCTTTTGTATCGCTTGCTAATTTTTGATGCTAGCTAAAAAGTTAGTAAAGTAGATGCAAGAGTCACGATCTCACTCTACTAAAACAATCTTTTTATTAAAAATTTATTAAAACTTTATTAAAACTTAAAAAAAGTAGCACTATGACAATAATACCATTAGGCAACAGATTGGTGGTTCAACTAATCAAACAAAAAAATACCACCTCTTCCGGTATTATCACTTCTACCAAAGAAGAAACCGAACAGGGTATGGGTAAAATTATCTCTATTGGAGAAGGTCAAGGTAAAGAAGAAAATATCAAAGAATTGAACTTAAAAGTTGGTCAAATTGTTTTGTTTCCCAGATATGCAGGTGAGGAAATTAAAGATAAAAATAACCAAGATCTTGTGTATAAAGTTCTTAAAGGCAGTGATGTGATTGCTATTATTGAGGAATAGTTTTTATTGAGATGGGTTTATTTCCTTCGTAACCGAAAAAAATTTTGGTAAGTTTATTAAACATTATTAAACATTAATTTTTCTATAAAAAATCTTAACGTTAAGCATGCATATGTCTAAAAAAATTATTAAATTCGGAACTGATGCTCGCAAAAGTATTCAGTCTGGTGTGAATGCTGTAGTTAGAGCTGTTCAAACTTCATACGGACCTATTGGTCGAACCAGTGTTATTCAAAAGTCTTACGGTGCTCCAGATATTACTAATGATGGAGTAACTATTGCTAAAGCTGTTGAATTAGATAGTTTTGAGCAGCTTGGAGTTAGTCTTATTCAAGAAGCTGCTAATAAAACTAATGATGTTGCTGGAGACGGAACAAGCTTGACTACCATTTTATCTGGAAGTCTTATAAACGAAGGTGTTCGTGTGATAGAATCTGGCTCAGATCCAGTACAAGTGAAACATGGTATGCACAAGGCTGCTGAATTTGCTTTGGATTATCTGACTAAAAATGCTAAATCTATAACTACTCAGGAAGAAATGGCTGATGTGGCTACTATCTCTTGTAGAGATCGTAAAATTGGTGAGATGATTGCTAGAATGATCCACAAAGTTGGTAAAGATGGTGTGGTAACTGTGCAAACAGGTGATACCAATGAGATTGTAGAAGAATTGACTGAAGGTATGCAATTTGATAAGGGCTACAAGTCCCCATATTTTGTAACCGACACCAATAGAATGGAAGCTGTCGCTGATAAGCCATATATTTTGGTTACCGATTCTAAAATTAGTTCCATTCAAGATGTATTGCCTGTAATTGAATCTTTGGCTCAAATGGGTAAAAAAGATTTAGTAGTGATTGCTGACGATATTGATGGTGAAGCTCTGGCAACTTTTGTTCTAAATAAAATCCGTGGAATATTCAATATATTTGCTGTACAAGCTCCTGCTTTTGGGGATCGTCGAAAAGCCATTCTTGAAGATATTGCTATTTTAACTGGAGCTACCTTTATATCTAGCGATTTAGGAATGTTGCCAAAGAATGCTACAGTAGCAGATCTTGGAACTGCAGACAAAGTTATTTCAACTAAGGATAATACTACAATTGTTGGTGGTAAAGGAGATAAAGACAAGATTGCAAAGAGGATTGAGTTTATTAGACAATCTATCGAATCAGCTACTTCAGATTATGATAAAGAAAAACTTCAAGAGAGATTAGCTAAATTAGCCGGAGGTGTAGGTGTTATCAAAGTTGGTGCAGCTACTGAGGTTGAAATGAAGACTTTGAAATATCTTGTGGAAGATGCCTTAAATGCTACTAAAGCGGCTGTATCCGAAGGTGTTGTTGCTGGAGGAGCTTCTACTTTAATCAGGATTAGTAAGGAGTTAGAAAACCTCAAAGGTAGTGACGAAGGCGAAAATGTAGGTATTAATATTTTCAAGAAGGCTTTACATGGACCATTTAGAGCCATGGCTCGAAATAGTGGCGTGTACGATATTTCCTTGATTTTGAACCAGATTGAAAACAGTAAAACAGGGGGATATGATTTTAGGAAAATGCAATTTGTAGAAGATATGGTTTCTGCTGGTATTATCGATCCGGTTTTGGTTATCAAGCAGGCTATCAATAATGCTGTATCTGTAGCTAGTTCTATTATTACTACTGAAGTGGCTATTATTGATGAACCAAAGAAAGAGAATTCGTCCACAAGTAAAGACATGGATGGAATGGGGGATATAGATATGTAATTTTAACCTCTTTCTTTAAGGAAGAATTGGCGACCCTTTGTGGTCGCTTTTTATTAGTTTTTTGTGTACTAATAACTGAATATAAAGTTTTGTTTAAAGACACACTTACTAGGTAAGTAATTTTTAAAAAATTTTGTTGGCATACAAAACTGTCAATATTATACTAAGACTAAAGATCAGTTTATTCACACAAGCTAATTATTAAATTAAAAAATTATATTACAATTGTTTTTAACTCAATCTTATTTGAAAGGGTTTCCAAAAGGGTTTGAAGTTCTATTCCTGTTTATTCTAGTATCGTCTTGATTTTTAATTAATGTATCTGCATCTGTATTATTTTGGTTTTTAACGACTCCTAACTCTTCTTGAGATGAACTAAAAGAATTAGCACATAATTTTTGTATATGACTCATGATCACTCTGATTTGATCTTGTTGATTCTGTACCATAGTTCGTAATATAGACATTTCATCATACAAAGTATTAACCATTTCACTTAAGGTGGCTGTGTCTTTATGTATTTTTTGTGTAGTTACACTAAGTCCGTTGATAGCCGTTTGATGTTCTTTTTTCTGTTGTTCTAGTCTAAGGTCTTCCACATTTCTTTCTAGTCTGCTCAGACTTCTAATAATCTTTTCCATTAGTGCAAGTTGATTTTTTATCAACTGTCGATCATGTAAATCTTGGTTGCCAATGGTAAAAGTATCTTTGGTTTTATTAGTTACAGATAGACTATCACCAGAGGTTAATTTAGGAGTAGAATTGATGTTTTTAGAATTATCTATTTGATCAGATTTTTTGGGTTCAGATTTCAATTGGTCGGTTGCTGTTTCGCTAACACCTTTGTTTTGATCATTATTGCTTTGTGTAGATTTTATTTCTACAATAGATTGAGTTGTTGAAGTTGAACTGGAGGTATAAGGTGTGGTTGTAGAAAACGTAGTTTGGGACGTTGATGGAAATGCTGCAACTTGTGATTGAGTAGTGTTAGGAGGGGTGGGTGTAGTGGTTGATTTAGATGTAGTTTGAGCTGTTGTAGGTATATTAATTTGTGATTGTGTGGGGGTAGATTGTTGTGGTGGTAATTGATTTCCAAAGTTATAAAGTGTTCGGGTCGAAGTTGTAGGTTGAACTACTGGTTGTATAGGTTGTCCAAAAGGATCATTAGGTAGTATTGGCAGAGGTTGAGTAGACGAAAGTGTATTTGTCGGCTGAATTGGTGAATTTTGTGTTGTGGGGGTATACGAGGGGGTATGCGATATAGGTGTAGGTGGGGTCTGGTTCTGACTAGATTGGCTGCCTAAGTTATTGGTAACAGGTTGAGTCTGTTGATTAACAAAACTTTGAGGTATGGCATCTTTTTGATTTTCTTTCCAAATTTCGTGTAAAGTCTCAACTAGTTCTTCTATACTTTCTTGACTAGCGGTCGGTATCCAGTCATACCACTCTTTCTTCTCTTGATCGGACAAAAAATAAGAGAAGTCCACAGCTTGATAAGGGTCTTTAGGAAAACCATCAGGAAATGTGTTGTTCATATATATTTGTTTTTGTTAATTATATTTATATTTTTTTATATTTTTTAGTTTTCACATTTACTGCTTAAGCACAAGCAAGCAGGCAGCAGCAGGAGGGAGTATACTACATAAAATACTTATCGTCAAATCATTTTTATATAGATATAACTTTTATAAAACTTTAGATTTTCCAAATCTGATTTAATCAAAATTAATTTAAGAAAAGCAGTAAACTTATTTTTATTTTTTATATAACTTCAAGAAAGGTTAAGTATAATTTCTTCCAAGAAATAGTTTTAGTTATTCCCTAAAAATTAGTATAGTCTTTTTAAGAAAGCAATGGAAGTAGCTTTATTTAGAAAGTAGAGTTGTTATTTGCAGTGAATTTAAACTAAAACACTTTCTATATCAACCAACACTAAATCTTTTTTATTTCTATCTGGTGTGATAAAATGTAATTCGTTGGAAAGCAGACAAAAGTCTACATCTCCAAAAATTTTTTGTTTTAATTTTTCAAAATCAAATTGACTAAGGTTCTGGAGATCTGGTATTTTTTCGATTTGTAGAACAGGATTTTGGTCGTCTGTAAGCTGATTTAACAGTTTTTTTGGAATAGTTTTTATTCCGTTATAGATTTTGTCGGAGGATATTGGATATCCTATGCTCTCGGCTTGAAGTCTTATTTGATGCATGCGACCAGTCAAAATTTGTACCTCAACCAAGGTCTGATTGGATTTTTTGCAGGTAACAACAGGTCTAAATATAGAATTGTTCTCCCTAAATTGAGGATCATATTTTAGAGCTTCGGTTTGAGTCCAAAACAAAATTTGCCTTACAGGATTACGCTTACTACGAGCTTGATAAGCTCTAATTCTAATTTTCTGATTTAAAATTCCAGTAACAATAGTAAGATATTTTTTGGTTATCGAGCGAGAGCGAAACTGGTCTTGTAAAAAGTCTAAACTGTGCAAACTACGAGCAACTAAAAGTAATCCTTGGGCATCCTTATCTAATCTATGAACTATTCCTGCTGTGGGATTGACTATTTTTTTTGAAAGTCTTTTGTCTCCAAAAAAAGATGATTGATAAAGCAGTTCTGTTTGTTCTGGATAGTGTTGTAATAACCATGATAATAAATTATCTCTCTGGTGTCCGGTGCCAGGCTGTACAGGTAAATTCGGGGGTTTAAAAATTACTAAAAAATCTTTGTCTTCTTCCAAAACTTTAATACCTTCAAGATTTCCTTTTTGTCTTGCTGGCCAGTGTCTAATCGACAAAGTCTGTAGTTCAGAAACCCATTGTAAGCGGTTAAAAACCAAACTCCCATCAACCATTACTCCATATTTCGCAATATTATTTTGAATTTCTGCTTTAGAATAGTCAAAGTTTTCATATTTTTTAAGCTGTATAGTTAAGGCTTTGTGCAATCTTATTTTTTTAAAAAGATCCATTTAAATTAGGTTTAAATATTGGTTAAACTTCTATAATAGAAGGTTTTAAGAATTTATGTAAAGTAAAGATTTATAAAGTTTGAAAGCTATCTAACTTTAGAAGAGGTTATTACTTATTATTTTAATTAATAAAGTCAAAAAACCAAAAGAAAATAATTCTGACAAGTGGTGAAGAAATTTGTTGCTAAATTTGTTGCTATCTAAAAAACTAAGGCTTGACAAAAAAAAGCCTAAACATCATACAGTAGGCTATGTCTGAAATAATTATGAGTCAGCCAACAATGAGCGATTTGATTAATAAAGTTTCTAGTATAAGCGAACTGGAAATAGGTCAAAAAGTTTCTGGGAAAATAATATTCTTAGCTAAAAACGAAGCAATTTTAGACATAGAAAATGTGGGTCTTGGAATTGTTCGAGGCAAAGAACTCTATAATGAAGAATATTTATCTCACCTCAAAATAGGCGAAGTTGTAGAGGCTGTGGTCCTTGATCTCGATAACGAAAGAGGAATGATAGAGCTTAGTTTTAGGGCTATTGGTAAGGACAAAATTTGGGCTGAAATTAAAGAGATTTATGAGCAACAAAAAACAGTAGAAGGTAAAATTAAAGATGCTAATAGGGGAGGATTTCTAGTTAGAGTTCATGGAGTAGATGGTTTTTTACCTGCTTCTTTACTTTCTCCTGCTCATGCTATAAAGCAAGTTGGCAGTACTGAAGAAACTAGTCTCATTAACCAAATGAGAAAATATATTGGTCAAACTTTCTTTTTAAAGATTATCAACATTAATCCAGATAACGAAACAGTGATTTTATCTGAAAAGGCAGTTTCCGATGAAATCGCTCAGTCTAAAATAAACGAGTATAAAGTTGGCCAAATTGTTGATGGAATTATCGTTGGTGTAGCAGATTTTGGCATCTTTATTAGATTTGATGAACATTTAGAAGGTTTAATCCACATATCCGAATTAGCTTGGAAAAAAGTAGAGGATCCTTCAAAAGAGTATAAAGTGGGTAGCAAGGTTAAGGCTAAAATTATAGAGATAGAAAGTAATGGTAGATTTAATCTGTCTATTAAACAAACTCTACCAAATCCTTGGATAGACTTTGCAAAAACAGCTAAGCCCGGAGGTAGATTTGTAGGCAAAGTAGCTAAAATAGTAAATTATGGAGCTATCATTGTGAATGATCAAGATATCCAAGGTTTGTGTCATATTACTCAAATGAGTAAAGAACCTTTGCCTAGTCCAGCCGCGATTCATGATATAATGAAAGTAGGTCAAGAGATGGAGTTTACTATTCTCGAAGTGAGTGAGGATGAAAAGCTATATCTTACTTTGCTAGATATACAAGAAGCTCAAAAATTACAGCAAAACACTGAGTCAAAAGTTTTAGATTTCAGGAAACCTTCTTTAGAAGCAAAAGAGAATACTTGAAATTTCTGGGAAATTTTTATTTCTAATGATTGTTTTGGTTGTGCATAGGAGTCTACTGATGGGTAAAATTAAAAACTAATATATAATATGTCTAAAGACAAAAATCAACATAAAACATCGGTTCCTAAAGTTAATTATATTAGAATTGGTGAATCTAAAAAGAAAAAAACAAAAAGTTTTATTGAATTTGCTTCTGAATATACAAAAAAAATGACAGAGGAAGGTAAGAGTTCTTTTGAAGAATCTACTTTTACCATACCAACTGGTAAAATACACACTTCTGATAGTCACATTAGTTCAGTAAATACTGCTCAGGGTTATTTACCAACAGAAAAACTACATTCTGCGATATCTACGAATGAGGATATTTCAAAGTACTCCGTAAATTTATCTACTAGTGTTGATAGTTTTAACCAACCAGAGAAAGAGGATTCTGTATTCTTCCCTAGATTTTTAAGAAAACAGCAAGAACAACAAAAAGTTGAAAAAAAGGAGCATATCAATCAAGAAAATCCAAACCAAACTGAGTTCATTAAACTTCTTACAACTACAGAAAAAGCATACAAGGACGATTCAAAGGATCGTCACCAGAATCTCAACTCTCTTAGTTCTATCTTTAATAAAGATAGTGCAGTTATTGCTGGTGTTCAAAGAGTTTTCAGAAAATCTATGACGATGATGATAATCAGTAGTTTTTTATTTACTATTTTGAGTTTCTTGAGTTTTAGGTTATTTTCTGTCAATTTACTGATAGTTCTTTTAGTTCAGATTTTATTTATTGTTTTTACCAATATTTTTTATATTATAGTTGCAGATAAAAGTTATGTTTGGCTAGGAATAGCTTTTCAAGGAATAGTATTTTTAATCGTTCATACGATTATGGGGATAGGAGCTGGATTTTCTATTCCCACTATAGTTTCTGTCGCTTTGATAATATTTTTGATTTATATGAGTTATTTAGATGTAGAAAAAACTCAACTTAGTAGTAGACTGTTTTCTATAAACCATATTACTTCCGATTCTACTAGAATGTTAAGCACCGCTGTTAGTTTAGTGCTGGCTATTGGTATGTTTAATAGCATTGTTGCTCATGGTACAGGTAATTTTCTAAGAAAAGAAGTTTTCAAAAATGATTTTATAGTTGATAATTTAATCATAGGAAAAGAGTTTCCCGGTCTAAACCGGTTTATGCTCACCGGTGCAACTAGATTTGAAAATGCTGATGAGTTAGTGCGAAGAGGGGTTTGGCAACCAGTGGACCCGGATTCTAATATTAACCTGCTTAGCTTTATAGTTTTGAACTATGAAGTCTTTTCAACTGAAACAATTTTATCTGATAGAGAAAAAAGTGATCTCAAATTTTTACCATCAGATAAGGCCGCTTTACAGGAAAAGGAATTAGTTAGGAATAGAGCTGAGGAGGTAAACAAAATAGTATTCGCGTCTTTAGGTTATAGTCTGGACGATGTACTCACTAGCGAGAAATTTAAAAATGTGGTTAGAGAAACATATATTTACAAAGTAAATAGATTTGAATCTGGTGATAATAATCTTCTTGGCAAAGTTATTCAACCTTTTACGGAGGTTAGTATCACTTTAGTTCCAAGAACTTATATAATACCTGGATTTTTTGCCGTTTTTGTTTTGTTTGCTTCTTTTATAGCCAATTTATTTTTGAAATTTTTGATTAAGATATTTACTTTACTTGTTTGGTTTTTGCTTAGAAAAATTGACTATGCTCGTATAGACATAGAGAAAGTTGAGGCTGAAGTAGTCACAATCTAATATATCATTTTTTAATTTTTTTTAATTTATCAAAATGTTTTAAGCCTTCAAAGCTTGACAAGAAATAAAAAGTTTGACCTAGATCAGGGTTTGTAGTATATGTCAGTTAAAACAATTACCAGACATTCATTTGGAATTAGACAAAATCAGTTTCCTGTTCCAAACATCAATCAATTTCAAATAGATTCATTTAAAAAATTTTGGCAAGAAGATTTAAAGGAGATTTTAACTGAGTTTAGTCCTATAGAAGACAACTTAGGTTTTCGTTGGAGGGTTACTTTAGGCCCTGATTATTTTTTGGAACCTGATAAAATCAATGAATACGAGGCCTTATTATCTGGAGCAACATATGGAAATTTTCTTTATATTGATGTTGGGGTAGAAAATTTGGCTACAAAAGAGAAAAAAATTCAGAAAGTTTTTGTAGGTAAAATTCCTCAGATTACTGATAGGGGTAGTTTTATCATAAACGGAACTCAAAAGATTATTGTTGGTCAGTTGGTGAAATCTCCTGGAGTTATATTTGGAGTGGATTCTGAAAAGGGTCAGTTGATATATAATGCTAAAATTATTCCGTCTAGAGGGGCATGGGTGGATATGGAAATTCATAAAGATAACGCTATCTACATGAAAATTGATCGTAAGAAAAAATTTCCTGTGACCCAGCTATTTAGATTATTTGGGCTTGTTTCTGAACAAGAAATTATAGAAAAATTTGCTGATGTAGATACTGATCCGACGGTTAGTTACATTCAGTCAACTTTTGCTAAAGACCCAGTTACCAGTATAGACGAGGCTGTAAACAGTATTTATAGAAAGATTAGACCCGGCGATATTGTTTCTTTAGAACAGGGGAAAAAGTATTTATTATCTCTTTTTGAAGATCCTATAAAATATGATATTGGTTTTGTTGGTAGATATAAGTTTGATCAGAGACTTAACTACAATTCTAAACCAACTCCGCCTTTTAAGTACAAAAAAACGCTCAATTTGGAGGAATTTATAGAGGTGGTAAAAGAGCTAATAAGAATGAAAGTTCAAGAGAAACCAGCAGACAGTTTAGATTCTCTAGAGAATCGAAGAGTAAGAGCTGTTGGAGAATGGCTTGGAAATACTTTCAGAGCCGGTTTGGCCAGGGTTGTTCGTAATATTAAAGACAAAATGACTACTAGTGAAGATAACAACCTTACTCCATCTCAATTGGTAAATATGAGACCGCTGGCGGCTATGGTGGAAGATTTCTTTAACACCTCTCAACTAGCTAAGTTTATGGATCAAACGAACATTTTAGCAGAAATGGATGATAGACAATTTTTAACTGCTTCTGGTCCCGGTGGTTTGAGCAAGGAGAGGGCAGGATTTGAGATTCGCGATGTACATCCTAGTCATTATGGCCGTCTATGTCCAGTTAATACACCTGAAGGTCAGTCTTTTGGTTTGAACACTCACTTAGCAGTTTATGCTAGGGTGAATAGAATGGGTTTTATAGAAACTCCTTACTTGAAAATTAAAGATACTCTTAGTGTTACTGATCATAGTTTGATTGGTCGTATTCTTCAGGAGGATGTAATTGCACAAGGTAAAAAAATCGCTAAGAAAGGTGATGTAGTAGACGAAGAGTTGTTCAAAAAACTTGGTAAAGCTAATTCTAAACTAGAAGTTAAAGTCCCTAGACATGTATCTAATGAAGTTGTGTGGTTGGATGCTGCTGCAGAAATGAATTATGTTATAGCTGAATATATCAAAGATTTGGATGAGCTTGGTCATTTTCATGTAACAACTGTTGGGGCTAGAAAGCAAGGTAATCCTGTGCAGGCTAGAGTTGAAGAAATTGATCTAATGGATGTCTCTTCTAATCAGATTTTTAGTCTTTCTACGTGCATGATTCCTTTTGTTGCTCAGACTGATGGTTTTCGTGTTTTAATGGGTACTAATCAACAAGGACAGGCTCTTCCCTTGGTTAAGCCAGAATTACCTTTCGTAGCTACAGGTTTTGAGAAAATTGCTGCTAGAGATAGTGGATATTTAATTAAAGCTCCTTTTGATGCGGTAGTTATTAAAGCTGATGGGTCGAAAGTAGTAATAAAATCCAAAGACGGATCGCAAGTTAGAACTTTTGGAACTCTCAAATATCTACCTTCCAACAATCATTCGACCATTAACCAAAGGGTTGTAGTTACTGAGGGAGAAGAAGTTTCTGAAGGTGATATTTTAGTAGAAGGTTTTGGGATTTACCAAGGTGAATTTGCTATCGGTCAAAATGTCAGAGTAGCTTTCATGCCGTTTAAAGGATATAATTTTGAAGATGCCATTGTATTATCTGAAAGATTAGTGCAACAGGATAAATTTACTTCTACTCATATTTACGAACTAGTTTGTGATGTTCATGAAACCAGCCTTGGGAATGAGGAAATTACGAGAGATATACCCAATGTAGCTACTGAAAAATTAAATAAATTAGATAAAAATGGAATAGTTCACATAGGCGCTTTTGTAGAGTCTGGAGATATTTTAGTTGGTAAAATCACTCCAAAAGGTGAAGTGGATCTATCACCCGAAGACAAATTAATTAGAGTTTTGTTTGGTGAGTATTCTCGAGATGTTAAAGACAGTTCTTTGTATTTAGAACATGGTCTTAGCGGGAAAGTTATTTTTGTCCGTATTTTAAGTAGGGAAAATGGTGATCCCTTGCCAAGTGATGTTTTACAGAGAGTGTATATTTGGTTAGCCACTACCCGTAAAATTAAACCCGGAGATAAGATGGCCGGAAGACATGGTAATAAGGGAGTTGTATCAGTTGTCTTGCCAGTTGAAGATATGCCATACACTGCAGATGGAAGACCGGTAGATGTTGTGTTGAATCCTCTCGGAGTAATTGGTCGTATGAATTTAGGTCAATTACTAGAAGCTCATCTAGGACTAGTCTGTGAAACTAAAGGAATGTATGCTTTAACACAACCTTTAAACGAAATTTCTGAAGAAGTAATTAAGGAAGAGTTGAGACAGGCTGGTTTTAGAGAGGACGGAAAAATGGATTTGTGGGATGGTCAAACCGGTCTTAAATATGATCGACCAGTAGTTGTCGGTAATATTTATTTAAACAAATTACATCATCTTGTAGATGACAAGGTACATTCCCGCTCTACAGGTAATTATTCTTTAGTTACCCAACAGCCTTTGGGTGGTAGAAGTCATGGGGGCGGTCAAAGATTTGGAGAAATGGAAGTCTGGGCATTAGAAGCATATGGTGCCGCTTATACATTGCAAGAAATGTTAACCATTAAGTCTGATGATATTAAAGGAAGAGATGCCGCTTTTGAGGCAATTGTTAAGGGTAAACAAATAGTTAGTCCCAATCTACCCGGTTCTTTTGTGGTTCTCGCTAATGAACTAACAGCTTTAGGTTTGAAAGTCAATGCTGAGGTTCACGAGTCAGAAGATGATAAGAAAATTGATGAAAAAATTGCCTTATATTCAGACGAAGGTACTTTGGAAAAGTAGCAGTGTTTGTGTTAGTTGCACTAACGAACAGAATTTAAGGGAAATTATTTGACAGATTTTTAAAAAAAATATTATTTCCCCTAATCAAATTGAAGTTTTTTGATGTAAAATATGAATTTTGTTTGGTTTTTCAGCTACTTCTTTTTTCCCAGTTTCTAGGGCGGGGTAGCTGATATTCTAATAAAATTCTTCAAAGCGACTCGCCCACAAGGCGAGTTTTTTAGTTTGTACAATGTTTATGAAGTTTTATATTTTAACCCAATATATCGATTCCAGTTAATACTAAAATTTTGGTTTATATCCTTTTATTACTCTCCAAAAACATTTTTAAAAAACTACGGTTGTTAGCTTCGAAAAAGCAAATCTCAAAATGATGAAATTTATATCATTTTATTTTTTAACTAAAATATTTTTCTTATGACAACAAACAACAACAATTTTACTCAACCTGTTCGCATTTTTGCTGGACCAGACTCGATAGATGATTACAATATTCAAGAAATTTACCAAATTGCTAATATAGAAATTAACGGTCAAAAAGCAATTTATGGCACTCGTACGGTAGGCTTAAAATCCCGTACTAACTTTGATAAAAACAACTCTAATCAAGGTTTTATGGGTTTTGATTTCGATGTAATTATGCGGAATTTTGATATTTTTGGGCTTGGTGGTACGGTTAATGACCTTAAGCCCTTGCCAAGTGTGGACATGGCGGAAAAAATTTACAGAGATACTGGTTTGGTGTGTTCTACGGAAATTATGTTACCAACTATCCAATTAGCTTGTATTGCCAAATCATTCAAATTTAAACCCTTTATGGTTTGGAATCCGGCAGTAGATCAGCTTGGATGGCATGTTCGACAGATGGCCGGTTTTGCTTCTGAATATGAATGGACTGTAGGTTTAAAAAACGGTAAATGGCTAGGGGAAGAGTACGAATTAGCAGAAGATCCAAATTTTGAGGGAATTACTAGTCTTGAAAAGACTTGGGACGGTTTGGTTAGTTATGCTGAGTTAGCTCCAGAAATTATTTTGATTCAAAGAGGTTGTGACCTGCCTCGCAAAGGAGAATACCGAAATCTACCGATTCATCAAACGGCTAAGCGAACTAAACTTAGAAATAAAGATAAAAATGTAAAATTGTTCTTTGATCCTAGCCATGCATTAGGCTCCAAGAAAAGGCACGATATTGTAGACGAAACCGTTGAAGCAATGAAAATGAAAATTAATGAGAGTGAATTTTTGTATGATGGTATTTTGATTGAGGTTGGCACAGCCAAATGTGACACAGAACAGCATATAACAGTAGATGAATTAAAAGAATTAGTGGAAAGAATTGCCGAATTTCGGGAAATTTGGGGAAGAACCCAAAAGCTAGAGATTAATGATAAGTTTTGAAAAATACTTGTATTGATTCACGGTTTTGCTTAGCGGATGAATTTTGGGTTTTTTATAAAACCTAAGGCACCTAGACAAATTTTCCCTGCTTGTGTACGTGGTTTAAAAAATGGGGACTTTGTAGTTTTTGAGTGGGGTGCTTTTTGGAAGATGAGTTGGTCAAATATCTTAACGTCAAAAAATCCCCAAAAATTGTATTTTGAAGAGAGGTTAAAAACCTCACAATATCAGGCTTTACAAGATTTAAATAACCTAATAACTCTTAAGCAACCAATTCAAATTTTGGCTTATTATCCCTCTCATACAAGGTGATTTTGATGCACTTTGTTAAATCCAATTACCCTCATTAATGAGTAACCTGAGTTTAAGACTTACAACTTTTATTGTTACTGGGATACTGCTATTATCAACAAATATTCTATCGTCAACAGATATTAACCAGTAGGCTTGCAGGCTGGTAAAACAGAATAGTCCACAATCAATTTTTACTACTACTCAACCCCCTCATCCTCACCAAGATATTCTATAAATAAGTAAAAAGTTTGCTAAAAAAGTTGAATCACTTTCTTTAAAATAGCTACTACTTATTACCAACAAATTAAACAACTCTAGGCTGAATAAGGTTAAATATAAGCCAAATTGAATTTTTACATTTCTTATCTTCTTATCTTGGAAGGCAAAAATGTAATCCTCTTAAATAAGAATTAACTTTGAATTTTAACTTTGAATTTTATCTAAACATGTATTCTAAACATGTATT
>OGCI01001402.1_pt1 | contig 20260 bp, 19 predicted proteins | sample 1570021 | NCBI WGS metagenome assembly OGCI01 (sample SAMN06264664, study PRJEB24512) | hot springs metagenome | isolation source: Hot spring water | place: South Africa: Tshipise | collected 2015-06-21 | reverse complement strand
CTTCATCTACGTACTTCCAGCCAGACCAGTATGGCCAAGCCCTCCGGGATATGCCCGCATAGGTCTGACCTCCATAGTCGAAAGGGTGGTTAGAGTGCCCGCCCTCCATAGAGCGAACGAACTGGTACGCCATTTCAAAGGGCGTTATGTTTCCAGTCTTTGGCATAACATGAAAGCAGGTTTTTACGGTTTGTGATAAAAGGCCAGCAAAGGCCAAAATATGCCTTACCGCCATGTGTGCAATTTAGCGAAATGAGACGGTATAGTAGACTCATAGGTATAGGTAGTGTATCACATACCTAAGGGCATCCACGAGGTGGTTAGGTGTATCGCCAAGACTTCGCTCGTCTTTCCAGTACAAGTCGGTAACCTCCCGTAAGAGGTTAGGGCTATCATGGGATATGTGTATGCGGTAGAGGTTCACTACGGCGAAGGACTGCCGTAAGTCCATCTTACGGCATGGGCTTACATAGTCAAGGCCTTCGGCAATGAGGGCGTCAATCATGTTTTTCTGGGCATTGTCGGCCAGAATAAGCTCATAGTCGTACTGCTTTATGGCCTCTACAAGTTCGTGGATATTTTGGCCTTTGCGGTAGAAGATTTCCCTGACGTACACCTCACGCGGGCCTAAAACCCAGACGGCTACGGCAGCGGTCTCAGCGTGGCTATACCCGAAGTCCACCCCTATGATAGGCCGTGAGGTGGCCACTAAGTCGGCATACTGGGTAGGGTCTGCTACGTCGTAGCTCATGAGCGCCCGCCCCCGATAGTCCAGCCGCTCCCCAAGGGCATAGACCCGATACAGCTTGTCGTCCATATACGCCAGACTCTCAATGGCGCTAATCTGGGATAGCGAAAGGAATGGGTTGTCCTTGTAAGTGCTTTTGGCGATGATATAGTCGTAGTGCCTGTTAGACTCTAAAAAGTCATCGAGCCAAAAACGCCCTACGGGATTGAAGTCCAAAAACACCCTATCGCGGGTACGCATAAAGAGCTGGGCGAACTCGTCTTGTGTGAGTAGGTTGGCCTCATTCACGAAAAGCCAGTCACGCTGGGGGCCTCTCAGTTTGGCCTCGGTGTCAGCCGAAAAGAACTCTAAAACGGACTTATTTGGAAACTTGTAGGTGAGGTAGGTTTTATTTTCATCTACCAAGTGAGCTACGGGAGCGATTATTTGCCGGAATTCTCGAAGTGCCCCCCTATTGAGGTGGGCGAAGCTCCGAGAGACTACACTGGCGAGGCGGTAACTCCCTTTCAGCCCCTCCACAAATAGGTATTGCAGTATGGAGTAGGTTTTCCCTGAGCGTGTGCCGCCGTAAAGAACCATTATCTTATGCCCCCGACTCAGTATCTCCCAGTGCTTCTTTATCACTTCCAGCTGCATCCACCTGAATTATTCTTATCTTTACCTCTTTGTCTTCAGCGCCGTATAACTTGGTTAGGGTAACGTACATCCTAATAAACCTATCCAGCCCCACAGTCATGTTGCGTGTAACCTTGTTTGGGTCATCACGCATTGTATTACGGATGTGCTGTATCTGGTTTGATATTATTTCCCGAAGCGCCTGAATGTCCTTGTAGGCCTTTGGCTTTTTGGGCATACTCAAAGATACCAAAGACTTTCATGGCTGTATCATCATCTTTGCCACCGAGAGCACGGATAGCTGGAAGTAGCGACTCGTAAGAAGGTAGCTGATTATCGTCCCCCTTTGCAAACTCGGAAGCAAAGGCCTGATAGGCTTCCTCAGCCCCAGTGGCTTGTAACAAGACCAAAAGCTGATCCACTTTGCCAGCCAGACTTTGCAGGTAGGACTTTATCTCATGGCCAAATAGGGATACCCAAATATCGCCAAGTGGGTCAAGTTCGGGGTCAAGGCCATCTATCCACCTATCGGCAAACTCTTTGAAAGAGACTTGGCGCAGCCTATCCCTGTCGTCGGTATTCATCTCTCCATGTAAGCGTTTTGAGGTTTATTGTGGCCTTCACATGTGCGCCGCTGTCGGAAATATCTACCTCCCCAGGCCTAAGGTCTCGTATCAGCGAAGGTATGAGCTTGTTTGAGCGATTTACTACGTCCCACTTCCACGCAAACTTTAGAAGGTCAAGGTTGGCCAAGTCGCAGGGTGTTTGTAGAAATAGCTCAATCTGGTACTTCCGAGTGTATGCTCGAACGATATCCTCAGCCTTGTACAGAGAACTGACGAAGTCCTCCGTAGTGTACTCGTCAGCAAGCCTGATTATGCGGCCCCTGAAACGGGCCTTGTGCATCGCATTGTTCGGTACGACCCTTCCATGTATAGCGCCCCGGAAGTAGCCAACGATGTCTATGTAGGTATCTGGCACAACCGAAGTTAAATCAAAACAGCCACAATAGTTTTGCAGATCGCACCCCGTAATGAGGGCGGCAAAAGTCTGCCAATCGCCGTTTGCATCTTGGTATAGCACATCCCAGTTTTCGCCTACGACGGCGGGTATTTTCGGGATGCAGAAGTCCGGCGCTAATGGCGGACCGGATGGCGGCTCAGCAGGCGCCGTAATGGCGAAGTCGTAAAAATATGACTCCTCATCTTCTGACACCCACAATCCTTCGCCCCTAAGGTCCCCACGACGCACACTATGCCGAACATGAAGCCTGTACTGCCCCGGCGGGAGGGCGTTTTTGTCAAGCGTGATGGTATAGCCCTTATAGTCAGTAAGTGGTATACGATTTATTACAATGGCGGGGTCACCCTCAATATGTTGTCCAGTGATGGTGCCTGTGATATAATCCTCGCCGATATATAACATACTCTGCATGACTGGCTTATATCCTTCTGGCCGCGCGAAGCAGGCAGCACGAATATAGGTATAGTAATGATTTCCTCCCGGTGCGGTCGCGGGGACCCGGGCTATAATTTCTGTAGCTGTTTCGGTTACTGTCGCCAGTTTGATATCTGGCTTGAAGCGCATGGTATCGTAGGGATAGGTCGTGGGGAAGGTAAGTTCATTGCTATCGTAGATGGAGCCGTCGGGCATGAATAGCCGCCATTTGAGGGTTATCGGGCCGCCGGCCCAGTCATTGAGGTCAAGGCCGTAACCGCCTGCAGGTTGGGTTAGCGCATACGGGATAGTCGGCGGTGTGCGGCGGGAGGGGACTGGAATCGCAAGTAATTTCTGGTTAGGCCAAAATAAAAAATCTGAATTCGAGGCTTTCCAAATTCCTTGCGAGTAGGCGTCCAGAATAAGAGGATATATGTTAGTGAGCGTCGCGAAAGTAGGGGGCGGTGACCAAGGCCAAGGGGCCGTCACAATATTCGCAGTGTCATATTCTATTTCATCTATCGGCACGAAGCTATTGCCAACTTTTAGGAGGGTTTGGATAATATAAATCCCAGCTGGAGTATCAGGCCCAGTTAACTCAGCCATAAGACTATCATACCGATATATCGGCCCCTGATGATAATAAACCTGAAACGCCCCCGCTGTCGGCGTTGTGGCCGGTTCCTTATTTGTCATGACTGCCACCCACTCCACGCCATCTTGGCCTATCATGACGCCCACGAACTCCGCCCCGGGCCTGTTGGCGATAGTGGGCACGGTCCCCGTCGCCCCCATGACCGGGTTGGTCAGAGCCAAACTATCGCCTATGTCCAGTCTTGGGTGGTCACTATCCCGGCCCGTAACGGCCAAAACATAGCGGGTGGGACTAAAACCTGATGGCGGGTTTAGGGTGTAGATGCCCCCAGAGATGTTTAGCGCCCCCGGATTGAGGAAGTTTAGGGTTCGGCCTTTTCGGTTTGGGTGTAGAAGGAGGCAGGGGAAGGTCAGTGCGGCGTCCCGTACTGACGCAGGCGCCTGCAAAAGCACCTCTATTCGGCCGTCAAGGGCGTACAAGGTCGTCTGCGCTTGCGCTTGCGGGTCAAGGTTTGTGCGGTAGGCGTAAAACTGCGTGCCCTCAACGATTATGGCGCGACGGCGGAAGTCTAAAGGGGAAAACCCCAAGAGATAATTACCGTATGAGACTATAGAATTCTCCATGGAGGCATACTTTTGCAGGTTATAGGTGAGCGGTGATGGCAGATCGGTAGGGTCGGTGCTTGTGTAGGCAATAATGGCATCCGCATGCGGGGACGTGAAGGGAATTGCCGATAGCGGCGAGGTCGGGCCGCTATTGTTGCCAAAATGGAACGATGGCTTTATTTCAGAGCGGTCGGAGAGTAGAATGATAACCGCACGCAAAGGAGCTTGAATGTTCGGTGCAAAGCCAGTAAAGTCGATTGTTCTAAAAGTGGCAGAAGAGCCATTTAGGCCTATGATAGTGCAATGAAAAGCCGAAGTGCTAGTTGCCCAGTGAAGAAACACAAACACCTCATCATGTATGGCGAATCCTTCTTGTTCGAAGTCCTGACTAAGTAGGTTCAGAGAAAAGGTGCCTCCAGGCCCCCAGCCCCCGCTATAAGCGGTTACGAAGGCGTTTGGGTCTGGGTCGTCAATGTTCCCCTGTAAGGGTTCAATCACTACGAAGTATCTATCCCGCACCCGTATCTTATACCTATCCAGCGGCGCCAGAATGAGCGTGCCGGTCAGCGGGTCAAAGGGCTTGTAGGTGTTTGTCGTGGAGTCTATTATGTCAAATGAGAAGTCCCGAACGATCATAGTATGAAGGTAGTTTTTTGTGGCTGCATAGTGGTAAGGATTTCGTAATCTACTTCGGCATAATCGCTATTGATAGCCCAGCGAAGCCGCCGCACACCGGGGAAGCCTTGCTGAGCCAGACTAACATAATCTTGTTCCGTAAAGGGTATGCGTACGCCCTCATAGACTTGGGCAAGCTTTTTCGAGTAGCGGTCGGCAATGAACTGCTGGAGCGCGGTTTCAGCGTTAGCACCCAGCCCTGTAAGACCATCGGCCATGATGATCTTAGCCGCAAAGTAGTCTGAGCCGACAATGATGTTTCCGGGTGGCATGGGGTCGGGTACCCGTACACTTCGCACGATGCGGCGGGCCGCCCCAAGTATGCGGTTTAGATAGCTGGCCAAGCCGTCCAGTTCGGAGGCCTGCGTCTTCACCTTCGCTGGCGCATACTCAATCGTTTGCCTATCCAGCCCCATGAAGCCAGCGTAAGCGATCTCTACATTATGCGGTATTTCATTTGTGAACCTATCCGTGAAGTCCCTAAGTAGGCCGAAGATCGTCCGCCCAGTGAAATCATCGGTATTCATGCGGTGGAATTCCACGTAAGCCACATTATGCAGCGGAAATGGGCGGTATCGATTGGCAAACCGAAGCGTACCGTTGGCCATATAAACCTGCGCGTTTAGCAGGCGTCTGGCCAAGCCGATTAGCTCCGTCGCCTCCAAGGTATCCACATAGTCGCCTATGAGCCAAATCTTTTTCAGCTCATGCGGAAGGGAGGCCGCATAGCCAGCTGCTTGCGTTACATCGGTTATGGCGTCATAGAGGTTTATAGCCTTTGTGCGTTTTCGGGTGGGAAGCAGGGCAATGAGCCGGTCTAAGACTTCTATAAACGCCGCCGCAAGCGCCGCAATGAACGCAGCGCGAATAACCACGAGCGTCGCCTTGAAAACGGCCGCCGCAATCGGCCCAGTAGCCCCACCTGCAGCATGCGCAACGGCGTTCGCTATATCCGTCGCAAGGTCGCGAGCTTCCTTGATGATGGTATAGAGCAGTAGCATAGCGGAAACTAAGAGCGCCGATACAGTCGCATAATCCGCTTCCCGTTCCAACGCCACCTCCACCGACGCTATCGTAGAAGGCCGCCGTCCCATGACCGCCCGCTCAAACAGAGCCAGCTCGTCAATCGTGATGCCGACTACCATCCGATTGCGTCCCCACTTAGCCCGAGAGGCCTCTATTAGCCCCACCCAAGTAAGCCCCCCAAGTCGCAACTGCACCCGAACGGGCTTATACTGATTGTTGCGAAACGCCGCATCCACCGCCTGATAGGCCTGATCCAGCAATGTAATCCCATCAATGCTGGCCTCTATGGATAACCGTTCGGCGTCGCGGGTTACATTGAGTTCGGCCGTCTCCCAGCGGCTCCACTCCGTAACCCTTTGCCCGTTCACATAAAGCTCAATGTACCTCATAGCCGCCGCTTCACCCGTTTCACGCTGTTTCGCTTACTCAGCACTACGTCCAGTGTGTCTAAAAACCGATCGTAGTCAAAACTGACCTCACCGCCAGCTACTAACTTCGGTAGGTCTTCATTCTTCACGCCAGACAACTGCTTATTTATATGCGCCGGGACTATCCGCTCGCCCTCATGCACCCGCACAATCAGCGCATCCCGCACAGCATTGGGTATCCGTACGCCCTCCCGCACATACTCAGTCCCATGATAGAAGGTGGGGAGCTTGGAAATAACTTGGCTTAGTAGGGTTATATCCCGTATCGTCTGAGCCATTGCCGTTTCGGGCCGCTTCTCTAAAAGCTGGGCATAGGCCTTTATAGCCGCCAAGGCCAGCTCCCGACGCTGTGCCTGCTTTTTCAGCGCCTCCTGTCGCCGTATAATATCGGCCTCGCGAGCCTCCAACTCCGCTATACTTTGCTCAGCCGCCAACGCCCCCTGCTTGGCCAACCCCTCATATACCGATATGCGCCGTTGTAAGACGTCCCGATCACGCCCCAAGCGCTCCATTTGCCTTTCCTCTATCCTTTTCAGATAGCTATCCAGCGCATCCGTGATAGCCTGCACCGCCGCAATGTACTCCTTTACCATCTCCTCAGTCGCCTTCTTTGCCGCCTCGGCCTCCTTTTGGGCTATCTTCCGAAGATCGGCGTTGGCCTGTGCTATCGCCGCCTGCGCCTGTGCAATCTGGAGCTCTATTTCGCCCTTTTGCACTTCATCTTTGGCGTTAGCATAAAGCTCCCGCAAAAGTCTCAGCCTTTCCTGTGCCCCCTCTAACCGGATTTCAGCCAACCGCTTCTCACGATACTTCGCAAACTCCTCTTCACTTTTGAACCTATCCCGCTCCGTCTCTAAAAGGTTCGCCGCTATTTCTTCTCTCTGTCTTTGCTCTCTCAGCGCATTGTCTAAGATTACCTTACGTATCGCCCTTTGTCTGGCATCCTCTAACTTACTCAGTAGTTCCGTATCCACCTCGCCAAGTTCCTCAAAGGACGCCATCAGTTGGCGCTTCATTGCGTCAAACCGCTCATTTACTTCGGCTATTTGCGCTTCTATCGTACCCATGAGCGCCTGCCGCCGTATATCCCATATATTTTGGATAGCCTGCCCCAGTATTTCGGCATCCTTGCGCATGAAGTCGGCCTCCAACTTGGCAATACTGCTCTCATATTCATCTTGAAGCTGTTTTAGAAGCTCTGGTCCCCCCTCTAAAAGCCGTCTCTGCTCCTCATATACGGCTTTTAGGTCAGCCAGTCGCTTTTCGTGCTCTTTCCGTAGCTTTTCTCTGGCCGTCGCCGTACTTTCCACCTCCACTCTAACCGCCTCTTTTGCCTTTTTAGCGATCTCCTCACGCTTTTTCTGTAACTCCTCTAACTGCACCTGTAACCCTTGCTGTGTTTCCCGCGCCTGATTTCCCAGATTGCTTATCTCCGCCGTCAGTTCGGCTACCCTTTCAGTTTGCTTGGCTATGTTAGAAGCCGCAAAGCCAGCAAATAGCCTTTCCAGCCCGTCAGCCGCGCCATTTATAGACTTCGCCACTTTGTCGTATATATCGGCTACTACATTTGCACCACTAAGTTGCTTGAAAGTCTGTGCTAAAAACCTGAAAAACTGAGCAAAGGCCTGTGGAATGTGTGAAAACGCCCTCAGCAGTTCGGCGATACCCTTCCCGATGTAAGTCAGGAGCTTATTCAGAGGGTCTTCTACATCCTTCTCTATGGCCTCTTTCGCCTTTTTCAGCTCTTTCTCCGCATTTTGCCGCCTAAATTCCAGTAAGGCCAGCTCAATTCTGGCCTGCCCACGCAGTAAGGCCTCCCTTTGGGCCAGCCCTTTGAGCGTTTCGTCATCTGTCCGCGCCAGTTTCAGCTTTATCGCCGCCAGTTCGTTATTCAGTCTCACCTCCTCTTGTACCTGTTTCAGCCGTTCTCTGGCCGCATCCAGCGCCTCTATATCGCCACCGAGGGAAAGAAGTTTTTGAATGCCCTCTAAAAGAAGCATTATACCTACCCCCCTAAGGGCTTTTGCCCCCTCTACGATAGCCCTGAAAAAGCCTTTTGCACCGCCACCCGCCGCAATGAAGGCATCCCTTGCCCGTTCCACCGCAAAGGAAAGCGCTAAAACAGCCTCCCCAGCCGGCCCAGACGCCCCTAAAAACTCCGTCATGGCCTCCTTGAAGCTCTTAGCGTAGTTCCCCACATTGCGCTGAAACATCCCGACCTCCGCATCAGCCCTTTTCAGCGCCGCATCCAACTGAACTATGGCCTCCCGTAGCTTAGACGCCTCCTCACTTGCCCCTTTCCCAGCTATGATAAGCGTCCTATACCGCTCCCTTAGGTCGTCAAGCGCATCGGAAACGTGAAAATAGCTCTCTGTGTTGATGTCTAACTGCTTTTTTAGGGCTTTTTCGGCGAAAATAAGCGCCTCCTCAGCACGTGAGGCGGAAGTAACAGCCTTGGCATACAACCTAAGGTCTTGCGTAGCTTCTTTGACCTCGAATCTGGCCTTAGCTACCTCCTTGGCCAACTCCGTTTCAAGGGCTTTTTTCTTTGCCTCTAACCTTATTAGCTCGTCGGATAGCTTGGCATAGGCCTGCGCCACAGCGTTAGCCTGTCCCATAGCCTGCGCCACCTTCTTAACCTCCGCTGCCCCAGCCTTTTGGCTTTCATTGAATGCCGCTATGGACGCCTTCAGCTCATTCAGCGACGGCGTTACGCCTGCTTTTATTGTCTCTTTCAGGTTCGTGAGCGCCGTGATAAGCGCATTCACGCTATCTATGACGGGGGAAAATAGCGCCTCGTCGAAAAAGTCCTTATACCCAAGCTTATCTGCTTCCTTTGCCATACATGGCCTCCTTGAAGCGTTTTATACGCACCCTATGTATGGTGTTAGCCATATCATGCACCATCGCCTTAGGCATATCCAGTACGTGAAACCCCGCCATCTCCGATAAAGCTCTTACAACCTCCGCACGGCGCTTATCATACTCCACGTAAAGCTCACCCCGCCGTACAAAATAACCCAGAGACCTATATAGAAGACCAGACTTCACAAGCGTCCATGTAGGTATAGGGGGAAACCCTACCTCTAACCGCCAGTCGTAGTACCTATCTGAATAGGGTACAGGCGTAGGCTGACTCCCCAAAAGACCCGCCTGCATCATCTCTATTTGCCGATAGGCCGTAGTCTTTATCTCGAAATCCTCTACCATATCTGCCCCCTTCGGCAGAGCTAAAAACGATACGGGAGCGGCATCAATATAGCCGTCCCCTCGCAGGGCGTCTGCTGCTTTCCTTAGTCTCGCTATGAGGTCATCTATCCTCACGCCGTAAACTTCGCGCGCAGGGATGGCCAGTCAAAACCAGTAGGGTTAGCAACGCCCGTACAATCCAGTATATAGTCTGTGCCAGGCGTTAGTGGACCCGCTAACTGATAAACCCCATTGCCAAGATCGACAGAAGCCGCTGTAACCAATGTACTGCCAGATATATTGTAAATCTCAATGGCGGAAAGTGGCGTTGCGCCGGAAATGGGTATGATTATAGCCCCGTCTGGCTTGTGGTACTTCGTGAAAAGTCTCACATGCCAGTTGCCGCCAGAAGAATATACCCTGAAATTTACGGCCTGTGGCGCAATATAGTTGAGTATATCCGCATCGTTCCAAAGAGGAATAATCTCGTAATCAGCCAGATTGAAAGGAAGCTGGAAGGTGATCGTGTATTTGGGTACGGTAGAGTAACTTGGGAAAGCGTACACTGCGTTTATAGTAGATGGGACAACAGGAATAGGAGCGCCAGCGTCGCCCATTGTCGTATATACCTTCCGCCCCCAAACTGTTCCATTCGCGTCTACAAAGAACACCCCAAGGTTAGACTGGCATCGCAGCTGGGCTATCAGCTCGCCCCACTCAGTCGGAAGTTGCCCAACCGTAGCGGTGATCGTGCGAACCGCATCCCGCACATAATACTGGGTTGCCCCAATCTCCTCAGTTACGGCCTCTGGGCGCTCAGAAGAGACATCATCAAGGCGGGGCGTAATAAGCCTGTAGATGTCTGGGAACGTCGGGTTTGAAGGGGAAAGCGCGAGATGAGCGATTGGATTTTCAACTTGATTATTCACCTTCGTAGTGAAAATAAGCTTGACAATGGGCGCCATCTTAGTATAGCAGTCAGGCACCCCAAAGGCCTCAATAGGCTGTCCGCATTTGCATTGTAATGCCATATCACTCAAAGATACGGAACCTTACTTGTACCTGTAACCTCTTAGGGTCATGACCAAAGTATTAGCCTCACCAGGCAAGCCGTACCCAGTATTAGCCAAGTTGGGATTATACAATGGCATCCACACGGCATCCGTTACCTCTATCATAGCCCGCCGCATAATATCCTGTATCGCCGAAAGCATGCCAGCGTGCATCATGGCTGAATACTCAGCCGCCCACTTCGCCGACTGCGGTATGACCAGCACACCAGTCAGCGTAGCACCGGAGAAACCCATGTTTTCGGTTTGGCTTCGGTGCTCGTAAAGCAAAAACAGCTCTGGTATCCCTACCTTGCTTGCCCGTGTATCCAGCTCTGCCCCATAGACTATGCTCACAGGCATAGCCCCGAACCATACGCCTCCCACTATCGGGCTTGTGCTATTCAATACCACTGGCGAAGTGCCGTAGGTCGTGGCGAGGGATATGGGATTGCCAAGATCGTCAGCGAAGTTCCAAATAGGGTAGGCGTTAGGTAGCCACCATGACCACCAGTGGCCGCAGGCAAGGTACTGGTTTGAGCCTATCGGCTCAACGCTCTGCCTTATGCGTATCGCCTTTAGCCTCTCCGCCAAATCCCAAACCATTCAGCATGGCCGTTAGAATGCCCATAGAATGCATGACTTGTGCCAGCCGACTCAGCTCCATGCCCAAAAAGGTGCTTATACTGGCTATGGCGGCCGAAACGCCCGCAGTGGATAGCGTAAGCGCAAAAGTCCCAAAATAAAACGCAGCCTTAATCAGGCCGTACCACCACTTGTAGCCATTTATGTTCGCAGCGCGTATAGCGCTATCGGCCGCTATCACTATCGCCAAGGCAACGGCCATAACTATGGCCACTAACTCAGGTCCCGTCATAGTTGTGACAAAGGTATACAGCATACTCAAAGTTACACACCCTCACTCTGCTCAGCGTACTTGCCAAGCATATCCTTGAAGAAGGCCCGAATTTCGGTATCCTTGATAAGCCCCATAGAATAGGCCTGCATAAGCACCGCCGCCGTAGCCCGCTTGTCGTCAAGTAGCCCCTCCAACGCCCCAGTAGAGTAGTGGAAAGTCCAAGGGTAACCAGCTGCCGCAAATGCCCGCGTCATAGCCTCTACAAACTGGTCGCAGGCCGGAAGCAGCACATGTGTATAGAGACCACGCAGGGCCTCGCTCTTATTTGAATAGGTCTTATTTTCTGGGTCGTTTAGGAGGGAGCTGTCTATGGCGTACAGGTCGCATATTTCCCTGTTTATCAGGGTGCTTATTTTGTCAAGCGCAAGGTTGGGTATCTCCGGGGAGACACTTTTGAACTCCATTGGGATGGCAAGGAACTCTATACCTCCTACCCCGCTTTGCCGACGCTTGTCTGCAAACATCCGCCGCACCTCCTCAGTATCGGTTTTCGTCCTAACCGCCTCGGTGGGCGGTACAGCAAAGTTCCATGCCCCCATGTTACGCATCGCCTGTACAAGAGAACGATAATACTCATACGCCGCTATGATGATAGGCTGGGCAGTCTGTATCGGCTGCCTAACATTGCGAACTATGACCAGCTCCTTCTCGTTTATATCCCTGTCCGGGATGGTGCTTATTGGCACATACCTAAGGTTATTGTCAAAGACCGTGTACCCCACTATATACCAGTCGGCGAAGGCTGAACCTGCATAATAGTCAAAGGTGTAGCTTAGCTTTTCCTGTATCTGGCCAAGGTAACGCACATAGAAGTTCAGCCTGTTTGACGATGTCGCCAAAAGATTGTGGATTTTGGCCAGCGTGGGGATAGACATGAGCGCCTCCTCTGGGGATAGGCTTGCAACCTCCTCAGCGGTAACTGGGTTGGCTGGCGGCGGCGGCGTCCTAACCCGACGCCTCACCGCTGTCCGAACCCGCATCCAGTCAAGTAGGCGCTGAAAGTACTCCATACCTCAAAAATACACCCATTTCCTTTGCACCCGTAGGGATACCTGCCTAAACTTGACTGTGCCTGTCAAAGAGGCCGGCAGGGCTGGGGATATGATTATATTTGGCGCCGTATAGTTTACAATCAGGTACTTCACGCCCTCCAGCTCAATCCCCATGCTTGGCGCAAGTATTTGCCCGGCAAGCGGCGATACCGCTATACTTGTAGGGCTTGTAACCACACCCGAAATATACCCCTCCCACGGAAGCCATTCATCTAAAAAATACCCATACTGCCGCCCGACGGCAAAGAATGCCCCAGCGGCAAACCTTGACCTGCCAGGCACGTCCGAAGTGCGCTTTATACCAGACGCTGCAACGCCGAGCTCCAACCGCAAAAACACCCAAGGCACAAAAAGCTTGTGAAGGCCTAAGGCACGCAGCCCGATATTTGGCGGATTAGTGGGAAGGTTGTTTATTATATGCCCAGCGCCGACGGGGAACAGATCGCGGGCAAGCTCCTCCTGTGCGCTATCTATGGCCGCCAGTACATCGGGGTCAAGATTGTTTGCATTGAAAAGCCTGTATTCACCTGTAAAGTCGCCAGCCGTGATAAGCATTATGCAAAAGAGGCAGCATTATCCAGTTCGCTAAGGGTGGTGGCTGAATACTTAGAGGCTATGGCGTTCGTTATAGGCGTAGTACCAATGGTAACACCAGTTGTGTATGGCCAACCGGCGATAAAGTGCTCAATGGGCACAGATATCGCAATATACCTCTCACAAGTCAGCCGCTTCAGGTTTCTATCGTCCGCCGCATCTACAACCCTATCTAAGTGTACGGCCTCAAACACATACCTTTTGCTTCGCTCAGCCAGCACACGTGGATACATACACACGAAATCCTCTGAATATGTGCCGTTTGGAGGCGCCCCATAGCGCATGGCGACTGGCATGATATTCAAGTAACCCACTCCGGCATGGTGTTCTGTGAGGGCAAGCCCATTGCTTGCCCCGGCCATGTTCTCTAAGAGAATAGCCCCATACGCCCTCGGCGTTACCAAAACGTCTATATCATTTTGTGGCGATAGCCTTGCCAAAAAGGTGCGGCCTATGGCAAAGACTTCCCTGTAAGAGGAAAGCCCATATCCAAAGGAGAGAGGATACGCAAAGTTCGTCATGTATACAAACCAAAGGAAGGCCTCCACGGCATCTATTTTTCGCCATAGAAGCCCTTCGGCATACCGCATGAAGGCCTCATTGCCGATATACTCACTCGGTATTGTCGTTGTGGCTGCAATCCTGAGAAAAGACTGGTATGGCTCGCCTACCTGAATATCAGCTTCAGGCTTCTGAGCGTTGAGAAATAGAGAATAAGCGAAGTCTGGATCGATGTTTACAACATTTGCTAGTTCCAAGGCCACATATCTTGGCAAGCGCATCTCCGTCAAAGACTCGACTCTGATAGTCCTTGCCTTGTACATGATATGGCCTGGGTGCACATAACCAAGTGGATCGCGCCCATTCCCATCCCTCACAAGATGGTCAACATCCCATGCCCTAGGGATAGCATCCCTAATAGCTATAATATCACTCATCGCCTACTCCGTCTTTTGGCTGTTTGTGCACCCTCTGCGCTCTCCTCCTTTGGTGTAGATGGCTGTACCTCCTCCCTCTTTAGGTTAAGCGCTTTTTGGAGTGGGCCACCCTCACGCTTGGCCTCATGTAAAAGCAAGGACACCAACGGGTGCGCCCAAAATACCAGTATCCGCCCCCCAAACGGGCGTGTGGCATCATGCAGCGCAGATATAACCTCATGTGTAAGTTCCTCATATACCACGCCATCGACCAAAGATTGATACCCATTCGCCAAAAGCTTCTCAAACTCCTCTTTTGCCTTTGGAACGGGGACGGCCTTAGCACCCTTTACAAGAAAATAGGCTGGCAGTTCGGCGTGAACGCCAGCCAAAAGCGACCGAAGCTCCTCTATCATAGCGCCTGAAGGTCGGTAAGACCGACGGAATAGACAGCCGGAAGCGGCAGCTTGGCAGGCACAAACCGGTAATACAGCTCCACAGTGGCTCTGTAAAGGTTCCTATCCTCACTGCCACTTACCACACGGTCATAATACAGCTGCATATCATTTACCATCTCAATGGTCAGCGCCTCGGTGTGGGTCAGGATCACCCCGCCAAGGGGTATACGCCAAATGGAGTCCAACGATAGGTTGCCAAGGGCATCGTTATCATAATACAGCTCAAACCCTGCCGCCTTTCGGTCTTGGAGTATACCGAAGTATTCACCTGGGCCAGCTAAAAGAAGGTTGCCCCATTTGAAATTCAGGAAATGGTCAGCAAAGTTCTGGGTAAAATGTAATTGCATGGCCATCACAAGGTCATGCCACCTCGCCGTACCAGTTTGGATATTTAAGTAGTTCGCATAAGCGGACGCGGTAAATAACGTGGCGTTCGCATTAATGTAGTTCACAAGCCTATTGGTTAGCTCGTCCAGTACATGCTCTACCAGGGCATCCATGATAAAGCTGGCCACATTGTCCGATGTATCAGCCAGAATAAGTTCGGTGGTCAGCGTATCCGTAACTGCCAGCTTATTGAACTGATAGGTTTGGGAGTTGAACGTCTGGGTGCGGGTCGGCTTAGGGATACCTTCGTTTACGTCCGCAGCACTGCCGGACGGGGTAGGGTAATTGACCTTTACCTCGTTATTGGTTCCGACAAAGCGGGTAGGGAAAACGTCTATAAGACGCCGCCCGTCCCGTATATCGGTCTGGGTAGTCTGATAGTAGTTGAAGGTGGATGTAGTGGCCCGCGTACTACCCAGCACGGAATGCCTATACACCGAGGCGGTAAGAATATCCTTAGCGGAGAGAGAAATGGGATCACCGGAGCCGGCGCGCAGGTTGGCGGCCAGCCTCCGAGCTGCGCTTTTCAGGCTATGCATCGCCGCAAGCCCCTTCACCGCCTCCTTATTTTCCGGCTTTTGTGCCGACTTCGCCAGAGCCAGCCGCTCGATATCCTCAGCGGCCTTCTCAATAGCGCTTACGCGTTCCTCTATCTTCTTGACGTCTATCATTTCTGTAAAAGGTTTGGCAGGGTTTTGTGAATGCGCTCATTCGTAGCAATCAGCTTCTCCACTACGGCCAGCAGGCTGGCGATAGCGCTATCCTTGCTATTTAGCGCGGTCACTATATCCGCAATCTCGCGCTTAGCCTGCTCCATCTGAGCCGCCATGTCTTCTGTCGGATCGGCGGATACCTTCTGTTCCAAGGCACTCACCTTCTCCGTTAGGGCCGCAATGGCGCTTGTAAGCTGCTGGACGCTTTCTTTGAGTGCGTCAAACTCTTCACGAGTTACATCCTGATGCTTCGCCACCATATCACTCAAAGATACGGATTTAGTTTCCTTTGCAAAACACCCACATTTGCATCCCCCAGAGTTAGAGGCAACACAAGGCAGCGGCGCCCCAGCGGGGACCATGCAGGTATTGAACGCCGGGGCGCCTACAAGGGAAACCTCATATATCGTTATGCTATTGAACTCAGCTACATAATCGCCTGATCCACGCTTTACCTCGTAGTCATCACTAAACCACGAAACAGAAAGGTAGTTTTTCCCGCTTTCTATCGCTTCTCTGCCCTCTGGTGTGTCTATCACAAAATCCACAAACAGACGATCATCCTCTACATAATACCTTTTCACCCTCCCAACCGGTGAAAAGGTGGTAGCCTCTGGGTAGTTATGTTCTAACAAAATGGCGTCACCAGAGGCGTATATATTTGCCCCCGGCCTAACCATCGTCCCGTTCGCCGAAACTTCCCCAAACTTAAACAGCACCCCAGTATATAAACCGCTATCGTGTTTCGCCGTAATGCCACTTACAGCGCTTTTGCTATGTATCAGCGTCGGCCTCATCATCAAGTAAAGTTACAAAATGTCCAAGGGAAGCGAAAAGCGTATCTAAATCGGCCACCTCGTCACCGTCGCCCTCAGGTTCGTAAAAGGTTTCAGCTATACTCTCCGCTGAAAGCTCCTTTGCCTTCTCTTTGCACTCCTTTTCGGCTATCACCCTACAATAAAGAAACACACCAACGCCAAGATACCCTATCCTTGCACGTTCTAGATCACACCTTTGCATAGACCTTTTTAGCCCGTCAAAAACATGCGCTACATAATCGCAAGGGTCGATGCCGTACCGCATCACTACCTTCCCCAGTGAATTTACAAAGTACCCCAAGTTTGAGGCCAGTATGTGCATCACCCACCTATCCTCGCCCGTCTCGTGGAATCTACGCACCGCATCCATTACACTTACCTCTTTGCCGCCTTCTCTGATAATGTACTCGTGTTTATACTTCTCTATGTACTCAAATGCATAAGCAGTCTTTGCAGTCGGCATAAACTGCAAAAACTGCACTTTCTTAGCCTTCTTAGCCATATCCCAGTACTTTCAGCGCATCATCTACACTGCGCACAATAGCGTAGATAAAGCCCTCTGATATAATGGCCTCCTCTATCACCTTCTGCGCATACGATTGCTTACCCCTACCTGTCTTCACCTCAAAAAACCATACCCGCCCGCCTTTCAACACAATCAAGTCTGGCGCTCCCGATACCATGCCAGAGTACCGCCTCAGCCCATGAGTCGCCTGATTAGGTATGTGAAAGACCAAAAACCCCAACTGCCTAAGTGCCTTGACTATGGCTGCCTGTATCTCGGACTCCCGCCGCCGAAATGGCGTCTTTTTAGCACGTCCATTTTTCACTGCTCCCGGCTATGGGCAACCCAAGTTTTTCGCCCTCCATTTCAAGTATTTTCCGCTCGATGTACGCAATGGCCTCCGTCCGGCCAAGCTCCAAAAGCTGCCCCCTAAACCGCCCCAAAAGCGTTCAGGTAAGCGATTTTTTGTTCCAAAGTCCCGCCCTTTTCGTCATGCTCCGCCATTGCCTTATCTATAAATGCAATTACTTCTGAATCCGTAGGCAAGTCGTCGGCGCTCTCACTTTGCGCCGGCTTATTTTGTCCGAAATAGTTCGCCCTTACATAATCGAGTACCTCAGCAAGCATGGCATTGTATTCATCCGTATCGCTATGCGGCATGGCCTTCCGTCTAGCCTCAGCCTCTGGCGCCCCAGACTCTAAGAGACGCATATATTGCGTAGCCCACAGAAAAAGCGATAACACTTCCTTTTGCATCTTACCATGACCTCTATTGTCCCATAATAGCCAGCCGATCTCGCGCTCCTTTGACGTAGCTCGCCCAAATGCAGCCGAAAAATAGCCTAAATGTGCCGCGTAACTGGCTCGCTCTAAATCATCGTCTGACACAGGCCTCCCTAACTCTTCTTTCGGCACGCCCATAACCCCATCTGGCAGCGTATAATCAGCCGCCTGGCACAAACGCTCAGCCTCCTCAAACTTACCCGCCTTTATCAGCTCAATAGCCTTTCTGGTCGTTTGTGCAGCCCTTTTCGTCAACTCCCCACCTTTGGCCTCCAAGGCCTTCAGCTCCGCCAAAATCTCCCCTAACATTTTCCGCCCATCTGTGCTGCGCCTCACTTTCAGTAACCTACCGCCAAGCCCCTGCCCAAGTGCCTCCGCCGGCATGAGCTGCACCTTTTCAGCCTGTATAGGATTTTGGGCTTCTATCGGCTGGCTATCTTTTGGGCCATCCTTAGGCGGCACGCCGGGACTAACTAAAAAATACTCCTTATCCCGCTTATTCAATACCCTACGCTTTACAAGCTCATTCAGAGCCGTATAAGTCTTCACCCAGTGCTCTTGTGCATACTCCCCATCCGCGCCCTTAGGCCATATCTCGCCTACAACGCGAGCCACATTAATACGCCCAGTCTTTGAGTCAGCGTGCTTCCTACACGCCGCCTCGTACTTGGCAAGCCGCTCATCTACTCGCTTTTTACGTTCAGCGTCTGTATTTCCATTATTTTCCGGCATATCGCTAATGTACACAAAAGAACCATTTTTCCCTTGAACCATATCCACCTCGCCAGACCCGTACCTGCCCCTCCACCGTAAGGCAACCTGCCCCCCATTCTGGTACATGCCCATGATAACGTCCACAGCCCCAGCTATCGCCGATGACCCCCGAACGTCAGCCACTGGGCTCCCAGTTTGCGCCTTCGTTGTATGATGCACAATAAGCACGGCCACCCCTCGCTCTCTGGCCACCTTGCCGATCCTATACACCACATCAGCGTAACCGGCTTCATTTTCGCTTTTATCTTTGCCCACGTTCGTAGCCCTAAGCGTGTCTATGATTATGAGCACGGGGCTAAACGCCTCTATATGCTCTTCTAAAAGCGTTACATCGTCATCGCCTATGATGGGCGACTCTGTGGCTATATAAACGTCGCCGTGCCCCGCGAGGCCACGATTTTTGACCCTATGCCTGACTATATCCTCACCATCCTCTAAGGCGTAGTATATAACTGGGCCCTTCTTTGTCTGGCGTCCAAAAACCTCCTTACCTTCCGATACAGCGAGAGCCAAGTCTAAGACCAGATGCGACTTGCCCAGCTTCGGGGGAGCCGCCAAAATCGCCGTACCGCCTGCCGGTAACACACCATCCCAAATAAAATCGGTATCCGACTCCTCAGCCATTATTTCGGATAGCGGACGGGGGGCCTTCGGCCTCGCCCCATCAGCCATATAAAGCATGTGGCGGATGGCCTCAACTATCTCAGTGCCCTTCCCAGCCAAAAAGGCATCCCTTAGGTCTTTTTGCCCATAGAACGGCTCTACAAGCCCTTCGGCCACAAGGTCAAGGTCAATCGCCCCCAGCCCCGCCTGCCTTGCCGCTATCGCTATCGCACTTGCAGCCTTTCGCCCAGCCGGATCGGCATCCATGCACACCACAACCCTCCGCACACCACGCCGACGCATGGACGCCAAAACCTGTGGCGACAACCCAGCCGCCGCCCCCTTCGTTATAGCATAGGCCTCAAAACCCAAATGCCTCGCTATTATGCAGTCCGTCTCACCTTCGGTTATGAGCACATCCTCACCCATACTTGGAGGTGGCACAGGCCAAAGGTCAGGCGCATGCCCATCAGAGCCACGCCACGAAATCGTCTTCTCGCCGTTTACGCGAACCTTGTACTTATTTGTGCCATCAAAGCGAAAAAATACCTCATTGCTTGTAAAGGAAAGGGGCAGGCCTGTAAAAGCGTCTTCAGGCAACCCTAAATAAGAGGCAAACCACCTCTTTGCCTCTAAGCTCCCGTTTTGCGTATCCAAAACCATTTCCATTTTCTCAGTCTTAGGTGAACGCCCAAGTAGGTCTCCATACTCGGGGTATAACGCATACAGATGTTCTGTAACATGCTTACTACTGCACCCAGCGTAACACTTGAAGCTCAAATACCCGTTTTCCCGATTGTACCAAATAGCAAGCGACGGCCTCCTATCATGATGCGCCGGGCACATGGAGTACCACCGGCACTCCCCTATCCGGCGCACCTTGGCCAGCATGTGGCCAAGAGCCGCCTCTATACGATGGGCGGGCGGCATGTAGCCGCCCGCCGTACCATTCAGCCCGTCAACCATCTTTCCCACCGCCTATCGCTTTTCGGGTATCTATTTCAGAGCGCAAGGTCGCCAAAAGAAACCCCTTTTTAGGCGTGCTTAGGTCGCTAAACTTCTGACCACCCAACTCAGCTATTCTAGCCTTGATGTACTCAAGCGCATCATTCTCGCCCATGATGCCGGCAAGCTCTCTATACGCCTCCTGCATCTCCCTCGCCAGGTCAGCATCTTTTGGCCGCTCCGACTTTTCTACCGCCTCTTCTTTTGCCATTATAGGCGTGGTGCCAGCGTACATAGCCAGAAATTTAGACGGCTTTTGTGTTTTTTGCTCTACCTGGGCAGGGGCCTGCTGAGCCGCTTGCGGGGCCTCATCCAGATCGTCCGGGTCGTAGGTTTCCACAGTGGAAAGCGGCGGAAGCAGGTTT
>OGCI01001401.1_pt1 | contig 20261 bp, 18 predicted proteins | sample 1570021 | NCBI WGS metagenome assembly OGCI01 (sample SAMN06264664, study PRJEB24512) | hot springs metagenome | isolation source: Hot spring water | place: South Africa: Tshipise | collected 2015-06-21 | reverse complement strand
GGCACAAAAGATTTTATTAAAGAAGCATACAGAATCAGAAAATCCTGGGGCGGTGGAATGAGACAAGCTGGTATTCTCGCTGCTGCTGGATTGTATGCCTTGCAAAATAATATTGAAAGATTGAAAGAAGATCACATTAAAGCTAAATATCTTGCTGAAAGAATTTCTGAAAATCCAAATCTTGAAATAGACTTGACGGCAGTTCAAACAAATATCATTCTTTTCAAACCACTAAAAATGACCGTTGAAGAAGGAATAAAGAAATGTAAAGAGCACGGACTGCTTTTATCAGTTGGCAAAGTTGATTTAATTAGAGCAGTAACTCATTTAGATGTTTCAGAAAAAGATATTAAAACCGCAGCAGAAATTATAAATTCAGTTTTCAATTGAAGGGTTAGAATGAATACTAAAGATTTCAATCATAAAATAACAGTTACAGTTCGTTTTCACGAAGTTGATATGCTCGGTGTATGTAACAATGCAGTTTATATCAACTACTTCGAACATGCTCGTCTCGAGTATGTTAAAGCAGCAGGATTAATTCCACCCGGCGGAATTTTCTCTGACGGAAAATTATTTTTTATGGTAAGAAATGAAATTAACTATCGTGACCATGCTTTCTATGATGATGAACTTGAAGTTTACTCAAGAATTTCTTACATAAAAAATTCTTCATTTGGTTTTGATCATATCATAGTTAAAAAGAAAAGTGGACAGACAATTGTTGATGGAAAAGGTGTTGTCGTTTATGTTGATCCCAAAACAAGAAAATCTTCTCCATTACCAGATTATTTTATTGAAAAAGTAAAAACGATTGATCCATCTGTTCAAATTTTAAGGGAGTAGATTAGTTTATGAAAAGAATAGTATTTGACATTGAAACGTGTTCATATCCTTTCGAATCTATTTCGCCAAGTCAGCAAGAGTATTTATTAAAGTATGCGGAAAAAGAAACTGACTCATCTAAAAAACAACAAATGACTGAAGAAGCAATCAGATATACTAGTTTATATCCATTCACGGCAAAGTGCATCGTTATTGGAATTTATGATATTGAAAAAGGGAAATCATATGTTTATTATGAATCTGAAAACAAAGAAGAATGGAAATCAGAAGATGCAAAAACTTCATACAAAGGATTGTCTGAAAAAGAAATGTTGGAATCGTTCTGGAGAATAGCTAAAAAGATTGATCAATTTGTAACTTTCAACGGAAGAAATTTTGACGTACCATTTTTAATGCTACGCTCTGCAATGTTGAGAATCAAACCATCAATCAATCTTTTGGGCAGCAGATATAACGACAAACATATTGATTTATTGGAACAACTGACTTTTTACGGAATAACCAGAAAATTTAATCTTGATTTTTATTGTCAGTCATTTGGAATTGAATCACCAAAGTCGAAAGATATTTCTGGTATGGAAGTAAAAACTCTTTATGAAGCAGGACGAATAAAAGACATTGCTATTTACTGTTCGAAAGATATTTATGCTACTTATCAGTTGTTTGATATCTGGGAGAAGTTTCTCAAATTCTAAATCAAATTAAAATTTCATATCAATCTTCTTTCAACAAAACTCGTGTAAGTATTTCCCGCGATGATTAAGTGATCAAAAACAGGAATATCCATCATCTTTCCGGCTTCAACTAATTTCTTCGTGATTGAAATATCTTCATTACTTGGTTCAGGATTTCCACTCGGATGGTTGTGAACAAGGATTATACTTGCAGCATTATTCTCAACTGCTACTTTGAAAATTTCCCTTGGATGAACAACACTTGCATCAAGCGATCCAACAGAGATTACTTCCCTTCTAATAATTTTATTTGATTTGTTTAGACAAATAACAATAAACTGCTCTTTATTTTCATCTCTCAAAATAGGAATTAGTTCTTCAGCTAAATCACACGGAGAAGTGATTTTTTTATCAGAAAAATATTTTTGCTGAGATAAAATTCTTCTTGCTATTTCAAATGCCGCTGATAAAGTTGCAGCTTTATCTTTGCCAATACCATTATTGTTTTTTAGTGCTGCGACTGACTTACTAGCAAGGTTTGCAAGATTTTGTTCTTTCGCCAGTAACTCCTGGGCAATGGTGATAACGGACTTACCTTTCGTTCCTGTCCTTAAAAGAATAGCAATCAATTCTGCATCACTCAGACTTTGAGGACCTCTGAGAATTAGCTTTTCTCTCGGCCTGTCATCTAGCGGTAGTTCTTTAACTTTTAGAGAAATAATTCCTCCTATTCGTTAGCTTTGAATCTTTCAACAAGTGAAAATTTTCCATCAGAATACTTTAAAATATTCAGATATGTGTTTCGTTTTTTGCTGCTGAATGTAATATTGTTCTTAAAGCCTACTGTCTTAAAACCCGAATTGAGTTTCATTCGCACTGCATATCTGCTCTGAACAGAAGTTCGAAGCGCAGTAATTAAATGTTTCGCAGCATCGTATCCATACAAGCTGTATCTGTTCGGTTCTTTATTCAGAATACTTGAGTATGAATTGCTGAATTCGACAAATCTGCTTTCTTGATAATCAATAAAATAATCAGAAGTAATTCTTACAATGTTATTCCATTCTGAAGTTTTTTCTAATCCTTTTGCCTCCATCCAATCCTGTGTTCCGAATATTGGAATTTTCACATTAAGTTTTACCAACTCTGATATCAACAGCTCGGCTTCTTTACTTTGAGATATTGGTAAATAAATTCCATCAATATCTTTCGCAATATTTTTAAGCTTCGATATAACAGAAGAAATTTCCGAAGCAAGTTCTTTAAAGGTTTCTTTAAATATAATCTGACCACCAAGTTTTTTTATCTCTTCAGCAAAAGCATTCGCCATAATTGTTGAGTAACCTTCTATCGAATTTATGATAGCGAATTTCTTTTTTGAATCCACAAAGAATGCAAATTGTGCAAATGCTTTGCCTCTTAAATCAAAAGGTGGATTAGCCTGAAATATCTGTTCATTATTTTCTGTTAAGTCAACATCAGTTGCAGTGGGAGAAATGAAAACTAGATCAGTAAGATTCAGATTCTTTATAACATCATCACATTCACTACTATATATTGGTCCGATTACACATTTGATTCTTTTATCAGAATTAAATTCTTCAATTATTCTTCTGATTTCATCTGAATTGTTTTTTGTATCTTCGATTATCAATCCGATTTTGTCTGTTCTGTCTTTATTGTATTCGTGAAAAGCAAATTTAACTCCATCGAGAATCTGCTCAACTAAAACATTTTTTTCATTCTGACTATTACTCAATGGAAACATTACACCGACAATTACTTCATCTTCTGAACTAGAATAACTAACTGGTTGAAGTTTGAGATTTACTGCCTGTAAATATTCTTCTGAGGTAATATGATTCTTTATAACTTTATTCGCATACTTTTCACCATTTTCTACATCACCAATTTCATAAAAACTTTTTGCGGTTAAGTAGAGAACAAATGGAAGTATATAATTATCGTTTTCTTTTTCAGAATATTGCTGAAGATAAGAGGGACTTATATTTTCAGATATTGCAAGTTCGATAAAAGATTTTAACTCAATTTTTTTTGAAATTGAAGTAGATTTTTTTAGTAATTCAATCGCAACATTAAAACTTTCCTCATACTTCTTTTGTTCGAATAAAGATTTCATTAAAAACATTTGAACTTCTTGTGAATATTTACTTTGAGGATAAACAGCAAGATATTCATTTGAAAGTTCTTCTACATTTCCGTGGCGGTGTAGTTCGTAAGAACTTTTGATAATTAAAAAATCGATCAGAGATTGTCTTTCAGGATATTTATCTTTTATTAACTGAAGCTGTGCCAAAGCGGATGAGTATTCTTTGGAGTCAATCAGTTCGATTGCTTCATTAATTTCTAAAGGAAGATTTTTCTGTTGTGAATATGTTTGGATAGATATCAGAGAAAAACAAATTGCTATTAGAAAAAATCTCATAATTACTCCCACTCAATTGTAGAAGGTGGTTTTGAACTTATATCATAAACAACCCGATTAACACCAGCTACTTTGTTAATAATAAGATTTGAAACCTTTGCCAAAAATTTTCCTTCAAAATTATACCAATCTGCTGTCATTCCATCAACTGAAGTAACTGCTCGAAGAGCAAGAACGTTTTCGTAAGTACGTGCATCACCCATCACACCAACGCTTTGAACAGGCAGAAGCACTGCAAATGCCTGCCAGATTTTATTGTAAAGATTTTCTTTTTTTAATTCAGAGATAAAAATATCATCTGCTTCCTGTAGAATTTTTACTCGCTCTTCAGTAACAGGTCCTAAAATTCTAACTGCTAAGCCAGGTCCCGGAAATGGATGACGCATAATAAATTCTTCCGGAATACCCAATTCTCGTCCAACATTTCTTACTTCATCTTTAAACAATTCTCTAAAAGGTTCAATCAACTTCAGATTCATCTTTTCAGGAAGCCCACCAACATTATGATGTGTTTTTATTGTTGCTGATTTTCCTTTAACAGATACAGATTCAATTACATCAGGATAAAGCGTACCTTGAACAAGATATTCTACTCCTTCAATTTTTCTTGCTTCCGTTTCGAAAATTTCAATGAAAGTATTTCCAATTATTTTTCTTTTTTGTTCCGGGTCTGAAATGTCTTTAAGTCGCTCTAAAAAAGTATTGGAAGCATTAACATATTTAACATTCAAATCGAGTTGTGAATTAAACAAATTTTCTATTTGTTGACTTTCATTTTTTCTCATTAGTCCTGTATCAATGTGAATGCAATGCAGATTATCTCCAATGGCTCTTTTCACAAGAACTGCTGCAACAGTTGAATCAACTCCACCACTTAAAGCACAGATGACTTTGGAATTGCCAACTTGATTTTTTATTTCTTCAACAGAACTATTTATAAAATGTTTAGAAGTCCAATCGCCTTCGCAACCACAAATATCATAAAGAAAATTTTTAATTATTTGCTCACCTTTTTCTGTATGATAAACTTCGGGATGAAATTGAAGACCGTAAATTTTCTTTTCTGTGTTTTCAATTGCACAAACAGGAGAATGATCTGAAATACCGATTATATTAAAACCAACCGGTGCCTCTTTTACTATATCGCCGTGACTCATCCATACAATTGACTGATGTGGTAAGTTTTTAGTAAGTACTGATTCTTTTTCTATTTTGAAGATGCTTCTTCCGTATTCTCTTTCGAAAGATTTTTCGACAACTCCACCCATCTCTTTAGAAATGAACTGCAAGCCATAGCAAATTCCAAGTATAGGAACATTAAGACTAAAAATTTCAGATGAGATTGAGGGAGCATCTTCATCATAAACACTCATAGGTCCGCCTGAGAGAATGATTCCTTTGGGATTAAGTTTTTTTATGAAATCAATTGAAATTGTATGAGGGTAGATTTCGGAATAGACTTTTGCTTCTCTAACTCTTCTTGTAATAAGTTGAGTGAACTGAGAACCAAAGTCAATGATTAAGATAATTTCTTTGTGCAGCATAATTAAGCGATTTAGTTTCTTTAAAATAAAAAAACAAAATCCCCTTTGAAAAGGATTTTGTTTTATTAATTACACAAATCTCTTATTCTATTGGCCGATTAGATTTGCGTATTCTTCTGCACTCAACAAATCATTGAGTTCTGATGAATCGGAAATTTCAGCTTTAATCATCCAACCCTGACCATAAGGATCTGAATTCAACAGCTCAGGTGAATCTTTTAAGGCTGCATTAATTTCTACAACTTTACCTGAGAATGGAGCAAACAAATCACTTACTGTTTTTACAGCTTCGATAGTTCCGCAAGATGCACCTTTTTTAATTTCTGCTAAAGATTCATCAATGTCAATGAAAACCACATCACCTAATTCACTTTGAGCATAATCTGTAATTCCAAATATTCCGATATTTCCTTCTATTAACACCCATTCGTGTTCTTTTGTGTACTTTAAATTTTCAGGAATATTCATATTAAACCTCTGATTTTATTCTTTGGATATAAACTTAAATTTCTCAAGGAAACCTGTATCGAACTTACCACTTACAAACCTTGGATCATCGAGAACCTGAAGATGAAATGGAATTGTTGTTTTAATTCCTTCAATAATAAATTCTTCCAATGCCCGTTTTGCTCTTGCAATTGCTTCATTTCGCGTTTTAGCTTGGATAATAAGTTTTGCAATTAGCGAATCATAATAAGGAGGAACAGTATAATCCTGATAAATATGAGAATCTATTCTGACACCCAAACCACCCGGAAAATGAAGAGAAGTTATTTTACCCGGATTTGGTCTGAAATCTTTTGCAGGATCTTCAGCATTAATTCTGAACTCAATTGCATGTCCGTGTGTAACATCAGACGGAACAGATGCTTTCTCCCCTGCAGCAACAAGTATTTGTTCTTTTATCAGATCAACATCGTGAACTAATTCTGTAACCGGATGCTCAACCTGAATTCTTGTATTCATTTCCATAAAATAGAAGTTATGATATTTATCGAGAAGGAACTCGATAGTTCCCGCACCAAGATAGTTTACAGATTTTGCTCCTTGAACGGCAGCTTCACCCATTTTCTGACGAAGATTTTCATCCAATACTGGAGAAGGAGCTTCTTCAATTAGTTTCTGATGACGACGTTGAACTGAACAGTCTCTTTCACCGTAGTGATAAACATTTCCATATTTATCACCGACTACTTGTATTTCAATATGTCGAGGATTTTCCAAATATTTTTCAATATAAACTGCGGGATTACCAAAAGCGGATTCAGCTTCTGTTTGAGCAGTAACAAAAGCCTTTTCGAAATCTTTTTCTTCCAGAACTATTCTCATTCCTTTTCCGCCACCTCCAGCAGAAGCTTTGATGATGACTGGAAAACCAATTTCATGAGAAATTTTTACTGCTTCTTTCAAATCCGTTACTACTCCGTCACTGCCTGGAATAACAGGAACACCATTTTTCTTCATAGTGTCTTTAGCGTAGGATTTATCTCCCATCGCAGTGATCATATCTGCAGTTGGTCCGATAAAAATCAAATCACTTTCCGTACAGATTTCTGAAAAATTAGCATTTTCTGCTAAAAAGCCGTAACCAGGATGAATAGCATCTGCACCAGTAATCTGAGCAGCTGAAATAATATTGGGAATTCGCAAGTAACTATCTTTGCTGTAAACCGAGCCGATACAAACTGCTTCATCCGCAAATGTAACGTGCAGTGAGTCTCTATCAGCTTCGGAATAAACAGCAACTGTTTTAATTCCCAGTTCTTTACAAGCTCTAATTATTCTTAATGCGATTTCGCCTCTGTTAGCGATTAATATTTTATTAAACACAGCGATTTTTATTAAAGTGGCTGAATTAAAAACAAGGGTTGATTATATTCAACCGGTTTACCATTTTCTACAAGAATTTTTACAACTTTACCACTAATGTCAGATTCAATTTCATTCATAAGTTTCATCGCTTCTACAATACACAATACTGTCCCTGTTGAAACAGTATCACCAACCTGAACGTATGGATCAGCTTCGGGAGAAGGAGCTCTATAGAATGTTCCAACTATCGGAGATTTAATTGCGTGAAGTTTTGATTCATCTTCAGTTGCAACGACTTGCTTTTTGTCTTCAACTTTAGTTTGTTCGGGTTGACTTTGAACCGGAGCCTGAACATAGGATACTAAATTCTGAGGAGCGTGAGTTACTTGAATATTCTTTGCAATTTTTATTCTTGTCCCACCCTCTTCAATTTCCAAATCGGTTAATTGACTGTTTTCGAGAATCTTAATAAGTTTTTTAACTAAGTTCAAATCCATAGTAACTCCTTTTATTTAGATTTAACTCTTTCTACGTATTCCCCGGTTCTTGTATCAACTTTCAGGAAATCACCAATGTCAATAAAAAGCGGAACGTTAACAACTGCACCCGTTTCAAGTGTTGCTGGTTTTAGCGCACCAGTAGCGGTATTACCCTTAAAACCAGGTTCTGTGTGGGTTACTTCTAATGTTACAAAAATGGGAGGTTCAATTGTAATAATTTGTTCTCCGTCAAAGAGAATATCAAGTTCAGTTCCTTCTTTTAAGTAAGTTACTGAATCGCCAAGTAATTCATAAGGAACACTAATTTGTTCATAAGTTTCATTATCCATTACAACCAGAAAATCACCATCACGATATAAATACTGATATTTTCTTCTTTCAACTCTTATTATTTCAATTGATTCACCGGCTCTGAAAGTATTGTCTAAAACTCTTCCGGTTTTTAGATTTTTTAGAGTTGAACGTACAAAAGCACCACCTTTCCCGGGTTTAACGTGAAGGAACTCAACAATTTGATAAGGTTCGTTTTTAAATTTAATTATTAATCCATTTCTGAAATCAGATGTATCTGCCATAGTCTCACTTTAATTTAATTCAAGGAAATATCTATCAACCTGAGCGTGTGCGTTTGATGCCTTATAATCATCTTTTATAATCTGAAATAAATTTTTTGCTTCATCATTATTTTTTACTTTCATAAAATTTATACCAGCCTGAAGCAAATAATCCGGTCTGTTAGGGTTAATTTCACTAATGAAAGCTGCCTGTTTATAAAGCTTGGCTGCCTTTGCATAATCTTTTTTTACCGAGTAATATGAAGCTTGCCCCGCTAAAGCAGTTGCTTTAAAGAAGTCATTACTTCCGCTGTAATCTTCAAAGTACTCAAAAGCTTTATCATATTGACCTAAGAAAGCATAAGCATTCGCAAGATAAATTTTTGCGGTTTCACCATTTTCTGTATTACCAAATTCACTTACGATTTCTTTTAAACCTCTAATTTTAGGTGTTCCTTGTTTTCCTTCAATTGCTTCAAGGTAAGAACCCGCATCATATAATTCCATTACCTTTGAAAGTAAAGAGCCAGCTTCTTCATTCTGAGAGCTTCTGTAATTTGAATAGAAAAAAACTAAAACGATAACTGCAACAAAAGCACCTACATAAGTGAGGACCTTTTTCTGATTTTTCTGAATGAAATCCTGTGCTTTATAATAAAATTCAACTAATTTATCCTGTTTTATTTCTTTTCTGGTTAATTTTTTCTTTTGCCCGAGCATTACAAACCTTGATTTAATTCTAAAAATTTGTCGGCAAATTTAATACTATAATCCGAATGTTCAAAAGAAAATAATATTTCGGTTTTTGCCAAAACTGAGCGGATTTTTACAAGATTTTAGTCGTTTTATTAAAGAAATCTTGATTTTTCAGCAACTAAAATCATTAACTTTTGTAACTTTGTATAATTCAGGAAATTTAATCACAAGAGGGTTGCTTGAAATTATTAAGAAAACTTTATGACTGGGTTCTTCACTGGGCTGAAACTCCGTACGGACCCATTGCTCTTTTTCTTTTAGCGTTTGCTGAATCTTTTGTTTTTCCCATCCCACCTGATGCACTATTAATAGCATTGGTTTTAGGTGCTTCTGCAAAAGCTTTTAAGTTTGCTCTAAACTGCACAGTTGCATCTGTTTTGGGGGCTTTGCTTGGATATGCAATCGGATATTTCCTTTGGTGGAATTCTCCAAATGAATTTAGTTCAGTTGCACATTTTTTCTTTAGTAATGTACCGGGATTTTCGGAGAAAGCATTCTTTGATGTAAAATCTTTATATGATGAATATAATTTCTGGATAGTTTTTACTGCTGGATTTACGCCTATTCCTTATAAAGTCATCACAATTTCATCTGGTGCATTTGATATAAATCTTTTTGTATTCGTGATTGCATCTTTTATTTCACGAGGTGCAAGATTTTTCCTTGTCGCTTTTCTGATCTGGAAATTCGGACCTACGATCAAATCTTTTATTGACAAATATTTCAACTGGTTGGCAATTGCATTTACGGTATTACTTATCGGTGGATTTGTGTTAATTAAGTATTTGGTTTAATAATGTACAATGAATAATTAAAAATGAACAATTAAGAATTTTAAGTAAGATATTCGCAGTAAGAGAATGTCTCAAAAGTTTTTTTTGTCACCCCGAATTTATTTCAGGGTCTATTTTGGGGAAAAAACAATCATCAGCTTTAGCCAAATTGAATTAATGATTTATGAAATGCAAAGTTTTATTAAATAACCCTATTTAAAACAACCAATGACAAATGACCAATGACCAACACCATTCCCCTATCCCAAAATATTCAATCCTTTTTTGCAGTGAAATAATTATAAACAAACATCGCTACTGCAGCAAATATTCCAACCATTCCAATTGTAAGAAATACTAATTCGGGCTTTTTTGATTCTGTGGAAAACATATTGTATAACCATCCGCCAAAAGTGCCGCCAACAAACCAGGCAATTGCAATTGGTAAGAATGCGAATCCCTGAAACAAAGCTGCCTGACCTTTTGGTGCTAAGTCCGCAAGGTATTCGTAAAATCTCGGAGCTTGTGTCTGCTCTCCAACAGAGAAAAGAAATATCGTTGCACCAATTAAGAAGAGACTAACAGTAAAACCTAAAACTGAAGCAAAATACAATAAGAACCAACTTAATGCAGCAAAAATAAATCCTATAAAAATTGCAGTTGGAGTCGGAATATCTTTAGTTAATCTGTTAATTGGAATTTGAAATACAATTATCGTCCACGCACCGATGGATAAAATTAATTCAATCGGAGCATCGGGAGAGATATAATCGGAGATATAAAATGGAATAACTATAAAGAAATTCCAAAAGATTATCCAATAAAGAGCGAAGATGAGTAAGAAAATCATCAACTTGAAGTTGGAAATTACCGTAATAAGATTTTTTATCACTTGTCCGAAACTTGTTTTTTCTTCCTGCAATTTTGCAGCAGGCTCTTTGAACCATATCAATGTTGTTACAAACATCAAAGCACAGCTTATTGCTGAAACAAGATAGACAAATTCAATTCCGTAACTGTCTCTTACCAAATAAGCAATGAAAGGACCGATTGCTGCACCCATATTTACAAGCCAATAATAAATTGCATAACCGAGAGATTTCGTCTCCGCAGTAGTTGTTAGCGCAACAGTACCCAACACACTTGGTTTAATGAATGAGCCGCCAACCGCAGTGAATATCAAGATAATTGAAAGAAGGAGAAAAGAACTTTCCTTTGGATAAAATGAAGAAAAAATTTCCATTCCGGTTGAACCGACCAAAAAGTATCCGATTGCAAGCACGAAAAAAGCAAATGAGAAAGCTTTCTTAAATCCAAACTTATCAGCCAAAGCTCCGGCAAAAATTGGAAGGAAATAAATCAATCCGCCGAAAATTGATGATAACTGACCTGCTTCGACTTCATTAAATTTCAAATGGTCTCTGAGAAAAACGCTGAGTATTGTTGCCTGACCATAGTAAGCAAGTCGTTCAAATAATTCCATTCCATTTGCAACCCAGAATGAAGGTTGAAAGCCTGTTTTCAGTTTATCAATGCTATTTGAAAGAGCCATATTTACCTCAGAAATATTAAATTAAATTCAATTTGATTTTATCTTACTTTTATGTGCAATTCTCTCAATTGCATTTCATCAACAATGGATGGCGAGTCATCCATCAAAGACATCGCACTTGCAGTTTTCGGAAATGCAATCACATCTCTGATTGAATGTTCTCCCGCAAAAATCATAGCCATTCTGTCAAAACCGAAAGCAATTCCACCGTGAGGAGGGGCACCATATTTAAAAGCATTCATCAAAAATCCGAATTTTAATTTTGCTTCTTCTTCGGAAATTCCCAAGACCTGAAACATTTTCGCTTGCAAATCCGAATTGTGTATTCTTATACTACCACCGGCGATTTCATTTCCATTCAAAACAAGATCATAAGCTCGCGCTTTAACTTTAGATGGATCTGTTGTCATCAAAGGAATATCTTCAATTCTCGGTGAAGTGAATGGATGGTGCATAGCATAGTAACGCTTTGTTTCGCTATCCCATTCGAACAATGGAAAATCAGTAACCCAAAGCAACTTCGGTTCAGAATCTTCTTTTATCAGATTTAATCTCTTCGCCATTTCAAGTCTGAGATGTCCCATAATATTCAGAGTTTTTAATTTTTCACCTGAAAGGATGAATAATAAATCACCAGCTTTTGCCTGAAGAATTTCAATAAGTTTTTGTTTTTCAGAATCGGATAAAAATTTAACTGTTGGTGATTCAAGCTCTGCACCGTTTTCACCTTCTTTAACTCTTATCCATATTAATCCTTTCGAGCCGAATCCCTTTACAAAATCTGTAAGTACATCCAATTGATTCCTTGTATATTCGCCACAACCTGGAGCTAACAAACCCGTTACAATTCCACCATTATCAACTGCTTCTCTGAAAACTCTGAAATCTGAATTTGCGAAAACTGAATTCAATGTTTTCATTTCAAGATCAAATCTCAAATCTGGTTTATCGCTTCCGTATTTTTCCATTGCATCATCGAAGGACAATCGTTGAATCGGAAGAGTTAAATCTTTATTCCAGATTTCATTAAAGAAAATTTTCATCAGACCTTCAACCATTTCGAAAATATCTTCCTGATCTACGAAAGACATTTCAACATCAATCTGTGTAAATTCAGGTTGCCTGTCTGCCCGCAGATCTTCATCTCTGAAACATTTAACAATTTGAAAATATCTGTCAAAACCTGCAACCATCAAAATCTGTTTATAAGTCTGAGGTGATTGCGGCAGTGCATAAAACTTTCCTTTATGCAAGCGACTTGGCACAAGAAAATCTCTTGCTCCCTCAGGAGTTGATTTCATCAAAACAGGAGTTTCAACTTCAACGAAATTATTTTGGTCAAAATACTTTCTTGTCAACTGATACATTTTATGCCTGAGCAAAATATTTTTCTGCAGCTTCGGTCTTCTCAAATCAAGATAGCGATATTTCAATCTCAAATCTTCGTGAGTATCAATTTCATCTCTCAGTGGAAATGGTGGAGTTATCGCTTCATTAAGGATAATAAGTTTTTCAACCATTACATCAATATTTCCGGTTTGTAATGCTGGATTTTCAGTTCCTTCAGGTCGTTTACGAACAATTCCTTCAACAGAAATTACGAATTCACTTCTTAGATGTTTTGCTGATTCGTGTGCCTGTGAATTGAAAGATGGCTCAAACACAATTTGAGTAATACCATATCTGTCTCGAAGCTCAATAAAAATTACTCCGCCTAAATCTCTTCTTGTATCAACCCAACCATTAAGTACAACTTTTTGACCGATATTTATTTCTCTTAATTCGCCGCAATTATGAGTTCTTCTTTGAAACTTCATTTTAGAAAAAATCTCCTTGAATCTGTTTTTGAGTGGCAAAGATAAGAATTTAGATAGGGCTATACAAAAATGCCCCGGTTAATAAGCCGAGGCTGAAATAAATATATCAAAGTATAACTACTATAAATAAAAACAACAAGCTTAAAAATTCACAGTTTGAACCATTCCGGTTAATGTAAATGTCGTTCTCAATGTTCCACCCGAATAAGTGCCTCCTGTGTATAAACCATTCTTCAAAGTTCCTGTAGAGGTTCCTCCAGTATAAACTCTGTAAGAAGTTCCTTGAGTCAACTGAGATGAAGAAAAAATAATTGAATAATACCGTCTGATTGGAGCAAATGTTAATAGACTATTCCCATTCGTATCCTGTAAATTGAAAATTGTTCCCGGATTTATCTGAGTTGTCGTCCTTAATAAAACAGCTCTTTGTGTAGAAGTTGTATTTGGCGCTTTAGTCATACTAGAGTTAGTACCTGAAACAACCATAAAACCACCGTTAACTCTAAACTGACCATTTACATCCACACCAACTTCCGGCGATGATTGAGGTCCGTGAGCTACTATGGTTCCGCCGTTTACATAGAGGTCTCCATTGCTATCCATTGCATCACCAGTTGAAGCACTTACCATAACATAACCGCCATTGATGATAAGTTTGCTTCCGTCATTGTACATCACATCATCACCCATCGTTGCATTCAAACAATCATCTGTTGAGTATGCAGTAATATCTCCATTGTTAATTATTATAAACGGAGCTTCAATTGCTTCGTATGATTGATTTATTCTGATTATTCCATTATGAATTATTATTGAGTCTTTCGATTTAATTCCATCATCAGCAGAGGAGATTAAAATATTGCAATTATAGATATTGATTGAACTGTCAACTGAAATTGCTTTTGCTTCAGCATAATTATTAGTTGAAATCAGAATTGATTGACCTGTGGTTGTAATATTTATATTGGGAATTAAAGATTCTGTTCCAATAGAAACTTTTCCATCAACACTAATTCCTTTCCCTCCTTTTCCTGAATGGTTCAAATTTATTACCCCTCCGTTAATAAACATCCTGCCATTTGCATTGATACAAGGTCCTGTGTAGGCATCAGCCTGTCCTGAGGAATTTGTATAAGTGTTACCGTGACCTGAAGATGTTACAGAGATTGAACCAGAATTTATAGTAATGTTTTTATCAGCAGATAATCCCCTTGATCCTTGTCCAGTTGTATTTATCGTAATATTACAACTATCAATAGTGATATTAAAATTTGCTTTTATCGCTGTGCAATATGATGGATTATAGCCTGAACCAGATGCCTGAAGTACAACATTTCCGGAAGTGTTAATTGTAAAAGTACCTCCGGTAATAAAAACGGATTGATTTGAATTGATTGCTTTTGACTGATTTCCCTGAACCGTTAAATTAAATTCTCCGCCTGAGATATTGATATTATTGTTTGATTTAATAGCATCTCTACCTGCTACAGTGCTGAGTATAGTTATATTCCCACCTTGAATTTCAATTATACCATTTCCACCATCAATTCCATCGCCGAGAGAAGTAATATTTAATGAGCCGTTACGCATAAGAAAGCTATCATTTACATTAATACCATCTTTTTTTGCTGAATTGATTATGATATTTCCACCATTTATTTCAATGAAGTCATCGCTGCACAAAGCGTGCTTATCATTACCAATTGCATTTATGGTTAATTGACCACTGCCTTGAAAAATTAACTGTCCTTCGCTATAAAAAGCGGCGTCCTGCTCTTCATTATTTGGCGGAGTGGCATAGTTCAAACCATCTGATAAAATGTTTGTTGTTCCATCAACAAGATTAACTTTAATCTCTTTTGTTGATTGAATATTTATTGCGGGTCCATCATTATTCTTTATTCTAAGATCACTCAAAGAAATTTTGAATTTTTTATCTGAATAAACTTTAAACATTCCATTTGTTGTGTTCCCTGATAAAACATAGTGAATATCACTAATTCCACCGGCTGAATTTACAATGACATCCGCTCCCTGAACTGAAATATTTACTCCTCTATCAGCATAAGGATTTACGACCAATGCAGTTGTATCAAGAAATGAGATATAAACAGTTGAATCGAGAATATTGGAAAATTTAATACTATCTATTGAATTGATTTCAAATTGTTTCAATCCTTGTTTTGTATGGAAATAAGCAATAGAGCCTTGAGTGTTAAAAGCTATGCTATCAATATGCCAGATAAAAATTTCAGTTAAAATATTATTTGAAAAAATATGAAGAGCATTCGTAGTCAATATCTCTGGCTGTAAACCAATTAACTCAAAAGTGTTTTTTGAGAAAGTAATACTGTCAATATCTAAAAGATTAAACTGTTGGGATTGTCCATTCTTTTGAAGAACGTTTAATACCTTTGACTGTTGCGGAAAAACGCTGAAAGAAAAAAGTAAAGCGAAAATTAAAATCTTATGCCTCATCTACGCCTCCTCACTTCAGCAGAATCATTTGTTTAGAGATAGTTTTATTTTCTGCCATAACTGTGTAGATGTATATTCCGCTTGATAATTTTTGGTTATGCTGATTTGTTCCATCCCACTGAATTTTGTACTCTCCTTTGTCCTGAAAGTTATCATACAACTCTTTGACAAGCGAGCCCTGTATATCATAAATCAGAATTTTTACTTGTGTAGGTTTTGATATTTGATATGAAATCGTTGTATTGGAATTATCCGAATGAGTTGTTTTACCAAATGGATTGGGATAATTTTGAGAAACCCTGAACGTTTCTATAATGGTTTGAAGGTTTTGCAAGTCTTTTATACCAATTGGAGTTTCAAAAGTTAATTTTTGAATTTCTTCAATCGGAATTGAAACCTTACTACCACTTTTAAGATTTATGTTCATCTGATAAGTTTGCCCATATTGAACAAAGTTGAAAACGAGCAGTAAAACGATTGAATATTTCATATTTAAAAGAACTTTCATTTTGTTGAAATTAACTTAACAAAGATTTGACAAATTATAATATATGATAGTTTAATTGACTTCAGAGAAATTTTTATTATAGATTTTTGTGTCAAATACTTTTGATTTCAATCTTCTGCATTCTGATTAGGAACTATGTTATTTTTGAAATACAACAAATAAAGAATTACTTTAATGAACAACTCGAATTTCTGGCTCACACATTTTGAAAAATCCGGGATGACAGAATCTCCCAATTACGAAAACACAATTAGATATTTTGAGAAATTTCAGAGTAAAACTCCTTTTGTAAAAATCAGAACAATTGGATATTCTCATCAGCGAAGAGAAATTAAAGTTGTTATTGTTTCAAAGGATAAAATTTTCAATCCGATCGAAGCAAGAAGAAAAAACAAACTTGTTGTTTTGATTCAGAATGGAATTCATCCCGGAGAAGTTGAAGGTAAGGATGCTTGTATGCTTATGCTTCGGGAAATTTTGATAACAAAAGAGAAAGAAGACTTACTTAAAAATGTAGTTCTTCTGATTATTCCTGTTTTGAATGTTGATGGCCACGAAAGAAGAAGTCCATTCAACAGACCAAATCAAAACGGACCTAAGCAGATGGGCTGGCGAACAAACGCTTTGAATCTCAATCTTAATAGAGATTATCTCAAAGCCGAGTCGAATGAAATAAAAGCTTTCCTTTCACTTTTTAATCAATGGCTTCCAGATTTTTTCATTGACAATCACACTACGAACGGAGCTGATTATCAATATCATATAACATACGCAATTCCCACTCACCAAAATCTTGATAAAAATCTTGTTGACTTTGTAAAAGCAAAGTTTCTTCCTGAAATGATTTCAAGAGTTGAAAACGATGGTTTCATTGTCGGTCCTTATATGGATTTCAAACACGGGACAATTGAAAGCGGAATATTGGATTTGGCTGCTCCGCCAAGACTTTCACATGGATATCTGGCTGCTCAGAACAGAATTGGTTTGCTTGTTGAAACTCACAGTCTCAAACCTTTTGATAACAGAGTCTTTTCAACAAAGTCAATGATGGAACATACAATTAAAATTCTGAACGAGAACTACAAAGAAGTTTTATCACTAAACAAACAGGCAGATTACAATCCCACAGAAACATATCTTCTTCAAAAGAAGAAGTTTCCGCTTGTACTGACAGAAAGTGGTAATTTTGAATTATACAAATTCAAAGGATTTGAATGGTATGAAGAATATAGTTCGGTTATTGGTGGAACAGTTCGCAAGTACACCAATAAACCTATTGAGATTGAAATTCCATTATTCAATCAATGTAAATCTAAAGTAAAAATTTCCCTGCCTGATGCTTATCTGATACCAAATGAATTCAAGTTTGTGATTGACAAACTTCTTTTACACGATGTGAAAGTCTTCACGGTTTTAACTTCCACTTTATTTGATGTAGAAAAATACAAATTCACAAATGTTACTTTTTCAAAGCGACCTTATGAAGGAAGATTTCAACCAAGCTTCATAAGTCATTTGTACAAAGAAAAAGTTCAAGTTCAAAAAGGATGGTATTTAGTCCCGACTAATCAAAGAACTTTACGGATAATTGTTCAACTACTTGAACCAGACGGAGTTGATTCTCTTTTAAGTTGGGGCTTTTTCAATCAGATTTTTGAAAGGAAAGAATACGCAGAAGTCTATGTTATGGAACCAATCGCTCAACAAATGTTGAAAAACGATCCCGAGCTCAGAAATGAATTCAAAAAGAAATGTGAGGATGAAGCTTTCTGTAAAAATCCTTTTGAAAGATTGGATTTCTTTTATCAGCGTTCCCCTTTCTTTGACAAGAACGAAAATGTTTATCCTATTATGAGAATAAATAACTTCGCTAAAAAGTTAAAATTAGTTCAATTGAAATATGAAAGACACGATGATTAAATCCGGCAGCGGAATTATTATTCTCAATGATAAAGATGAAGTTCTTTTACTTCATCGGGATAATATTCCGAGTATTCCCTATCCTGACTTTTGGGATATTCCCGGCGGACAAATTGAAAAAAATGAAAATCCTGAGCAGACTGTCAGAAGAGAAATGAATGAAGAGCTCGGATTAACTGAACTTGGTGAAATTCATTTTTATAAATCTTATTTTAATGAAGACAATTTTATTGATAATATTTTCTGGACAAGACTCAACATTGATATTTCAAAAATCAAACTAACGGAAGGTCAGGCAATAAAATATTTCTCGATAAACGAAATTAGAAAAATGAAACTTGCTTTCAACTATCATATTTTTTTAAATGAATTTTTCAAAAACGTTTTGAAATATGAGTAACATTCAAAAGTACATAATAGTAATTGGAATTATTATTGTCCTGATTGGAATTTTCTTCCCTTATATTTCAAAGATTCCGCTGTTTCGATTGCCTGGAGATATTGTAATTGAAAAACCAAATTTCAAATTTTATTTCCCGATTGTATCAATGATTTTAATAAGTATTTTTCTGTCGCTTTTATTTTGGTTAATAAGAAAACTTTAGGAGTTGCTTTGAAAATAAAAATATTTGTTTTTGCATTGATCTTATTATCATTTCAAAGTCTAATCTTTGCACAGAAAGATATTTCAGGCAACTGGCTTGGAAAACTAAAACTGCCGGGTGGCGTTGAATTGACAGTAGTTTTCAAAATTTCCGAAACAGAAGGACAAAAATATTCTGCGCTTTTGGATAGCCCGGATCAGGGAGCAAAAGACATTCCCTGTGGTGATGTAAAAATTTTTAATGATTCAATTTTAATTGATGTTCCTGCTGTAACTGGAAGTTTTGAAGGAAAAATAGATTCGAAAAGCAAAACTATTTATGGACTTTGGAAACAAGCGGGAAATGCTTTTCGTCTTGATTTAACTTACGTAGAAAATTATACAGGATTAAACAGACCTCAGGAACCAAAGCCACCTTTCCCTTACAAAACAGAAGAAGTTCTAATTGAAAACGAGAAGGATGAAGTTTATTTATCCGGCACATTAACATTTCCCGAAGAAGGTGAAAATTTTTCAGCAGTGATTTTAATCAGTGGCTCTGGTCCTCAAAATAGAGATGAAGAAATATTCGGGCACAAACCATTTTTAGTAATTGCTGACTTTCTTACACGAAACGGATTTGCAGTTTTGAGATTTGATGACCGCGGAGTTGGTGCTTCAACAGGTGATTTTTCTAAAGCAACTACTTTCGATTTTGCGAATGATGTGCTTGCTGCAGTTAATTTTTTGAAATTGAGAGAAGAAATAGATGAAAATAAAATCGGTTTAATCGGACATAGTGAAGGTGGAATGATTGCTCAAATAGCTGCTGTGACTAATCCTTCCGATATAGCTTTTGTCATAATGCTTGCAGGAGTTGGAATTCCAGGTGATGAATTGATTTTACTTCAAAGCAGAATAATCGCATCGCTTGAAGGCAGACCTGAAGATGAAATCGAAAAAGCAATGATCAATCAGAAGAAACTTGTGGATTTATTAAAATCAAATAAAGCTAATGACGAAATTGAAAATGAAATTCGTCAAATCATCTCTGATTCTTTTTCTAATCTTCCCGACTTTAAAGATGAATCTGCTGAGCGAATAAAACAAATAGTTGATATTCAAATTAAAACAATAATGTCAGATTGGTACAGAACTTTTTTGAGATTTAATCCTGCAGAATATCTGGGAAAAATCACTATGCCAGTTTTAGCTCTGAACGGTGAAAAAGATGCTCAGGTTCCTCCAAAAGAAAATCTTAAAGCAATTGAATCAGCATTGAATAAAGCTGGTAACAAAAACTTCAAGACAATAGAATTAAAAGGATTAAATCACTTATTCCAGAACTGCGAGACAGGAAGCATCTCTGAGTATGGAAAGATAGAAGAAACTGTTTCACCAACTGCACTGAATGAAATTTTAATCTGGTTAAAGGAAGTAACAAAATGAAAAGAATAATTATTGTCGTATTAATGCTGTCTGGATTTACATTTTCTCA
>OGCI01001400.1_pt1 | contig 20310 bp, 18 predicted proteins | sample 1570021 | NCBI WGS metagenome assembly OGCI01 (sample SAMN06264664, study PRJEB24512) | hot springs metagenome | isolation source: Hot spring water | place: South Africa: Tshipise | collected 2015-06-21 | reverse complement strand
TCCACATCAGAGATGCACATGGTATGCTGCAACCTGCTGAATTTGTCAAATTATCCGCAATGTTAAGGTACACTACCAAACATGATTGACCTGATGTTCGAGGACAAATACGAGGCTTACGTCTTCGACACCGCGCCCACGGCCAACGCCCGGCGCCTGCTGGGCATGTCGTCCGTCTACTCGATGTGGGTCAACAAAATGGTACAGAGCCGCGAAGAAGCGATGTCGCTGCGCGAGCTGCTGTCGTACAGCAAACGGAAACAGCAGAAAGACCCGCTCATGGAATACCTGCTCAAGCTGCGCGAGCGCATGGCCCGGGCCAAAGTGCTGCTGACCGATGCCAGTCTCACCTCCTTCTTCTTCGTGACCCTGCCCGAGGCGCTGCCGATCGCCGTCATCACCCGCTTCATCAACTGGTTCCACGAGTTCGGCATCCCGGTCGGCGGCGTCATCGTCAACATGGTGATTGATCGGGCCAGCGTCGGCCCCGATGCACCCGATTTCGTCAAAAACCGCGTCGCGATGCAGGCCGAACACATGGAGACGGTCTGGAAAGAGTTCGACGGCATGGTGCGCGCCATCCTGCCACTCTTCGAGACCGAGGTGCGCGGCACAGCCATGCTCAAACGCATGGCCGACCAGTTGTTCGCCTAGGCCATAAAGACCGGGGTGTCGGCTGGCGCTGCCACGCGAATCGTGGTATACTGTACTGGCTTTTGGCTTCACACGGACGAGGCAGCGGAGCTTTCCGGATCGCCTCGCCAACAACGAGCTGTGTTGCCTTCATATGATCTGTTTGCGACATGACCGGCGTCTGTGCATGGCGCCGGTCATGCCGCGCTTGTGGGAGCGTTCCATGCACCTTCTCGTCACCGGCGGAGCCGGTTTCATCGGCAGCGTGGTGGCCGATCAACTGCTGCAGGCCGGCCATCGCGTCACAGTCTTCGACAGCCTGATCAAAGGTTATCGCGCCGCGGTACCCTCCGGCGCGACGTTCGTTCGAGGCGAGATCCACGATCGGTCTGCCCTCGAGGCCCTCATGACGGCCGGCAAGTTCGACGGCATTTTGCATTTCGCCGCCTTCATCGAAGCGGGCGAATCCATGCGGGAGCCCGGACGTTACTTCCAAAACAACGTGGCCGGCAGTCTGACCCTTATCGAGACGGCTGTGGCGCACGGTATCTCGCGCTTCGTCTTCTCCTCGACTGCTGCCGTCTATGCCAGCAAAGACGCCCCCCTGACCGAGGCCGACCCGATCGCGCCGGCGAACGCCTACGGCGCAACCAAGCTGATGGTCGAACAGATACTGGACTGGTATGCACGCCTCAAGGGCCTGCGCTATGCTGCCCTGCGTTACTTCAACGCCTGCGGCGCCACACCCGGCCGCGGCGAGGCACACCGCCCCGAAACCCACCTCATCCCGCTCGTCCTCCAGGTGGCCCTGGGCCAGCGCTCGCACGTCGAGATCTTCGGCGCCGATTACCCCACTCCCGACGGGACGTGCATCCGCGACTACATCCACGTCGCAGACCTGGCGCAGGCGCATCTGCTGGCGCTCGCAGCCCTCGACCAACACCCCAGGCTCATCCTCAACCTGGGCAACGGCGCCGGCTATTCGGTGCGTCAGGTCATTGAGGCCGCCCGTCAGGTCACCGGCCTGCGGCTGCCGGCGGTCGAAAAGCCACGTCGGCCCGGCGACGCGGCCATCCTGGTGGCCGACGCCGGCGCTGCACGCCGGCTGCTCGGCTGGCAACCGCGCATCACCGACCTGCACGAGATCATCGCCAGCGCGTGGGAGTGGCATCGGACCCACCCGCATGGCTACGTGGCCGCGTCATGATCACCCTGGAAACGGCGCGCAAGCTCAAAGAGGTCGGGCTACAATGGCAGCCCCGCCAGGGCGACCTTTTTATCGCGTTCGATCGCGGCATGGACGATCAGATCTTCGTCATCAACGATATGGCGACGATCATCGAGATATGGCACGGCGCGCCGGCGGTCACCTTTCACGGCACGCCCGAGTGGGCGCTCGACTATCTCTACCTCGGCGAGACGCTATGGCTGCCTCACGAAAGCCAGCTGCGCGAGTTGTTGCAGCGCGCGCTGGCCAATGCCGCGATAGACGTGTTCGATCTGCTCTATGCCGACGGGGTCTACACCTGTCGCTTCGCATGGGGCACCGAAGCGGTTGCGATGCAAGCGGAGGATGCGGCCGAGGCCTATGCCGCGGCGCTGTTGTACCTGTGCGAGCGAGGCTGGCACTTCCCGAGATGACACCGAACAAAAAAGGCCCGCAGCCTGTTATCAGGGCTTGTGGGCCTTTTCTTTTGGAGCCCATTTGAAGGTTCTCCGTCGCCAACGGCAAAACGTAAGTGGCGACGCTAAACGCGAAGGGCCTCAATATCAAACAGCGCCGGCCTTGGCCAGATAAGCTACCGCCTCGCCCACCGTGGTGATCTTCTGAGCATCTTCATCGGAGATCGTGCCGCCGAACTCCTCCTCGAAGGCCATGATCAGCTCCACCAGATCCAATGAATCGGCCTTCAGATCTTCGCGGAAGCGGGCTTCGGGAACCACCTGCGCCGGATCCACGTTGAGCTTGTCAACGATGATGTCCCGGACTTTCTCGAAAATCGCGTCGCTCATTTGTATTTCTCCTTCTGGATAAATGTTTCAGGGGATTGCGATGCGCCCTCGCTGAGGACACGCCGACCCCGCAAGTCGGCTCTACAACCGCGACATTCTAGCAGCGCCAGGCAGGCTTGTCAAAGAACACCCTTCATCCTGGTGAAGAAGGACGACCGGCTTTGACAAGCATTGCCGCCGCTGGTAAGATGCCGTGTCAGCAACTACGCGTACAAACACGGTTACAGGCCGAAAGTCGCGGCTATTTTGCCTTTCCCTGCGAGGTCGCTCTATGTCCCACGATCGCCGCAAGGCCGATCACATCCGGATCAACCTGGAGGAAAACGTCCAGTTCCCAAATCTGACGAACGGATTCGAGCGCTATCGCCTGATGCATCAGGCCCTGCCCGAGCTCGACCTGCGGGCGGTGGATGCCCGTGTCGAGCTGCTGGGCAAACGCCTGCAGCTTCCCCTGCTCATCTCCTCGATGACGGGCGGCACGGCCGCCGCCGCCGAGATCAACCGGCGGCTGGCCCAGGCCGCGCAGGCCTGTGGCATCGCCATGGGCCTCGGCTCGCAGCGCGCCGGCCTGGAACAGGCCGAGACCGCCCACACCTTCCGCGTGCGCGACGTGGCGCCCGATATCCTGCTGTTCGCCAACCTGGGCGCAGTGCAGCTCAATCGCGGCTACGGCCTCGATCACTGCCGCCGGGCGCTGGAGATGATCGGCGCCGACGCGCTCATCCTGCATCTCAACCCGCTGCAGGAGGCCCTCCAGGCCGACGGCGACTGGGACTGGAGCGGCCTGCTTGGCAAAATCGAGAAGGTGTGTCGGGGCCTGGCCGCGCCGGTCGTAGTGAAAGAAGTTGGCTGGGGCATCAGCGAGAGGGTGGCCCGGTGGCTGACCGACGCGGGCGTCGCGGCCATTGACGTGGCCGGCGCCGGCGGCACCTCGTGGAGCGCGGTCGAAAGCCACCGGGCGCCCACCGAGGCGCGACGTCGGCTGGCGCTGGCGTTCGCCGACTGGGGCATCCCCACAGCCGAAGCGCTCCTGCAGACGCGTCGCGTCGCACCGCACCTGCCGGTGATCGCCAGCGGTGGCATACGCACCGGCATCGAAGCAGCCAAAGCACTGGCGCTCGGCGCGACGGCCGTGGGCATCGCCGGCCCCTTCCTGAAAGCGGCCGCCAATTCGAGCGACGCGGTGGTCACGGCGGTAGAACAGTTTGCCGCCGAGCTGCGCGTCGCCATGTTCTGCGCCGGCGCAGGCACCCTCCAGGCACTGCGCGAGCCCGGCCGCATCGTCGCTATCGGATGAACCGATCCGCCGCGTCAGCTATCGCTCATATAACGCCAAAGGTCTGCCCATGAGCCTCGCCGAACTGATTCCAAGCTATCTTCACTGGGTTGAAGCCGAGATGCGGGCGCTGCTCACGGCGCCCACGGCGGCCAGCCAGGGCCACTATGCGATCATGCAGTACCACATGGGCTGGCTGGGCCCCGACCTGAAACCGACACAGGCACCGGCCGGCAAACGCGTGCGGCCCCTGCTCTGCCTTCTGGCCTGCGCGGCCGCCGGCGGCGATCCCGGCCAGGCAGCGCCGGCGGCAGCCGGCCTCGAGCTGTTGCACAATTTCTCCCTGCTCCACGATGACATCGAAGATGCCAGCCCCACCCGACGCGGCCGGGCCACGGCCTGGATCCTCTTCGGCATGCCCAAAGCCTGCAATGCCGGCGACGGCATGTTCAGCCTGGCGCACATGGCCTTCTATCGGCTGCTCGACAGAGGGATGCGTGAGGAACTGGTGCTGGCAGCGCTCAAGCGGTTCAGCGCCATGTGCGTCCACCTGACCGAGGGCCAGTACCTGGACATGTCTTTTGAGCAGCGAACCGATGTCTCCGTGGATGAGTACTTCGAGATGATCGCCGGGAAGACGGGCGCGCTGCTGGCCGTTGCCTCCGAGATCGGCGCGCTGCTGGCCAATGCGCCGGCTGCCACCGTCGCCGCCTACCATCGCTTCGGCGCGGCGCTGGGCCGCGCCTTCCAGCTGCGCGATGACATCCTGGGCATCTGGGGCAACGAAGAGGTCACCGGCAAGTCCGCGGCCAGCGACATCCTGAGCAAAAAGAAATCGTTGCCCGTGCTCTACGGCCTGACCGATTCGCGCGTGGGCCCGGAACTACGAGCACGTTATGCCGGCCCATCCTTCACCGCGGCCGACGTCCCGGCCGTCCTCGCGCTGCTGGATATCGCCGGCGCCCGCGACTATGTGCAGGAACAGGTGCGCATAGCTTCGGCCGAGGCGCGACGCGCCCTCGCCGAGGTCGCTGCGACCGCTGTCGCCGCGCCTCACGCCGCGCTGGCCGAATTGCTGGATGCCCTGATCGAACGAGAGCAATAAGCCCGCAGCCCGAAACAGCCGCCGACCAGGAACCTCGACCCCCGGCACGGGCCATAGCGCAACCGTCGCCATGAACATCTGTCCGGCACACCGCCCCGTGTGATTTTACTTACATAACCACACCCTCACTTTGCGCTACACTCTCTTTACTAGGATCAGAATTGGTGGCCAGCGTTCGGTCGCGTCACACGCGACACAGGAACAGGAATGAAGACGGCGAACAGGTGCAAAGCATGGCGGAAATCAAATCGTCTGAAATCACACCGGAATCGGTTTATCTGTCCCGACGCAAGTTCATGGTCGGGCTGGGCGTAGCAGCCGCCGGCGCTGCGCTCGTGGCGGCCTGTGGGCCGCAGCGAAAAGAGGCCGAAAACACCCTCCGCGTGACGCCGACGGCCGATCGCACCGGGCCGGCCGGTCTCGCTGAGCCGCCGGCCGTGCCCGGCAGCCCGACCGCGACGCCCACCCCCACCCCGCGGCCCGTGCAGGCCGAGGCGCCCGAGGCGCTGACTCCCTACGAAGACATCATCAGCTACAACAACTTCTATGAGTTCAGCACCGACAAAGAGGCAGTCAGCCGTCTGGCGCAGGGCTTCAAGACATCGCCGTGGACGGTGACGATCGGCGGCCTGGTCAACAAGCCGCTGACCCTGGGCATCGAGGACATCCTGAAGCGATATCCGCAGGAAGAACGGATCTACCGCTTGCGCTGCGTCGAGGGTTGGTCTATGGTGATCCCCTGGCTGGGCTTCCCGCTGGCCAACCTGCTGAAAGAAGCCGATCCGCTCTCGGCCGCGCGCTATGTTCGCTTCGAGACCCTCTTCGACCCGGAGCAGATGCCCGGGCAGCGGATGAAGTTCTTCCCCTGGCCCTACGTCGAAGGGCTGCGCCTCGACGAGGCGATGCACGACCTGACGATCCTCTCGACCGGGCTCTATGGCAAGACGCTTTTGCCGCAGAACGGCGCGCCCCTGCGACTGGTCGTGCCGTGGAAGTACGGCTTCAAGAGCATCAAAAGTCTCGTCAAGATCGAGCTGGTGGAGGAACAGCCGGTCTCACTCTGGATGGCGATGGCGCCGGATGAGTACGGCTTCTACGCCAACGTTAACCCGGATGTGCCGCATCCCCGTTGGTCGCAGGCCAGCGAACGGCGCATCGGTGAACTGGGCCGACGCCGGACGCTGCCTTTCAACGGCTATGCCGAGCAGGTGGCGCATCTGTACGCGGGCATGGATCTGAGGCAGAACTACTGATGGCACAGGCATCGCAGTCGGCGCGAGCGGTCGCGGTTGGCCGCCCGACCGGGGAGAGCGGCCAGAGGCGCGCTGCCGGGGCTGTGCGCTGGCAGACGGCGGCACAGGTTGCAGTACACCTGCTCGCGCTGCTGCCCCTGGCCGTGCTGATCTGGGATGGGCTGCACGACCGCTTGACGGCCAACCCGGTTCAGGCCATGACATTCCGCACCGGCAAAACAGCGCTGGTGCTGCTCGTCCTGTCGCTGGCCTGCACACCGCTCAGCGCGCTTTTCGGCCTGCGCCAGGCGGTGAAATGGCGGCGGCCGCTGGGCCTCTACGCCTTCCTGTACGCCGCCCTGCATTTCCTGATCTTCGCGGTGCTGGACTACGGGCTGGACGCCGTTCTACTGCGCGAGGCGATCTTCGAGAAGCGTTACGCGCTGGCCGGATTTGCCGCGTTCCTGCTTCTGATTCCGCTGGCGATCACCTCGACCCGCGGCTGGATGCGCCGGCTGGGCCAGACCTGGAAGCGTCTGCATCGGCTGGTATACGTTGCCGCGCTGTTGGTCATCGTGCATTACGTATGGCTGGTAAAAGCCGACCGCCGCGAGCCACTGTTGTGGGGCGCGGCGGTGGCATTGCTGTTGCTGTTGCGCGTGCCGGCGGTACGCCGCCGGATCGGCAAGCTGTGGCCGCGCGCAGCAGCGCGGTGAGATGGCAGGCCCGGGAAATGCAACCGGGATTCCTCCCATCCAGACACCCACATGGCTCGACCCGTGCTTTACAACGGGACTACTCCTCCCATTTTCGGATCACCAGGCTGGCGTTCTGACCGCCGAAGCCGAACCCATTGACCATGATCGTGCGCACATCGGCTTGCCGCGCCACGTTGGGGATGTAGTCCAGATCGCACTCCGGATCGGGCGTCTCATAGTTGATGGTAGGCGGCAACACCCCGTGCGCCATGGCCTTGATCCCGGCAATGGCCGAGATGGTGGCCGCGCCGCCAAACATGTGCCCCAGCTCCGACTTGACCGAGCTCGTCGGGATTCTGTAGGCCGCATCGCCGAGCGCCAACTTGATCGCCTTCGTCTCGGCCACATCGTTGAGCTGCGTGCCCGTGCCATGCGCGCCGATCCAGTCGAGCTCTTCCGCGGCGATCCCGGCCGTCTCGAGCGCCATGCGCATGGCACGCGCGGCCTGCTCTGCATCGGGCGCGGGCGCGGCCATGTGATAGCCGTCGCAGGTGAGCCCGTAGCCGATCACCTCGGCCAGGATACGCGCCCCGCGGCGCCGGGCATGTTCCAGCGTCTCCAGCAGGACCACAGCGGCACCCTCGCTAGCCACCGCACCCGAACGATTCGCTGCGAACGGCGCACAGGCCTTTTCGGGTGCATCGTTCCGCTGCGACAGGGCGCCCAGCCGCGCGAAGCCCGTGATGGACATCACGGTCATAACGCTATCCGAGCCGCCCGCGATGAACACATCGGCATCGCCCCACATCATCCGCTTGGCCGCCTCGCCGACCGTCACTGCGCCGGTCGCGCAGGCCGCAATGGTGGCATACACCGGCCCTTTGATGCCGTATTTCACCGCCACCAGACAGGGCGGCGTGGTCGAGATGCCGGCCGGAATCGCCAGCGGGTTGATGCCGCGCGGCCCGCGCTTTTCCAGCAACATCCGCTGCTCCTCGATCAGGACGGCCGCGCCGAGCGCGCTGCCGATGTCCACACCGATCCGCGTCGGGTCTTCCGCAGCCATGTCGAGGCCCGCCTCGTTCACCGCCTGGGTGGCCGCGGCCACCGCAAAGGTCGCGAACTTCATATATCGTCGCGCCTCGCGCGCGTCCATGTACTGGCCGGGATCGAAGCCGTTGACGGCCGCGCCGATCTTGGTAGGTGCATCGGGCACGTCGAGCTGTGGCAGGAAGGCCACTCCCGACTTGCCCGCGATCAGATTCCGATAGGTCGTTTCGACATCCAGCCCCAGCGGTGTGATCGCGCCCATGCCTGTGATCACGACGCGCGGCCGACCGTTGCGAGTCAATTGCGTTGTCGTCATGTTTGGATCATCCTTGCCAATGAATTATTGCACGATTGCACGGGAACACGTTGCGCCCGTGGATTGTGGTAAAATAGCGGCCGTTAGGCCGCATGTCACCCTGATGTTTCATCATCCGCCCAGAAAGGATCATTACATGGCTACCCGTCCGTTCCCCTGGCGCAGCACCTTCGTGGTCGGCTTCGGCTTCTTCGGCATCAGCATCATCTGGCCTCTTTTCAACAGCCTCATCCCGCCCATGTTGGCGGATCTGGGACTGAGCGCGCTCGTCATCGGGTTCATCCTCACCTGGGACAACGCGATCAACATTTTCGTCCAACCGCTGGTCGGCAGCCGCTCCGACCGTACCCGCACGCGCTTCGGCCGACGCAAGCCGTGGATCATGGTCGGCGCGCCGCTGGCGGCGCTCTTCTTCATCCTGGTGCCGTTCGTGCGCCAGAACATCTTCCTCATCGCCCTGGCGATCCTGGGCGTCAACATCGGCATGGCGCTGTTTCGCTCGCCCACGATCGCCTTCCTGGGCGACCTGTTTGCCCCGCAGGAACGCAGCAAAGCAAACGGCGTGATCAACCTGATGGGCGGCCTGGGCGGTGCCATTGCGCTGTTCGGCGGTGGCGCGCTCTACAAGCGCGGCGTGCCGCTGCCGTTCATCGTTGGCGCGGGCATCATGTTGCTGGCGCTCGCCGTTGTGCTGTGGCGCGTGCGCGAGCCCGCTGCAGGCCCCATGGCCGACGCTGCCGACCGCGCGCCAGGCGTCCTGGCCAATGTCCGCCAGTTGCTGAAAGACCCGGATCGCAGCGGCCTGTGCCTGCTGGGCGCCATCTTCGCCTGGTTCGTCGGCTGGAACGCGATGGAGGCCTTCTTCACATTGTATGCCCGCAATGTGCTGGGCGTAGAAGTCGGCACGGGCACGCAAATGCTCACCGCGTTCGCCGCCATGTTGATCCTCTTCGCCATTCCGAGCGGCCTGATCGCGACGCGCATCGGCCGCAAGCCGACGATCCTGATGGGGCTGGTCGGGATGCTGGCCGGCCTCATTGTCGGTTTCATCGTACGCCAGCCCACGCTGCTGCTCGGCGTGCTGGCGGTGATGGGCGCGTTCTGGGCCCTCATCAACATCAACTCGCTGCCGATGGTCTATGATCTCTCCCAAAGCGGCAGCATCGGCGCCTACACCGGCCTCTACTACTTCTCCTCCTCGCTTGCCGCCATCACCGGGCCGATCGTGGCCGGCGGCCTGGTGGATCTCGCCGGCTACAGCGCCATCTGGTTGTTCACCGCGGCGTTCATGCTGGCCGCTATCGCGCTCATGAGCCGGGTGCGGGTGAAACAGACGTAACTCCGCCGGGCCCGGTCGCCGACTGCATCACAGCTCGGAAGATGAGATCACCGGCCGGCCTGCTTCGACTCGCCGAGGAAGGGCAGCCGAAGCCGGCCCTCGCAGACCGGCGCTACGGGCCCGGTCAGCCGCGCCGTCCAATCCGGGCCGATCTCGACCAGCAATTCGCCGCCCGGCATCTGCACCGTGATCGGGCTGGCGCACCGGCCGGCGCGGACGGCGGCCCCGGCCGCGGCGCAGCTCGACGTGCCCGAGGCCAGCGTGTAGCCCGCGCCGCGTTCCCAGATGGTCATGCGCAGCGCGTGCGGCCCGTTGACCTGGACGAACTGCACGTTCGTGCGGTTCGGGAACAGCGGCAGGCGCTCCAGATGCGGGCCGAGCGTCTGTGCCAGTGCTTCGAGGCTGCCGAAGGCAACGAGCAGCGGCGCATCCGCGAACACCACACAATGCGGGTTGCCGATGCCGACCGCGGTAATGCGCAGCGCATGGCCGGCGACTGTCACCGGCATTTCGATGGCTTCGACGGCCGGTCCGGCGAGAGGGATCTCGGGGGCGGCGAACGACAGCCGCCCCATCGCCAGCGCGATGCGATCGCCGGCCTCGTCCAGAACATGCGCGATCACCGGCCCGGCCGGCGTCTCGATGACGAAATCAGGGCCGGTCGGCAGACCGCGTTCCCACAGATAGCGGGCGAAGATGCGCAGCCCGTTGCCGCTCTTCTCGAATTCGCCACCATCCGGATTGAAGAGCCGCACGCCGGCCCGGAACATCCTCCCGTCCCGCACGTCGCCAGCCGACTCGATCATCCCGGCGGCCGTCAACGTGCCTGCTGCGAGCGGCCCCCACAGGATGCCATCCGCGCCGACGCCCGCATGCCGGTCGCAGATGCGGCGGATCTGGGCGGCCGTGGGCGGCTGCGGCCAATCGGCCGGGTCGAGCACGATGTAGTCGTTGCCGAGCGCGTGATATTTGGTGAAACGTGCAGCGGAAAACGCGCGCTGTCGCACCGGCGCTGCAGGAGCTACCGCAGCCAACGATGTCGCCTCACCGGTGGCCAACGGCAGATCGCGCGCCAGCAAATCGGCATATGTCTCTCGCCGCTGGATCAAGTGGGCCTTGCCCCGATTGACGAGCACGACTGCCGGACGACATGCCAGGTTGTAGTTCGAGGCCATCGCCAACGTGTACGCGCCGGCCATGGGCACCGCCAGCAGATCTCCCGGCGCCAGCTGCGGCAGTTCGATGTCTCGGATCAGGACATCGCCCGACTCGCAGAACTTGCCGGCGATCGTCACGACCTCGGGCCGGAGACTGGGAGCTTGGGGCCGGGGGCCAGGGCCCGGAAGCCGCAGCGCCGTGTAGCTGGCCCCGTATAGCGCCGGCCGGATGTTGTCGGCCATGCCGCCGTCCACCGCCACATACGTGCGCACCCCAGGGACCTCTTTGCGGCTGCCGACCGTGTAGACCGCTACGCCGGCCGGCGCGACCAGCGAACGGCCCGGTTCCAGGATCAGGTACGGCAGGGGCAGGTCGGCCCGTTGACATGCCGCGATGATGGCCTCGGACAGGCCGGCAATGTACGGCTCGAGCGCGGCGTCGGGGTCGCTCGCGGTCATCGGCACGCCCCACCCACCGCCCGGGCTGAGCTCTTGCAGCTGAAAGCCGCAGCGCGCGCACATCTGGCCGGCGAACTCGATGAGCCGGATTGCTGCCAGCGCCAGTTCGTCCGCCTGGTAGATCTGGGAGCCGATATGGCAGTGGAAGCCGACCAGCGCCAGGCCCGGCGCGGCCAATGCCCGGGCGATCGCACGCTCAGCGTCGCCGGTGGCGATGGCGAAGCCGAACTTGGTGTCGAGATGGCCGGTCTGGACGTGGGCGTGGGTGTGCGCCTGGACGCCCGGGGCCAGGCGCAACCAGATGCGCACAGGGCTGGCCGCGGCCAGCGTGCCGCGGCCAGCAGCGGTCAGATCGGCCAGCAGCGCCAGCTCATGGAAATTGTCCACGACGATGCGGCCGACGCCTGCGGCCAATGCCTCGCGCAACTCGGCGGGTGTCTTGTTGTTGCCGTGAAAATGGATGCGTTCGGCCGGAAAGCCCGCGGCCAGCGCCACATGCAGCTCGCCGCCGGAGACCACGTCCAGGTCCAGGCCCTCCTGGTTCCAGAGCTGAGCGATGGCCAGGCTCAAGTAGGCTTTGGCCGCATAGGCGATCTGGGCCGGGCCGGGGTAATGGTGCCTCAGCGCGGTCAGATAGCGTTGCGCGCGGTCGCGCAGCGTGACCTCGTCGAAGATATAGAGGGGTGTGCCGTAATCGGCTGCCAGCTGCGTCACCGAACAGCCGCCCAGCCAGAGGTCGCCCCGGTCATCCAGCCGCGCACTGTGCGGCCACAGTTTTTCGAGCATATTTCGTCACCTGATGTATGAAAGGAATCCCGCCGTTTTGACACCGCATTCCGGCTGGGCTATACTGGCCGCCATGCGCCTGAAAGAAACCCGGGTCATTCAACTTGGCCTGTTTCTGATTTGTTTGTTCGGCATCGGCCACGCCACAGCACAGCCGGCTGTGGCCGGCTGTGCCGGCTGTCTGAGCGGCAGTCTGATCGAGTGCGACTGGGAACAGTTCGCCGGCAACACGCCGGTCGGCTGGTCGCCTTATATCCTCGCCGGCAGCGTCAGTTTCACGCCTGTGCGCGGCTCCGATTCGCATTCGGCGCTCGGTTCTGCCAGTCTGCGCCTGGATTCGGCCGGCGCCTATGTGGCCGGTCTCTACCGGCAGGTAAACGGCGTGACGCCCGGCGTCGGCTACAAGGCCTCCATCGCCTGGGCCGCGCCGACCAGTCCCACTGACACTTTTGGCCGCCAGTTGGGCATTGACCCGACCGGCGGCACCGATCCCAACGCGCCGACTGTCGTGTGGGGGCCGATGCACTGGGGCGATGGCCGCTGCCTGAACTATCCGCCGCCCGACATCAACGTGGATATCTCCGCCTACGCCCGCACATCCACGATCACCGTCTTCGTGAAGGTGGATCACAACCGGGCCGCGGCCGGGAGCATGATCTTCCTGGATGGCGTCAGCCTGGTCGTGGACCCGGCGCTGCCGACGGCCACCCCAATGCCGCCGACCGCCACGCCCACGGCCGTGCCGCCGACCCGGCCGCCGGCCACATTCACGCCGACCGTCACACCGACGCCGACGCCGACGCCGACGGCCACAGCCACACCCACCCACACGCCGACGATCACACCGACGCCGACCTCAACCGACACGCCGACGGCCACGCCCACCTCGACGTTGCCCCCACGGCCCACTGCAACGTCGGCGCCGCCGGCGGCTGCAGCGGACACAGACGACGCGCGGGCCAACGGCTTTCTCTACGGCGGCCTGGGCGCGCTGGCCGTGGCCAGCATGTTGACCGGCATTCTGGCGGCCATGCGTCGGCGCTGAGGCCGGTACACCCGCTGCCGGGTGCCTACGGCGTGGTTTCAGCAGCAGTCTGCGCGGCTTCCCGTTGCGCCATTGCCAGCTTGCCCAGATAGGCGCGGCGCTTCTTCTCCGGCATCCAGCCCAGCGACTCATCGCCGGCCGCGATCTTGCGCGCAAAGACCAAGAACGCGCTGTGGGCGACCATCCGGTCTTCGGGCCGCAGGCGTGCAGGCACAGGCTTATAGGGCCGCACCAGCACCTCCTCCACGCTGAGGTCGCCGAACGGCCGCCGCTCCAGCGCCTCCAGCAGCGCGCTGACCTGATTGACGGTCGGCGCAAGCGCGCCGAAGAAACCACTGCCCTTCAACGTCTCCCAGGTGTGATCCAGGAAGAGCCACGGCTCGCGCACGTCGAGGAAGAGCGCGTCCACATCGCGCTCGTGAAAGCCGGCTGCAATATCCTCGTTGTAGAGCGTGACGTAGGCGCTGAGTCCCAGGTCGGCCAGGTTCTGCTGCGCGGTCTCGAAGGAATCGGGCCTGGTCTCATAGCTGTAGACATGGCCGGTCGGCATCACCGCGCGCGCCAGGATGAAGGTGAGGCCGCCACTGCCCGTGCCGGCCTCGACGACCGTGCGTCCCGGGTAGAGACTCAGCCGCAGGACGATTTGCGCCGCATCTTTGCCGTAGATGATCTGCGTCGAGCGCGGCAGCTCCTGGATCAGATCGTTGGTGGATGGCTCCAGGGCCAGGAAGGCAGCGCCCTGGTGGGTGTACACCGTGCGGCCCAAGGGCCGGCCGATCAGCTCATCGTGCGCGATGCTGCCCCGATGCGAGAACCACTGCGCGCCGGGCTGCAGCCGGATCAAATAGCGTTTACGGTCAGCGCCGACCAGGAGCACCAGATCGCCTGCACGCGGAAGGGTCATCGAAAACCTCAATCCTATGGTATATCGCGGAGATTATACGCGAACGACGCGGAGAGAGCAATTACCGGAGATGCGCGCTGTCGGAAGACTGCCGGCCGACCTGTTGTCAACATCTGGGGATTGACAAGCGACGTGATTTCTGATATAACAAAACTTGCGTAATGGCGGCTGTGCCATGTGCGTCGCTCAGAGTTTTCCCCTAATCACACTGTGCTGATCCCGATAGACCTGTGGGGAGGCCGGTTGGAGCGATCTCATTCCCGCAGTCGGAAAGGAGGGGATGGCAGGAGAAGAGATAAATTTGGGCTTGCCAAAAACGATTTTGGCAGGTGAGAAACATTTAAAGACGACTTAGCATTCGTTTGTTTACTCCCGACAATGACTGAAAGGAGATTTTCCGCAATGAAGCAGCTTAATCGTCGTCAATTCCTCAAGATGGGTGCCCTCGTCGCAGGTGGCGCTGCCCTCGCCAGCTGCGCGCCAGCAGCCACCCCTGCACCGGCTGCTCCTGCTGCGCCGGCAGAACAGAAGCCCGCTGAGCCGGCCAAGCCTGCAGCAGGTGCACAGAAGCTCGAGATCTTCTCTTGGTGGACCTCTGGCGGTGAAATCGAGGCACTCAACGGCCTCTTCGAAGTCTACAAGAAACGCTATCCCGGCGTAGAGATCGTAAACGCGGCGATCGCGGGCGGCACCTCGTCCGGCGGCGACATGAAGGCCGTTCTCCAGACCCGCATGATGGGCGGCGACCCGCCCGAATCGTTCCAGGTGCACCTGGGCGGCGAGCTTCTCGGCTCTTACGTGGCGGCCGGTCAGATGGAGGACCTGGAATTCCTCTACAAAGAGGAAGGGTGGGACAAAGTCTTCCCCAAGACCCTCATCGAAATTGCCTCGGCCGACGGCAAGCCCTATTCCGTGCCGGTCAACATCCATCGCTCCAACATGATGTGGTACAGCAAGAAATTGCTGGACAGCGTCGGCGCGCAACCGCCCAAGAACTGGGACGAGTGGTTCGTGCTGGCGGAGAAGCTCAAGGCCAAAGGCCAGCCCACGCTGGCGATCGCGGAGAGCGGCGCCGGCTTCACCGCCCACGTCTTCGAGACGATGATGATCCCGGTACTCGGCCCCGACAAGTTCACCGGCCTGTTCAACGGCAAGACCTCCTGGGAAGACAAGGGCATCGCCGATGCGCTGGAGATCCTGAAACGCGCGCTGGATTATGCCAACCCCGACTTCCTGAACGTGAGCTGGGGCGACGTGAACGACCTGCTGGTCAACGGCAAGGTCGGCATGATCATCCAGGGCGACTGGACGCCGGGCGTGCTCTGGTCGAAGAAATTCGAGGACTTCGGCTGGGCGCCCGCGCCGGGCAATGACGGCATCTACCAGATGCTGTCCGACTCCTTCGGCCTGCCCAAGAAGGTCAAGAATCGCGAGGCGGCCATCAACTGGCTGCGTGTCTGCGGCTCGAAGGAAGGCCAGGATGCCTTCAACCCGGCCAAGGGCTCGATCCCGGCCCGCATTGACGCCGATATCACCAAATACGGGCCGTATCACAAATGGGCGATGGAGGCCTGGAAGAAGGATAAGCTCGTCCCGAGCATCGTCCACGGCGCGGCAGCCAAGCTCAGCTTCATGACCGACTTCATGAACGCCATCAACGTCTTCGCCACGAAGAAGGATGTTGCCGCGACGCACGCCGCGCTGGTCAAGGCCGCGAAGGATGCCGGTCTCCAGAAGTAACGGGACTGCTACGACGCCTGGGGGCGGCGCTGCCGCCCCCACATCAGCACCCAAACGGCGCAAGCTCAGGTTTCGTGGCGACCTGGTGCTCGCCATCCTGGTGCTGATGCCCTCCATCGTGGCGGTTGCCATCTTCATCTATTTCTTCATCGCCTACACGTTCTATGTCTCCGTGGTGCGGTGGCCCACCCTGCTGCCCGACTATACCTTCGTCGGCCTGGAAAACTGGAAACGGATGTTCCAGGACATGCGTTTCCAGATTGATCTGCGCAATCTGGTGCTCTACGCAGCGGGGTTCATGACGCAGTGCATCGTCATCGGCTTTCTGTTGGCGTCGCTCCTCGACGCGAAGATCAAAAGCGAGGCGCTTTTCCGCACGATCTTCATCTTCCCGTTCGCGGTTTCGGGCATCGTCACCGGCGTCGTCTGGCGCTGGCTGATGTTCCCGTCGTCCGGCCTCAATCAGCTCTTCGAGATGGTCGGCCTCGGATTCCTGAAATCGAAATGGTATACCGATCCGACCTGGGGCATCCTGGCCGTGACGATCGCGGCGGCATGGCAGTTCTCCGGCTATATCATGGCGCTATATCTGGCGGGACTGCGCGGCATTTCACATGAGCTGAAGGAAGCGGCGGCGATTGATGGGGCCAACACCTGGAACCTTTATCGCTATATCATCATCCCGCTCCTGACCCCTGTCACTTTCACCGCCGTCGTGTTGACCGGCATGGGCTCGATCCGCGTGTTCGACATCCCGGCCGTGTTGGGCACCGGTGCCGCGTTCAGCACCGATGCGCTGGCGTTCCACATGTTCCAGCTCACCTTTCAGTCCAATAAGATGTCGTCGGGCGCGGTCATCGCCAGCCTGATGATCATCCTGGCCGCATTTCTGATCGGCCCCTACCTGGCGAGCCTGCACCTGGAGGAGACGCAATGACGTTGCAACGCGTGTGGACACGGGGTGCCATCTATTTCGTTCTCGTCGCCTTTGCCGCCTGGTATCTGATGCCGATCTACTTGATGCTGATCACCGGGCTGAAGACATACGAGCAGGTGGGCATCACCAAAATGTGGGCGCTGCCCTACCCGGTGTCCCTGGATGGTTTCAGCCAGGCCTGGGTGAAGGTGTCGGCCAATTTCGGCAACAGCATCATGATCACCGTGCCGGCCGCGATCATCTCGGCCTTCATCGGCTCGATCAACGGCTATATCTTTGCCAAATGGAAGTTCCGCGGCTCGAACACCATCTTCATGCTCTTCCTGGTCGGCATGTTCCTGCCCTATCAGGGGATCCTGATTCCCCTGGTGCAGACGCTGATGGCGTTGGGGCTGTACGGCTCAATCGTCGGCGTGATCTTCGTCCACTGCGTCTTCGGCATCCCGATCACCGCGCTGATGTTTCGCAGCTACTTTGCCGGCATCCCGAACGAATTGGTAGACGCGGCGAAGATTGACGGCTGCGGCTTTTTCGGCATTTACCGTCACATTCTGTTGCCGATCGCATTCCCGGCGTTTGCAGTCGTATTGATCTGGCAGTTCACGACAATCTGGAACGACTATCTGATCGGCCTGATCGTGGTGAGCAATCCGCGGCTGGCACCGGTGAACGTGGCGGTGAAGAACCTGGCCGGCACCTACACCACGCAGTGGCAGGTGCAGATGTCCGGCGCGCTGATCGCTGCGCTGCCGACGATCATCGTCTACCTGGCCCTCGGCAAATTCTTCATGCGGGGGCTGCTGGCGGGGTCATTGAAAGGATAAGGCCGGAAACCGGAAGCCAGACGCCAGGGCGTCCGGCGCGCAGTGCGCGCCGGACGCCTTTTGTTTGTAGCGCGCAGTGAGGACAGACGGCGGCCGCCCGACACCTCTGACAGTCATCTTCAAATCAAAATTGGTCTCTTGACATTTGCCCTTGCCTTCATATAATGAAAACAGACTGAATCATCTGCGCGCATTATTCGTGCGCATCCTGTCCCCAGTCATGGTTATGCGCCCTTTATCGGCGCTCCCCATGAAACCGTGTCCACCGTTGGCTTTGCCGCGGCCGAAATCCCGGGGTCGCGGTTCGTCTGCTCACGAGAGGAGGACTTCATGGAAAAACCCTGGCTGGCGCATTACGACAAAGACGTCCCCGTTTCCATCGCGTATCCCCGTGTGCCTTTCTTCCAGCTTCTCGCCGACTCGGCGCGCAAGTATCCCGACCACCTGGCCACAAAACTGGTCATGCGCTACCTGGGGCCGTTCGCGCTCGGCGGCGGGCTGACCTACGCGCAACTGCTCGATCAGGCCAATCGTTTCGCGGCGGCGCTCCATGCTCTGGGCGTCCGCAAAGGGGATCGGGTGGCGTTGATGCTGCCCAATCTGCCTCAATTCGTCATCGGCTTTTACGGCGCGGCCCGGCTGGGCGCGATCATCGTCAATACGAACCCCACCTACACCAGCCGGGAGATGGCGAATCAATTCGCCGACTCCGGCGCAGAGACGGCTGTGCTCCTCAGCCCCTACGTGCAGCGGCTGCAGGAGGTGCAGGCGCAGACTGCGATCAAACGCGTGATCTTCACCGATGTGACCGACTACGCCACGCCGCCGACGCGTCTGCTGGCACGGCGCACGCTCAAGCAGCACAAACTGATGGTGGACGTGCCCCCTGGCGAAGGGATCTATCGTTTCCGGCCGCTGCTGGAGCAACATCCCGAAGCGCCGCCTGCGGTGACGATCGAGCCGGACGACGTCGCGCTGTTCCAGTATACCGGCGGCACCACCGGCGTGCCGAAAGCAGCCATGCTGACCCACTACAACCTGGTCGTCAACACGCTACAAGTGGCGCGCTGGTTGCGCGATCTAGAGGAAGGGAACGAGCGCGTGGTCGGCGCCATCCCGTTCTTCCACGTGTACGGCATGACGGTGGCCATGAGCCTGGCCGTCTATTCGGCCGCACGGTTGATCATCGTGCCCAATCCCAGGCCGATTGACGGCGTCATGAAAGCAATCCACAAAGAACGCGCGACCCTCTTCCCGGGCGTGCCTGCCATGTACATCGGCATTATCAATCATCCCGATGTAGGCAAATACAACCTGCGCTCGGTCAAGGCGTGCATCAGCGGCTCGGCCCCCCTGCCGATGGAGGTACAAGAGAGGTTCGGCGAGCTCACCGGTGGCCGGCTGGTCGAGGGCTATGGCCTGACCGAAGCCGCGCCGGTCACGCACTGCAACCCGATCTACGGCGTGCGCAAGGCCGGTTCCATCGGCATCCCCTTCCCCGATGTCGAAGCGAAGGTCATGGATTACGAGAAGTTCGTGGAGAAGCCCATCGGCGAAGAGGGCGAGCTGTGGGTGCGGGGGCCGCAAGTGATGCAAGGTTACTGGCGCCGCGCCGATGAGACGGCCAGAACCATCGTCGAGGATGGATGGCTGCGCACCGGCGACATCGCGCGCGTGGATGAAGACGGCTACTTCTACATTGTGGATCGCTTGAAGGACATGATCAACGTCGGCGGCCTGAAAGTGATCCCGCGCGAAGTGGAAGAGGTGCTGTTCCAGCATCCGAAAGTACAGGAGGCGGTGGTCGTCGGCGCGCCCGATCCCACGCGTGGGGAGGTCGTCAAGGCCTACATCGTGCTCAAACCGGGCCAGACGGCCACGAGCGACGAGATCAGCCGCTGGTGCTTCGAGCGGCTGGCGCCCTTCAAAGTGCCACGCCAGGTCGAATTCCGCTCGGAGCTGCCGAAGACGATGGTCGGCAAGGTGCTGCGCCGGGTGCTGGTAGAAGAGGAGAGGAAGAAGCAGACCGGCAGCTGATCCGGACATCACCGCCCGACGTGCCAGGCACTTGGGAGGGTGCCTGGCACGTGGCCACGGGCCGCTCAAATCGGGACGCGAGAGTCGGACACGATTTCATCCACCCTTCGCCACAACCTGCCCCGCCAATTTGCCCCAAACCGCCCCCTGTACTATCATGGCATCCTGTTCGGGCCAATCCGATCGCGGCCCGGCACACCACGATGCTGAGGTGAACCCATGCTGCCACGCGCCCGGGTTCAGGCCGCGTTGGCCTTCCAGCCCATAGACTGTATCCCCCTCCAGATCCACCCGTCGCCCGGCGGCCTCTTCGAGCACGGACAAAAACTGCTTGATCTGATGCGGCACTGCGGCCATGATTTCGACGACCTGAGCCACCTGACCGTTCCCCGGCCACCGGCCGAACACTTCGACGCGGACGGACGCTATCACCGCATCGAAACCGATGCCTGGGGCGTGACGTGGGAGTACCGGCTGTTCGGCGTGTGGGGCTACCGCATCGGCTACCCGCTGGCCGACATCACGCGACTGGCCACCTACCGGCCGCCGGCCAGCGCGCCCCTCATCGGTGTCGAGCTGGCGCGCGCCCAAGCCGCCGGCGTCGCGCATCGCCGCACCTACTACCACCTGATCGGCGGCATCAGCATCTTCGAGACGATGCAATCGTTGCGGCCGTTCGAAGACGGTATTGTACCTTGACATTGCGGATAAATGCATCTGGTCTTGCAGCAGGCTGGTAGGGCTGGAAGATAGTTGGAC
>OGCI01001399.1_pt1 | contig 20314 bp, 15 predicted proteins | sample 1570021 | NCBI WGS metagenome assembly OGCI01 (sample SAMN06264664, study PRJEB24512) | hot springs metagenome | isolation source: Hot spring water | place: South Africa: Tshipise | collected 2015-06-21 | reverse complement strand
CTGACCGTCGCTATTGCGGTATCGCTGGTAACGCGAACGGTAGTCAGCGCGTTGCCGCCGTATATGGGTTTTGTAAAAAGGAAGCGCCCGGAATCATACTCCACCCCCACGCAGTCGGTGACCGCCGGCGCGTCAATGCCGATTGAAAGGCGCGGAGCAAGGTCGCAGCCTAAAGCGCCGTGAGGTATCAGCACCAGTTTCTGGGGATGAGTCCGGAAGAAATCAAGAAGAACGGCGCTCCATGTTTCAGGGTGGTAACGCTCAAAAGCATCATTTTCCGTGCAATAGATGCGCTTTATGCCCTTTCGCGCTATATTCTCCGCGGCCTGGCGCGCTCCAATCCCAAGCACAACCGCCGAAAGTGGCTCTGAACAAGCCTCCGAAAGGGTTTGCCCGAGCCCCAGCAATTCCTGCGTGTGGGCGGAGACATCATCATTCTCCTTCAGTTCAGCAACCACACAGATTCCGCGCGCCGTTTGCTCACCCATGCCCACCCGCTTTAAATCTCCTGAAAAAGAGACGGGTTTCAGCTTCCCCTCAGATGCGGGTCTTTTACAATCAAAGCAAAGACTAAGAGATTATTCTTGTCCAAAGAAAATCATGAGTCAACCAAGTTAGAGGGAATGGCGCTTTGGCCTTTCATCACGCAAACCCATTTTAAGCACTCGTCTTGTTCAATATTCCCCCATCACGGTTCCTGCATGAAGGGATAACGATAATCCGTGGGAGGGAGGAATGTCTCCTTGATTGCTCTGGGGGAAACCCACCTCTCAAGATTCAGCCAACTGCCTGCCTTGTCGTTTGTCCCCGAAGCCCTCGAACCCCCGAAAGGCTGCTGCCCAACTACCGCGCCAGTCGGTTTGTCGTTCACGTAGAAGTTTCCGGCAGCGTTCCTTAAAGCGTCGATTGCTTTCTCAATAGCCATACGGTCGAGAGCGAAAACCGCGCCTGTCAGGCCATAAGGACTTGTGGTATCGCATAGCTCGAGGGCTTTTTCATACTCGTTTTCGGGGTATATGAACACCGTGACAACAGGTCCGAATATCTCCTCGCACATTAGTTTTGAACGAGGATCTTCCGTCACTACCAATGTTGGGTTTATGAAAAATCCATCGCTTTTGTCGTATGTCCCACCGCAAACTATCTCATCGTCTGAGCGCCCCCGGGCAAACTCGATATAATCAACAATCTTGTCAAAGGACTCCTCATCTATGACCGCGTTCATAAAGTTTGAAAAATCGCAAACATCCCCTACTTTGATAGTCGCGATTTCATCGAGGAGTTTATCCTTCATCCTTGCCCAAAGGATATCCGGAATATATAGTCTGCTGGGAGCGGAGCATTTCTGCCCCTGATATTCAAACGCCCCCCTCACAATCGCCGCGATAAGCGCGTCAACGTCCGCCGAGGCGTGCGCTATGATAAAGTCCTTTCCCCCAGTCTCCCCGACTATCCTCGGATACGAATAGTATTTTCGGATATCGGAGCCGATGGTGAGCCATATTGTTGAGAACACATAAGTCGAGCCAGTGAAATGGACTCCGCCGAGGTCAAGATGGTTCAAGACAGGCGGAGCCACAAGCGGTCCTGGTCCGGGTATCATATTGATGACCCCATCTGGCATGCCGGCTTCCTTGAGTATTTTCATGATGTAGTATGCGGGCAGCATGGCGTTGGAGGATGGTTTCCACACGACCGCGTTGCCCATAAGAGCGGGAGCGGTTGGAAGATTTCCAGCAATCGAGGTGAAATTGAACGGCGATATGGCGAACACAAAACCCTCAAGCGGTCTGTGTTCCATGTAGTTAAGAACGTCTTTCGTTGAAATGGGCTGATCATCGTAAACCTGAGTCATGAAATACGGGTTGAACCGCCAGAAATCTATGAGTTCGCACGCTGAATCGATTTCAGCCTGGTGGCAACTTTTGCTCATGCAAAGCATGGTGGCGGCGTTGAGCGTCTGCCTGTATTTCCCTGAAAGAAGCTCGGCCGCCTTTAAAAGGACGGTCGCTCGCGAAGACCAATCCATCTCGCTCCAGGTGCGCTTCGCTTCATTCGCCGCGGCGATAGCCATTTCCGCCTCATTCGTGCCTGATCTGTGATAATGCCCTAAAACGAGACTGCGGTCATGCGGGGCTCTCATCTCGACAATATTTCCGGTCCTTATTTCCTTTCCGCCTATAATGCAAGGGATTTCCACCGGATTTCTTTTCATCTCTTCGAGTTTTGCTTTCAATTCCGCCTTCTCTTTTGAACCAGGCGCGTAAGAAAGCACCGGCTCGTTCTGAGGTTCTCTGATGTGAAAAATTCCGTTGAACATGATTCCTCCTTTTTTCAATCGAATAGGCGCAACCGCGCCCCTTGCCTGAAATCAGTCTTTAAAACGAACCGGTCAAAACCGGATAGCCCAAACCGGAAATCTTACCGGCTTGCAAAATATTTATATTTCCCGTTTTCACACCGATTCAACAGGGAAATATGATACACGCACAAATATGTCCTGTCATATCAAGGAAATTTCCCAATCGATCTTCCTTAAACAAAGTATGGGGGTAATAAGTACGGGCGGAAATCTGCCGGGTGCTTTTCTACCGACATGTGTTTACAGTTGCTTTTGAGAGGGAAAACCGTCCCTTATGTTTCACCTTTAGTAATAGGCACGCGAAGGGCGAGCAAGAGATTGTAGACCAACAAAACTAGGCCCACGCAAAGCATCACCAAAAGAACGTCCGGAAGCCTTCTGGCGAAAAATATTATTCCCAGCACCTGAATCAAGCCTCCAGCGAGTAGAAAAAAAACGAAGCGCGTTCTCTCGTGCGCCAAAAGATACAAGGCTATAAGTTTTAAGATAGCGTAAATCGACATGACCAAGCCGAAAAGGACAACCAGCCTCAACCCCAGAAAACCTCGAATCCTGGCGATGGAAACACCCCTGCTTCCAGCAAAGAAACGGGCACTCAAAACCGGAAAAAATTGATAGAAAATCGTAACGGCGCAAACGATCAGAACAACCGCGGCAAGGCTCAAATAGAGAACCCTTTTGGTGGGTTCGCCCCGCGCTTTAAGAGCGCTGACACGGGGAAACATCACCAGGGAAATCCCGTCGGGGAAAAAGAAGACGGCTTTGCCGGCAAGCGCCGCATATGAATATATATCCGCCTCCTTTCTGGAAAACAAAGCCTTCACCAAAACGGCGTCCACCTGCGTTAAGAAAAGAATTAAAAACATCGCTGACGCGACGGGAAGAAGGTATTTAACGGCGGCGATAGGATGAAACTCCTCCTCGCTCGAGGTTTTCCCAAAGAAATACTCCCTGCTGCTTGCAATTAACACCAAAATTACTACAAGTCCCGCTGCGGTTGCTGCCCCGAGTGCCCCGTACACGCCCGCTCCCAAAAGAACGAGAATAATCCCGAAAACCAGACGCAGGACAGCAGTGGCGACCGTGGCGCCCCCAAGGAATACAAAACGCTCCATTCCCTGAAGGATCCCATAAGGAAGCGTGATGTAAACAGACACTGCGACAGATGAGCCCAGAATCACCACGTAAAGCGGGGACTCGAGCTTAAGCATGCGCGCAAGCGGATACGCAATTAGCACGCTAAGCGCGATAACGCAGGCGCTTGCGTAAAGGAACCATCGTGAGAAATATCTCGTTAACACAGTGATCTTATCTTGTTCGCCTTTCGTGGAGAAACCCGCAACATATTTGGCTATAACAGTCTGGAAAGATCCCGCGCCGATTGAGACTATTAGAAAGATAGCGGAAAGGGCGTAGAACTCACCGAAAGCTCCCGCTTTTCCCAGGAAACGGGTCATTACTATGTTGAAGGCATAATTGAGAACGCCCGCCGCCGTAACGGCTACAACCATCACGCCGAAAGCGCCTATTATGCTGCCTTTCAAATCAGCCAACAATTTGACTAACCTTGTTTTAAGCGGAGTCTCAACCTGACCGTAAATCATGCCTGTTACCTTCTCGGCGAAAAACGCGCTTATCAAGCATCCGGAGATACGATATGGATTTTAACCCTTTATCAACCATTAACCAAAGCAACTTGAAGTAATTCGAAAAAGGGAGTAGCAAAAAAGCAATGCAACGTTATAGAATAAAAAGTTGTTGTTTCGGGGCTGTATGGAGTTAAGCGGAAAGGCGGTGCAAAATGGGGGAGGAATACAAGACTTACTCTTACCGCTGGGTTGTCCTTATCGTCTTCATGCTTGTGCTTGCCGTGCAGGCGTATCAATGGCTCAGCTTCGCACCTATAGAAAGTAAAGTTACACAACTTCTGGACATGAAACCGATACAAGCCACTTTTCTATCAACCGTCGGCCCTTTGATGTTTGTCTTCTTTGGATCACTATTCGGTTCGATAGCTGATAAAAGAGGCTTCAAATGGAGCAGCTGTCTTGGATTGATAATAATCTTCATTTGCACGGTGATCAAAGCAGTCACGCCGCACGTGATTGACAGCAAACTGGCACAATACTGGATATTTCTCCTCATGCAGATAGGGTGCGGTACCGGGGCCGTCTTTTTGATAGTAAACCTCTCTAAGATGCCCGCTAAGTGGTTCCGCGAAGAACAGCGGGCGCTCGCCACCGGTCTTACAACAATGGGCATGTACCTTGGGACTGCGACGGGACTTGCCTTGGTTCCCGTCGTGGCTTCGATCCCCGAGAAAGCGAGTCTTGCGCAGATCCAAAACGGTGTTAACAGAATGCTGATTGTTTTTTCAATCCTAATGGGCGCAAGCAGCGTGTTGTTTTTCTTGCTTGCCAAGGAACAGCCCCCAACACCGTCAGGACCGATACCCGAAGAAGAAGTGCTTCCCATGAGGGAGTCTTTCCCGCTTTTCATGAAACTTGCAAGTTTCAGGGCGCTAATTCTCGTTTCACTGATCGGTTACGGCGTATATATGGGTTTGACCCTAAAAATGGAAAGAATAATTACTTTCCATGGATTTACAACAAGTTTCGCCTCATTCGTGGCGAGCGCGATAACAGTGGGCGGAATTATCGGTGCAGCGATTTTGCCTGGCATGTCAGAAAAAGTGGGATTGAGAAAACCTTTCCTGATCATTGCGGCGCTGATGGTCTTCCCAACGCTTGTACTCATTGGATTTGTCGCTAACCGTCCGCTGGATATACTGGCCGGAGCCATCCTGGGCTTCTTCCTGCTTGCCGCTCTACCCATAACCTTTACCATTACCGCTGAGATAAAAGAGATAGGGACTAAACTTGCGGGAACCGCCGTGGGAACACTTGTTGGAATAGGAAGTATCGGATCAGTCCTCGCGCCGGTGCTTATGGACGCCCTCGCGAGGAAAAAGGGCGACGTGTATGATTACCGCATTTCTCTGGTGGCGCTCATCATAATCGCTATAATCGGCACGATTGTTGTTATAATGCGGGTGCCTGAAACGGGACCCAAGAAGAGAGTTTGACGCGCTTTACTGCAACGCGGTGGCACGTTCTTTATAGGGCTGGGCAGCACTGGCGAAATAAGCGATTCTGGTTATCAGGAGCAAACTCATAGTGCTTGACTCGTATAACGCTTGCGTCGTCCTAATAAATTCCTTCTTTGTCATATCCCACACCTATAATCGGAACAGCAGCCGATAATGTTTTGATTTATCCGTTTTTGGAAGGGGGTTGAAATGTCAGACAAGCCAGCCAATTTCGAAAAGGAATCCTCAAAGACATCCATGCCGATTTGCGGGTCACCAAGCGAAACATCCCATGAGGAAACAATAAAAGCCGAAAAGGAGAAACTGTTTGCACGTGCGGTCGAGTCGCTTGCGCTCGAGGTCCCTTTTGCCCGCGAGATTCCCGCGCCCGATTTCTATGATTGAACTTCGATTTTGTTTGACCGAAAAAATAGCCTGACTCTTGCCTTGCCGAGAGCCAGTTCGCAAGTTCCAAACATGTGGGAACATCCGTCAGAGATTGCAAGAGGGATTCATTCCATATTTCGGTTTAGCTTACAGCATCGCGAACTTTGCGGGTAGACTTACCGAACGCGACCATCTTGTGCTCGTCGGGGAAGGTGTGTAACCATGAGCGAAAATCGATGGCCTTTATTCGAGTACATCCGCTCAAAGAAGAAGATCGGTTGTCCCGTGGGAGGCGTTGAACTGAACATCGGGTTTTACTTGAATCCTCAAATAAACCAAGATTATGAGGGAATAAATGATGTACCTGCATCCGAACATTTCTATCCAATCTTGGATTGTTGGTCAGAAATTCGAGAAAATCTGTCGGAAACGTTAATCGCGCGAGATCGTTTATTCAACATTGGAAATGCCCACACGCTTGAGCAGATATTCCTGCCAACGGGCGACGCGCTTAAACTCGAAACCCAAGATTTAGATATAAGCATCATGGAGATATGCACAGGCGAAGTGAGAGATTCCTCGACTCTCTGTCTGTGTCTTTGGGACCTAACTAAAAAGATCAACGATAGCTTAGGAGGGACCCAGTGGAAAGAGATATTACATGGCGTTTCTCATCCGGGTTTCCTCCCCCGTTTCGGACGAAGACGGCATTTCGAGCTCGGTTTTCATGTCAACATTTTCAAAGACGAATCGCCTTACCTGGTCGAGATCGCCGAAATGGAATCCGCCCTCTCCTGCCTAATGCCCCTTGCGGCAAGCGGAGGAATAGGTCCAAATGGATTTTGCATATCTCCTCAGAGCTCCGCGCTCGCGATCGGTTCGCATTACATGAACCGTCACGACCCTCAAATCCCCTACCGCGTTACCGTGAAGAGGAACGTCCGCATCGGCAGATCAATCGTAGAAGAAGAGCGGTTTCATATCCCGATGGACCCGCCTTTCTCTTTTTTTGGGATTGGCAATTCCTTTGCAATAGCGCAGCTGCTCGTGGTCATGGCCTCCCAGGGCTATTCACCCCTAAAAGGATTGAAGCTCAAAAATGCAGCCCGCGCGAGGACGCGCTGGTCTGAAAATCCAGCTGCAAAATGCCTCCTTCAAACGGGCAAACAGGTCCGCGCATGGGACCTTCTTCTTCTTCTTCGATCCCAAATCTCAAGCTTTCTTCAATCCTTCTCGCTTCATGAGTCGCTCGAAGAAACGGCCGAAAGAATCATAAGGGGCTCTCTGATAGCTGCAAGCAACGATGAGGATTATGACGAGTATCTCGTTGACTCATTCGAGTACTACATGAAAAAGCACATATACGAAAATCTCCTCAGAAATTATTTCGGCGTCACTCTTAAAAGGTTTTCCACCCTATCAGGCATCTTGTACAAACTGGGCATACCGACAAACGAGGTCACATCTTCTTCACCGCAATCTCTCAGAAAGACGATCGCTCGGCTCCCGTCACGCAGGTCAGAGGCGATATCAAGGCTCTTGCTCGAAAACAGGATAGGTTACGCGGAATTAATGAGCGGAGCTCATATGTATAAGAAAATAGAGGCTGCGGAGCTTGCTCTCGGACGTTTCTATCCACACAAAAACGAATATATTGAACGGCTGAAGGATAGTTACCTGGAAGCACTGCAGGAAAGAGCTCCCGACCAGTCTTTGCCAACAAGGGCGGATGCAAGAAAGAGGCTAATATACAACCTTAATATGGCATTAGCCTCAACAGGAAAGCGTTGGGGCGCGAAAACGGATAACATAGCCTTTTGCATGGATTGGAGCAACTTCTTCTCGATATCTGTTAAGGACGACCACATAAGGCTTTGCATACAACCAATGGGAGACCCGAAAAGTGCGCATCTCGAGACGCCATTTCCCCTGTATCTCAAACCGGGCATGATCTCGCAAATAGCGCACTCCTTCCCCGGCGGTAAACTCTTCGCGGCAATTGTTTCAAGTGCAGTGGACCTGTACATATCATTGGAATCTTTGAGTTTGTTTTCGCCTGAAACTGACCGCACCCAAGACTATGGCGAGCAATAGGCTTTACAGGCCTAAGAAGGAAAAGCTAACCATAACGGGCTTGACCAAAAGTATTGATGGCGAAAACACCCGACAAGGGCGTTCTCATGACCGCATGAGTGCCTTTCCCGAGCTCAAGACAACGAATTTAAAAACGGCGCACAGCGGGTATTTGGTCTTGGCGCACACATAAGCATTTCCCTGCATAAATCCCAAAAGATTCGCGATTTAGCAATCGGCAAAGGCTTTCAACCAAACGCACTCAATCACATATTTCATTTGAGCGTCTGACTTCAGCACGCGTGAGAGGCTTTACTCGTTACAGAAAGAATGAAAGCCGGTCAGGCCCGACTAAGAAATCCCACGTGATATAATTTTCCATCAAAAAACCGACAAAATGTGAAGAAGGACAAAGGGGGAAGATATGGCTGAGCTTTCAAGTCTCGAACAGAACCTTCTGCGCAGGGCTGTCATCGGAGACATTCCAAAGAGGACAGCGTCACGCTTTCCGTCGAAGACTGCTATCGTCTTTCAGGATAAAAGAGTGACATTTAAGGAACTCAACGAGAACGCCTGCCGCATGGCGCACGCCTTCGAAAAACTCGGTTGCAAGAAAGGGGACCGTGTCTGTTTCATGACCCATAACTGTCTTCAGTACATATATGCCTGGCTCGGCCTTTCGAAAATAGGCACAACCGTGGTTCCGATGAATTTCATGCTCAAAGGGGCTGAGGTCGAATACATAGTTAACCACTGTGAACCCAAGGCTTTTTTCGTTGAAGACTCGCTCATTCCTCAAATGAGAGACGCTGTCCCAAATCTCAGAACGGTCGAACATTTCGGATATATCCCGCTCACCGGAGCGGAATCCCTTGAAAACTGGCTGAACATTGATGAGATGCTGGCTTCGTCTGATGATTCCAGCGAGCCCCTTGTGGAGATAGACGACGAAGACGTGGCGACCATACTTTACACGAGCGGGACGGAGGCACAACCCAAAGGCGTCATGACAACCCATCGCAATTACATGATAACGCTCATAAGCGGGCTTGCCGACCTTAATTTCAGAGAAGATGACGTGCCCCTTCTGTCCATACCGCTTTATCACGTGGCCGGAAAATACCTTCTACTGGAAAGCATCAATGTCGGCGCAACTCTCATCTTAGAATATGTCCCGAATCCCGTAGAAATTCTCGAGCTTACAGCCAGGGAGCGTGTCACTTACTGGATTTATCCGCCCACGCTCTATCAGATCCTTCCCAGCATGCCCGATTTCGCGAAATGTGACCTTTCCTCATTGAAGAAATGCGTCTCTTTCGGTGCGCTGATGCCACCATCCCTTTTGCAACAGTGGAAGGAAATTCTTCCTCAAGCTGAATGGAGGAATTACTACGGCCAGACCGAATCATCGCCGCTCGGCTCAACCCTTCAGCCAGAGGATTTCGAGAGAAAAATAAATACCATCGGAACCCCCCATACGGGAGTTGAGCTTAAGATATTTGACGATTTCGACAATGAGGTTCCCGCCGGGACCCCCGGGGAGATCGTCATGAGGGGACCATCGGTTATGAAGGGGTATTACAAGGATGAGGAGCGAACGGCGCAAACCCTGCGCGGTGGTTGGCTCCATACAGGCGACATCGGCATGTTCGATGAGGAAGGCTTTTTGTATTTCATTGATAGGAAGAAGGACATCATAAAGACTGGCGGTGAAAACGTTTCATCCCAGGAAGTAGAGAGTATAATATTCAAGCATGAGAAAGTCATGCAGGCCGCAGTTGTTGGTCTCCCCCATGAGTACTGGGGAGAGATGGTGACGGCGGTTGTGGTGCCTTATCCAGGTGCGGAAATTAGTGAACAGGAGATAATAGACTACTGCAAGGAGCAGATGGCAGGATACAAAGTGCCCAAAAAGGTTATAATTACTGATCAGCTCCCGGTAAATCCGAGCGGGAAGATCCTTAAGCGCGAACTGCGCAGGGAGCTTGCGGAGAAGTTCAAGGAGGGCTAATACAGGGTTATCCTCTCTAAACAAAGATAAAAGCATCTGGTTTCGGGCAGGAGTCTTTTGGGATTGGCGAGTTTCTGGATACGTCCCTCTATTCACCCTTCAGTCGATCAGGTCTTGCTCCAGTTGAAAAATCCGGTAACCCGAAGAAAACTACAGGCTTCTTTACCCTGAAACTTATATGTAGCAAGTCCACCAACATTCCCTTTTGGGGGTTTATTGGAAATAACAAAAAGGAAGGAGGTGAAAGGTTTGAAAATCTACGTGGGCAACTTGAATTACGCGACAACTGAAGAAGAGCTCAAAGCCGCCTTCAGCCAGTACGGCTCGGTGACGTCGGTGGCCATAATCAACGATCGGAACACCGGGAGGTCCCGCGGTTTCGGCTTTGTCGAAATGGAAAACGACGACGAGGCAAGAATGGCCATACAAGAGCTCAACGGCAAGGAAGTCTGGGGCAGGAATCTGACTGTAAACGAAGCAAGGCCTCGAATGGAAAGGAGACCTTCTTACTAGAATCAAAAGGGATCAGATAAGCGAATCGCCTGGACAGTATTCCGTCCAATTAAAATTCGCCTATCTCAAAGATTCTTAAAAATTTTAGCCGGTATAATCAAATAGCGAAGAATGGCTCTGGAGGATGTTCTTTTTTGTTCGCTTTCGGTATTTTGCTGCTATTGATTGTTCCCCATTTAACCGCTAATCGAACTTGCTGGCGTTATCTGAGTCTGGGAATCATTGTAAAAAGACACTCAAAGGGACATAACGCAATGAGCTTTAAGGTTTCCTGCTAATCCATTATGTTATGCAGCAAAATCGCATTCTCCCCGCTTGCTTTTCCAACAGGTAAGCCTCAGCGCGCGCTTGAGGATTTCCTGGTTAAGGCCTGAGTCCATGCGCGCTTTTGCAACGCCATCCGGTTTCCGGCAACATGCGCAAAAACAAAGCCCTTTATGTTATAAATACACTCCGTTGCTGCTTTCCAGACCGCGGGTTTGTGGATTTCTGAGCTGGAGTCAAACAATGAACGAGAAAAATCGCACGGTGAACTCAAGAGAAGGAAACAGAAACGCCGGTAATTTGGGTCCCATCCCGACCGCCTATGGGGAAAATGCCGATCCCGTCAGCAACAGAGCATGCTCTTCGAAGGCTCCTCGACAATTGGCGCTCGAACCTTCTTACCCTGCTGCCCAGCAGCTTGAGATATCTGGAACTGACGAGATAAGTCTTGGATACGACCACGCAAGTTCGACCTATGAGGAGTATTGGCTTAAGTATGGAGCCGGTCCAACCGTCGAAATGTTCAAGCGCATCGGCGAAAAAAGGGGAGGAAGGGCTATCGATTGTGGGAGCGGCACGGGCTTCTCCACTGCTTGCCTCTCCCGAAAAGTTGGACCGAGTGGTTCGATCTTAGCGGTGGATCTCTCTGAAAAGATGACCGAAATCGCCAAGCGCCGTCTGGCAGAGCTTAAAATAACCAATGTCGAGTTTCGAATAGCCGATGTACTCGAGGAACTGAAAAACCTCCCTCGTGCTTCCTTTGATATTGCGATTATTGCTTGGGTGATCGGCCACGTTTCGTGCGAGGAAATATTCCCCCTCATATCTCGCATTCTCAAACCCGGCGGGGAGGTCGGTTTTGTCTGTCATCGCCACCGCTCACCACTCGTTCCATTCGAGGCTTTCGAAGAGATCGCGCTTGCTCAACCCCAGGCGCTAAATAAGCTCGTCGTGATGACTCTCCCAGACGGGAAGGATGAAGCTGAGCGGCATCTGAAAGAGGCGGGCTTCAATCCAAAACATCTGCAAGAAGGTTCCTTCACGGTTCGGTACTCATCCGGAGAAGAAGTCTATGAAAGCATCATGAAAGCGGGGCTTGCCACAAGTTTCTATTACTCTGTGCGCCTGGATGCGCGAAAGCGCATGGCTGAACTGTTTATCCAGGCTATTGACAGAAGGTTTTCAGACCTAAGCGAACTCGAGATCGTCCACAACTATTTGTTCGGTGTAGCGGTGAAAGAGAAGGCTTAAGTGTTTGCCTTGCGCATTACCCGTCGGACGGACACTTGCGACATCTAAGCCTTTAAGCTTCCCAATCCCTGTTTCAAATGACGAACAAGAAGTTTGTGTTAAAGGTGGATCGCCTTTTGCATGATGGTGGCGAGACCCGGAATCGAACCGGGGACACCTGGATTTTCAGTCCAGTGCTCTACCAACTGAGCTATCTCGCCTCTGCAGAAAAATATTACCAGTTATAGTTTATCCATATGTAAGCCCAGCGCAACCCAAAAAGCGAGGGCTCAATTTTCTATGACCCAGAAAAAGATAAGATTTGGCGGAGCCGACGGGATTTGAACCCGCGTCCTCTGGCTTGACAGGCCAGCGTCCTCGTCCAGGCTAGACCACGGCTCCGCGCGCTTACGTCTTAAAAACAAAACATCTTAAAGCTAAGATTTGTCGAGTTTCAGATTATACGCGAAACGACATATTTTCGCATCTCTGCTTAAACTAAATTATAGATTAAAAGACGCTCACGCGGAAACCAATAACATGCGCCGGATTCAGTTTGTGCGCACGAGATTTCCGAATAAAGCGCGAAGCCGTTTTTAAAGCGTGTTCTTCATCATTCTTGTTTCTGAAATTCTCCCTTTAATCCTTAACAAACAAATACGCGCAGGGCCAAGGACCCATGGCTCGTTTTATCGAATATTTGAAAACGCCGTGCCCCGATCCATGCGCCCGTCTAGCTCCTCAGGGCCCATGGCTTGTTTTAACAAATACTTGAAACTCTATGCCGAAGAAAGAGTCAAGGAAGGAGGCTAACCGTCGCTTTGCGGTTTTCCGCAACTTTCAGGGCAAGGGAAGCTCCCGCTAACTTGAGGCTAAAGAAAGCGCGGTAAGGTAATAGAGAAATCGAACTGACCGATTCGAAATGAATACCTAGATGAACCCTTTGAATAATTCCAACCCTTAGCAACCCTCTTATCCTCTTATAAAGAATAAAAGGAGGACAACAAAAAACAATTGAAATTATTGGTGAGAAATCTTAGATGGTCAAACCAGTCATCCAAGAGGTCGCCTGCGAAACTTAATTGACCGTTTATGAAAGGGGGCGGTAATGAAAGGATTCATAGAGTTCGTGCGCAAACAGGGGGTTGTGGGACTTGCGATTGGTTTCATAGTCGGCAGCGCCACAGGTGTCGTCGTAAACTCTCTGGTAAATGACTTGATCAATCCTTTAATCGGGCTCATAATTCAGACGAAGAACCTGAACAATCTCGTGTTCCACGTTGGGAAGGCTACGTTCTCCTATGGCAACTTCATATCGGTGGTTATCAACTTTCTTATCATTCTCGCGGTTGTCTACTTTATCTTCAAGGTGCTCAAACTTGAAAAACTTGACGTGGAGGAAGAGGAAGACTAACCAACCGGTATTAGGGATTTGGAAGCACGCTTAAAGCGTATCTTCATAACGCAACGGAGGCAACCCTTTACGATAATAGTACCTTTCCTTTTTGCCTTCGGGCGGGAAACTAACGAATGTGCTCAATCAAATTGCTTCAGCCGATAAGGTTTTTCGCTCATCACAGCAAGAATGGTGCCCCCAGGGGAATTCGAATCCCCGTCGCCGCCTTGAAAGGGCGGTATCCTAGGCCACTAGACGATGGGGGCACAAAGAATTCTCAAAAATTAGTCCGGTCTATGACCGGACCTGACACAAACTCATTCCGCCGATATTGTGCCACATACTCCGACAGATTTCCACCCATTTAGAAAAACAAAACGAACATACCCAATCCGCTTAAAAGAATACCGACAAGCCAGCAAGCAGGAGAATAATAAAAACGAGAATCCTGAACCTGTACTCCGGTATCCGTACGTGAAGCCACTCACCTGAGATAATGCCAATAACCACCGCGGGTATCATCCATGCTGCAGTCGTAATCATCTCGGTCTCGATTCGTTTGGTCAGCGAGAAAAACACAATAAGCAAGGCATTCAGGACGAGCCATAGCCCGGCGAGGGTGCTCCTGAACACCCTCTTATCGGTAATGTTCCTTGCGGCGTAATAGGCGATAAGCGCGCCGCCTGAAGCATACATGCCGTGTATGATACCACCACCGAATATCCAGACCGCCGACTGTGCTTTCCCCATCTTCTTTCTCTCCCAGTCTTTGCCCCTGACCAGAAGAATTGAAAGCTCGATGAAGGCCATTAAGGCTACAGTAGCGCCGAGCACAAATTTAAGCGTTTCACCCTTTACGATGTGAAAAACAAGAAGACCGAGCGGGATGCCCGCTACCGCACGGGGAAGAATCCAGCCGAGGAGAAGCCGCCTGTCAATATATCGGTAATGCCTTATCACCAAATACAGACTGATTATCTGGTTGAGCACTACAAGAGTAGGCACAAGAAAATGAATTTCATACAGATGGGAGGCGACCGTGACGACTATCACCGTATCGCCAAAACCGGTGGCCGCACCCACAAAGTACGCGAACGCGATAATTAAGGATAAAAGCAGTAATTTCATGCGCCCTACCTATTCCCGCACGGAGCCGAAAACAGAACCTGCTGGCGCGATCAAGAAATTTTCTACTATCAAGTTCAGTTTCAGAAGCCTTCCCTCCGAAAACCTGAAACGAAAAGACCGAATCAAACCCACTCCGAAAACATGTTTAAAACGAAATTAGTCTAACCTTAAAGACTGAACTTGAAAAACTCAAAACCGTTTACCACAAAACTATGCGGTCGTTTCTTGGGAGAAACTCTCCTCACTTTCAGTTTCGCGATGTGCGAGAATCGCAGGCTCAAAATGTTAGCGCCCAAACTGTTAGAATTCTTCCAAGAGCTTGAACGAAAAGAGGATTTTGCACATGCAAGAGAGGTCTCCTTGAAATTCTTTGTTACTGGCGCAGACGGGCTTCTCGGAAGCCACCTTGTAAGAATTTTACTGAGCGAAAGCGCGGGTGTTACGGCGCTCATCGAGAAAGGAAGCCGTTCACCCACTTTATCTGGCCTTGATATCCAAAGAATAGAAGGCAACATTCTTGACCCCGAGACATTTATCCCCTCACTGAAAGGGTCAGACGCAGTTTTCCACTGTGCGGCAGTGACCAACCAGTGGGCGCCAGCAGAAAGAACCTGGAACGTTAATTTTTTCGGAACGAAGAACATCCTCGACGCGGCGATCCGCGAAGGGGTAAGTAGTTTCATCCACATCGGATCGGCGGGCTCTTTCGGCTTCGGACCGCTTGCAAACCCTGGAGATGAAACGCGTCCTTTTACTCAAGCCTACAGGGGAATCGCATATCACGAATCGAAGCGTGCGGCGATGGAGCACGTTCTTGAAAGAGGCGCGAAGACCGGCATTAGAGCCGTTATCGTATCCCCCACTTTCATGATAGGCTCCTACGACTACAGACCAAGCGGCGGTGAACTCATAAAGCAATACCTTTTAAGAAAGCCCAAACTTGTGCCTCCCGGGGGCAGGTGTATCGTAAATGCGAAAGACGCAGCCAAATGCGCGCTTCTCGCTTTCAAAAAAGCCCGCACGTGCGATGTGTTCATCGCGGGTGGTCACAACATCACCTACTTCCAATTTTTCACAAAGGTCGCGGAAATCGCGGGGATAGAACCGCCCAAAAGAGTTATCCCGAAAAGCCTTGTCTATCTCGCGGGAGCGCTCGGTTCCATTTCGCGGCTTAAGAAGAAATCTTCGGGAAAGGCATTCGATTTGAAGTTTGCGAGACTCTCGATTCTCGATTGCTATTACTCCTGGCAGAAAGCCTCCGATGAACTCGGTTATTATCCCACCCCCATAGAGAACGCCATTCGCGAATCGATCGAAGCTCTCGAGGAATTTGGGCATATTTCAAACGCTCGAGCGGGCTTGCATTCCTTATCCGGACCACACAGGTGAAATCAAATCATGCAATTGTTGAAATCAAATAAGAAATCGTCTTTTGCTACCGAGAAATTCCATTATATAAGGTTTGTTAGAATCTCCATCGTTAATAAGAAATCGGACGGCAACCTGCTTTCAGGAGACAAGACGCGCTCGATACAGTTCAAGGAGCCTGAATACAACCATTCGCGGGAAGGGACATCTGGTTCGCGGGGTTCGAAGAGGGTTGACAGCACTTAGGCAGCCGCGCTAAACCCAGTCCTCCCAGTGAGAGGTTCAATAGCGTGGAATAAATTTTAGAGGATTGGCTCATGTCAGAAGAGGGTTTCGCTTCTTCTTCGAGGCGCTTCCTATGCAGCGCTCGCGGAAAAACCCTTATCTTTACAGCTGGAATTCAGTACGGAATAAAACGCGTGAAAATATCTTTACCGCCAGAGCGCTAATTGCGTCCGGAACTCTTTATATACGACAAAAGTTTTTCAGGAGGAAAAACCATGGGAAATGAAAGAAAAGGAACGGCGTTTATTACCGGCGCGTCGAGCGGCATCGGGGAGGCTTATGCAAGAAGGCTCGCCGGTGAAGGTTTTGACCTCGCTCTTGTCGCGAGACGCAAAGAGCTTCTTGAGAAAATCGCATCTGAACTCGAAGCCGCATGGGGCATTAAGGTCAGCGTTCTTCCCGCTGACTTAAGCTTGAGAGAGGATGTCTTAAGACTTGAGGATTTCATAGCAAAAGCAGAACCATTATCCTTCCTCATAAACAACGCCGGGTTCTCAACAGCCGAGCGATTTATTGACGCAGATATCGAAAAATTGGAAAAGATGATAATGGTCCATAACCTGGCAACGGTCTGGCTTACGCGCGTAGCGATCACCAAGATGATCGGAATAAACAGAGGTTCGATCATAAATGTCTCATCCATTGCCGGAGTGTACCCCGCGCCTTACAACGCAGTATATGACGGGACGAAAGCTTTCCTCATCCTCTTTACCGAGGGGCTTTTCCAGGAATTGAAGCTCGCGAAAGTAAGCGGGGTTAAAGTACAGGTCGTATGCCCGGGCTACACGCGAACCGGGTTTCATGCGGCAATCGGCGTTGAAAGAGACATCCCTGATTTCTTCTGGCTAAGACCCGAGGAAGTAGTAAACGCGTCGCTAAAAGCTTTGGAGAAAGGGAAAATAATTTGTGTGCCAGGTGCGCTTCAACGAATCACAACCTCATTTCTGTTAGCCACGCCGCGGCGCATAAGATACGAAATCATACGACGTGTGGAAAGGTAACGTCTTCACTCGACTCAAATAACCTAATGACAAAACCTTATGACAACCGGGCAATGGCGTGTGTTTTGCGTGTTGAATTATTTAGCTTGATCTGCTTAAGACCGAGCTGCGCGCCTCCTAAACCTCTATTGGGAATAACTCAAGAAAACTTGAAGGCCAAAATTTTCGAGGGAGAAGCGGATTCTCATAATTGGAAAAATAGACTCAACGGTCGGAACAAAACAGGCACTTCGCGCTCAATGTGGACTGCAAGCTGACCCACCAGCGCCGTTGTTTGACGAGACGCTTCGACGTCGTCACTTTGCGCAAAACGTCGGAGAGAGAAGTGACTCCCTAACGAAGGACGCTGGCTTCCCTGTCAACGGGCGCGTGAACAAGCAATATTACTGAAAACCCAAACAGTAGTATCCAGAAAAATACGCCCAGCCAAATAAGATCCGAACTACCGAAAAGTATTAAGAGCAACATGAGGGTCGCAAACCAGAAAAAGACATTCCTAAAGCCAACAGGGCGGATAAGACAATCAGTTTCAGATGACTCATCCTGTATTCGCCATACTTTTCAATCTCGCGCCTTCGCAAGATTCTCGCAAACTGCAACCCAATAGTGAAGATGAGCAAAAGCCAGATGATTTGTTGGACCAAGCCAAACTTTACTGGGTCGCTCTGATTAGACAACACCGCTTACACCCCTAAATGATTCCCATCAATTTTAGGAGCGAAAATGAAATCGGATTCCGCGCTCCAAACTCCCCAATTTTACAATGATCCGACTACGAATACCTACGCCCCGCGAAATAAAATCGTGTTTCCCGCCCCAAACTCCCCTGTCTTTTCAACCCCTCGCATAAATGGTACGTAGCTAATCAGGAGTTCGTGCCCTTGTGTGTTTCGACTTTACTTTTGTTTTGAGTTTTACGCAAAAGATGTGTCATCGGCGCGGGAAAATTTCAAAAACAAACGCGTTTGAGCTTCTCACCGATCAAGGGCATAACGCCCGGAATCGAAAAAGTTTAAGGCTTTTAGAAAGCTCCCAATTCTATGTGTCTTGCCAGAGAAACATGACGTGTTTCAGCCTAACGCGAATTCCGAAGGAGTCTGACGCAGGCACAAGTGATAGAATACCCTCATGGTCCTTGAGTTCCACGAAAAACCGGCATCCAAGCGACCACGTCCCTGCGTTACTCTGACCAGGTGACATCCACCGGTGTGACCCTTAAGCGAGGAGGTGTGTAAATTGTCGCGCTCAATTTTGGAAGACTGGAAGGCTTCAAGCCGTCAGGAAAGAATAATTATCACCATACCGCTTGTCTTCATGCTGCTTTCCCTCATCGTTCACCTAACCTCATGGGCAAGACACGATATCCCCCTGAGGGTGGAGGCTGTCGCGGTAGCAATGCTAACGATGCTTGGCGTCGTGACATGGCATTCATGGCTTGTAAAGGGAAGGCGCCAGACAATCGCATTTTTCCTGATCGCCTGGGTGATAAGTTGGATATTCGAGTTTATCGGACACAACTACGGGTGGTATTTCGGCGACTACGACTACACGAACACGCTCGGACCAAGGTTGGGGGGAGTACCCCTTCTGATCGTCATCACCTGGGCGGTGATTATTTACTCATCATTCATGCTCATAGATTGGCTCTTCGAGTTCAAAGGCAAGGTTCGCGCAAGAACTCCGCTCGGGAGAGGTCTCTGGGCGGCGCTCATCGCAGCCTCATCCGCCACGCTGGTCTGCGCATGGGACCTGATGGTTGACCCCTTCGCGACTTCCGCCGTGTGGAAAACAGCTGTCGGAAAGGAACCATGGTGGTGGTGGAAAGGCGGCCCGTATTTGAAGGAACTCTCGGTATGGAAGGGGGAGGGGGGAGTCCCTATCGGAAACTTCGTTGGGTGGTGGGTGGTCCCGTTTTTGATAGTTTTCATCTTCTACCTATTTTTTCAGAATGAAAACAGAATATCCGGAAAGCTCGTCAACATCGTTCCACTTTCTGTATATTTCTACCTCTATCTAACCGTTGTGGGCGTGGTTCTTATGATGAACTGGTTTGAAGACGGCTTTGTTCAGGTAGCGCTTATCGGGACGTTCACCATGATGCCGGTAGTTTCCGTGGGAATTGTGAAACTGGTCAGAGACTACACCTAAGGGGCACGCGGGCGCGCACCTCAGGCGTGTTAGATACCTTCTGAAAGATGTGACGATTTGTTTAAATTCTTCGAATACAAAAATCCAGATTTGAGAATAAGGTTTCAGTCCAAGAGCAGGAACGGAGTTTGTAAAATAAATGCCGTTGTGGTCTTTATCTCCGCTTTCTACCTGGCGCTCTCTTTTTTTGTCGCGCCTTTTAAATCCATCGCTTCGACAGGTAGAAACGGCGGCCACGACGTGGTAGGTTGCGCAAACCCCTCCAGAAAGTGGTACTTCGCAGAAGGATGCACACGCCCCGGTTTCGAGGAATACATATGCCTTTTAAATCCGGGCAATAAAGCCGTTAAAGCGAGTTTTTCCTACATGCTCGAAACAGGCGAGATTATAAGTAAAGCACACGATATCCCAGGGGCGCGAAGGATAACCGTGCCAGTTTTGCATGATGTCCCAGCCGGTCATGACGTATCACTTCTGATTGAGTCAACCGAACCCCTCATCGCTGAACGCCCGATCTATTTCGACTACTCAGAAAGGTGCAACGGCGCTCACTGCACAACAGGCGCAACCTCGCCGCGGAAAGAGTGGTACTTCGCCGAAGGCTGCACGAGGCAGGGCTTTGACACTTATCTTTGTATAATGAACCCGCATGATTCCGAAGCAATCGCTCAAGTCTTGTACATCAGGGAAAACGGGGGATACTTCAGAAAACCGTAGCGGTGCGCCCAAAGAGCCGTATGACGATCGCGGTACACGATGACAAACACGGTATAGGAAGGCATGACAACCATTCGGGAGACGTAGGTATAAAAATTTGTTCCATTAACGGAGCTGGAATAGCTGTCGAGCGTCCGGTCTATTTCAATTATTCGGGAAACATAGACGGGGGACACAACGTCTTGGGAGCTGCTGAGCCCCGGAAAGAATGGTACTTCGCCGAAGGCTGCACGAGGCAGGGCTTTGACACTTATCTTTGTATAATAAACCCGGAAAAAAGATACGCCGTTGCAAAAATCGACTACTACCTCGGAAACGGCATCAAAGAAAAGAGAAGAGGAAT